>Ga0126342_10008306_pt1 | contig 18591 bp, 14 predicted proteins | sample Cyp1metagenome_FD_92528 | JGI IMG/M metagenome (GOLD analysis project Ga0126342, IMG submission 92528) | Coral microbial communities from Lord Howe Island, Old Settlement Bay, Australia - Cyphastrea 1 metagenome | ecosystem: Host-associated > Invertebrates > Cnidaria > Coral ...
ACATATTATATATGTATACATATATATATACATATTCAAATATAAATATATACATATATATATATATATATTACATACATACATACATACATACATACATACATACATACATACATACATATATATATACACACATATATATATATATATATTGGGGAGTCGTTCTAAAACCCATGCAAGACTTTTAGTATCCGAGAGTATCCGAGTGGCATCTGGAGATATAGACGTGTGTTTTTACCTCAATTGCGAAAGGCCGCGAAAGCGCGGCGAAAGGTTTCGCGAAAAGTGTGAATACCACTCTATTGCGAAATATGCGCACGAAAACATGATCATAATTCCCTGTCCCGATTCTGCTGGGGCGCGAAGGGCGCGAAACGGTCGTGAAAGCGTGGCGTAAGGGCCGTTTCGGGGAACCATAATTTTGAACAACCATATTGGTCAGATATCCCCATGGGTGGTGGCGAAATCGCGTGAAGTCCTCTATTTTCAGCCCCGAGGAACGGTCAATTGGATCGTGATGAGCTGTTTGGGCTTTGCTTGGCCCTCCATCGAAAGCTGGGAGTGAAACTGCCGGATGATGTTGCGGTGGGCTTGCAGTTGGCGAGCCCTGGCTAGCAAAGGCCCCATGTTTACAGATGGTGTGTGTGTGTGTGAACCATCTGAAGAGATGTAAAACTTCTAGCCTGTTGGATTTCCGGTATTCTGCTCCCCTTTTAGGTCTTGATTTCATGTTATCGCATTTCAGATTTGCAAGGGGGGCAGTGCACGACTGACAGACACTGCCCAACGAAGACACTGTCAGTTCGTGGTGATACAGAGACTGATCAGCTCTGCGTACCTGCATCCAGTTTTATTTTCTCGTGATGGGCAGCGGCTAACCCAAGAACCACCATGCCGTTTTCAAACAACCTGTGGTCACTTTTTTTCTGCACGGTTTTCGCAATTTGGCTTTTCAACTTTCAAGTTGAAAGAGGAAGGGCCAGCTTCCAATTCAATCATTTTCTGCACTGGCTATGGCGATGGTAGCTTCTTGGTACTTTGTCGGGCCTCTTCACCGACCCATTCCTGTCAGGTGTAATTGGAGTGTTTTGCACTGGAGTATCTTTGCACGTAAGATGCATTCCACAACAAAATTCGCAATGACGGTTCTGAGCAAATTAGCCAGTGTGTGTGCGTGGACCATCTGAATAGATGTAAAACTTCTATCCGTTGATTGCTGCACTACTTCTTTGTTTTGACTATTCATTCTGAATTTACTCTTTCAATTTTCATGCAGGGGGCTGCAGGGAATGTCATAGTTCTGCAGCCAACGAAGACGGCTATGACATTCTGTGATATCGATCCGGGATGGTGGATCGACGTACCTGCCAATTTTCTTGAATGGGAAGAGGCTCAACCCTAGAACCTCCATGTCGAATTCCTTTTTTCAAATCGCTTCAAACCATACCCAAATCTTTTTGTTTCATGTCAGTACCTGTACGGCTTTCGCAATCTGATTTACTGCTGACTTCGTCAGATGGAACAGTTGCTTCATGCAAGGACGTAGAAAGAATCCTTCGTTACTGTTTCTCACGCCTAGTCGCCCATGTTCTCCCGTCAGGTTTAATTGAAGTGTTTGTGCACGTGCGATGCATTCCACATCAGTAATTCGATAAGATGTTTCTGAGCAAGTGTGTACTCCGCTATAGCATGCGGTTTATTTTTCCTATGTGCAGATAGCAGGGGGGCAATCTCATGTTTGCAGCTGATTGCCCAACGAAGAGGGCTGCATTCATGACTGATATGACTCCGGGACGCTGGAGTCACGTACCTGCTCTTGTTCACCAGTTGCTCAAGCTGCTCGTATTAGGCTGTTTAGGCAAACTGAAGGTACCATATGATATGCAGGTGCAATTCCGATTTCACTACTTCAGGCTCCAGTGCGTGTGTGTGGGTGTATGCGTGTGTGTGTGTGCGTGTGTTTGTGTTGTTCCTTCCTCGATTAAAAACCGTCTCAGCAATTACGGCCCAGCAACCACGGCTCAGCAACCAACCCTGGTTCCGCTTCATCAACCACAACTCAGCAACTACGGCTCAGCAACCAACCCTGGTTTCGCTTCAGCAACCACGGCTCAGCAACCACAATCCAGTTCGATTCCAAGTCATTGTTTAAACCTTGCCCTCTTGCATGTAACATTCCTCAATTCACAGGCCTTGCCTTTCCAAGAGTTCTTGTCACGATTCAAAGTTAGTGTTTACTTAAACCTCCCCCCAAAGCCCTACATGCAATAGCATACCTCAATTCACAGCCTGGTCCTTCCACGAGTTCTGATCACGATTCCAAATCATTTTTTAAACCTACCCCGCCAAAACCCTGCATGCAATAGTAGTCCTCAGTTTACAGCCTTGTTTTTCCAATAGTTTTTGGTCATGACCGAAGCATAGTTTACTCTGCTTGCTTGCAGAAACATAGTTGTCGAAGGATAGTTTCCGAAACATAGATGCGAAACATAGTTGCCGAAACATTGTTTCCGAAACATAGTTGCCGAAACATAGTTGCTGAAACATAGTTGCCGAAACATAGTTTCCGGAGCATAGTTGCCGAAACATAGTTTCCGAAACATAGTTGCCGAAACATAGTTTCCGAAACATAGTTGCCGAAACATAGTTGCCGAAACACGGTTGCCAAAGCATAGTTTCCGAAGCTCATTCGCTTGTTCATTCATTCGTTGGTCCATTCATTCATTCATTCATTCATACATACATACATTCATACATACATACATATATATATATATATATATAAATAGGGAGTACTAGGTACGATACAGAAACGCAAATGTAGAATACAACAGTAGATGGGAAACTTGAGTATGTAGATAGCATAACGGAAATACATGGAAACTGTGGCAAGAAGGTACAATCTCATGCTGATGTAGCTTGCTTCACCGTGGTGTCAGAGTTTAGGTAAAAAGAAGGCATAGAAAACCTGCATAGCAGCCGTTGTCCCAAGATTCCCTTAGATTAGTTTTTACACTATTCAGTGCAAACCATTGCCAAACCCAGCACTAGACGTGGGTGCTTCTGCAGCTAGGAAGTATGATGAAGATCTTAGTGGTGGTCTTGATCGAAATGAGTTGCTTGCCAGCAGTCAGTATTGGTTTACCATGGTTTACTTGAGGAGAGACCTTGATCTGCAACTTAAGTATATCGAATTAGGTGTGTTTAAAATTGGGCATACCTCCAAATTTCAATTTTAATAGGGATAATGATGATTAACTGATGGATTCAGGGATACAGTAACCTTGTCAAAAAAAAACCCAAATGTGAAGCCTGGGGTGCTATTGAAATTCCAACGCGGGAGGTTTGTGAACCTCTACAAGCAGATTCTGCAGGACTGTCAAAGGCGGTTTGTCTCAGCTTTCCCGGTTCCCCTTAGAATTCCACCAACAAAGAGGTGATTCAACCAACAACAGGGATTTATGGTTGATTTATGGATTTAATTAACCATCATATTAACCATCATATTAACCATCATATTAACCATCATATTAACCATTCTTAGTCTACTATCATCAGTTCAGAAGGCCCGTTTTTTTTGGTGAAAGGTATCGCCCAACAATTGCTGGAGGACAGTTTGGGCAGCTTGGCACTCGAGCGTCCAACGGCAATAAAAGCAGGTGACGAGGTGTTGGCACCATATCTAGGAGACCTTGCAGGGATGGAAGTCGTTGACCCATTTTGAGTTCACTCCGCAACAAGACAGTGGCATTGGCCGGAGTTAGGCCTAAGCAGCCTGTCATATCCGTAGCATTGCTTCAAAATCAGTACATAGAATCAGTCTTATTTTGGAGATTGCTAGAATCGTATCGGGTGTGCCATGCGTCTATCGTCAAGCAGCTGCCACAGAAACTGCAAACATCATGACTTTAGTGCTGCAGGAGAGGATAGCAGCCGCCGCTACCATGCCTTAGTGACCGGCATCACCGAGGTTCGCCGCAAATGATATTGATGGCTTTTGGATGCTCCAAAGGGGCAGAGATCCATGCTGGGGAAGCTAGATGCAGCCACCATGAGGATTACATAAGTTCATTCATTTTGACATTGGGGATAGGATATATGTATATATATATTACAGTAAATCAGTTCTTTTTAGCTACAGTGCATCATTCATCAATTCTATTCTATTCCAACCATCATTCCTCAATTGATCGTAACCATCAGAATCATCATCTCACCATGATAGGAAAAAGCATTTTCCTTTTCATCGTTATCATGACATTCACATATACTGATTTGCCACTTGGAGTCACGAATTCTTGGCCGAATCTTCAACGTACCATCTGCCCTGGAATCAAACATGGCAATGGGCAATTCACCATTGATACCCTGGAATTTCCCGTTCAAAGCACCATGCTAGCCACGTTTGAGCACCGGAGGGTAAAGCTATGATTTAATATGTCTAACTTAGACTAACTTTCTAACCCAATACTAACCATCTTAACGTCAGCATCTTAACCATAGTCACCTTGGGCTGGGACTCGGCAGGCCAGCGGTCAACGTTTTGTGTGCCTGCGCTGGCTGCGGCCGCCAGGTGGCCAACGCCCAAAGGAGCAAAATATTGGGATGATATCATTGGATATGATTGCAATTCGTGGGATGTCCTTGGATACAGAATGGGATGCAAGTGGATATATATATATTTATGTAGTTAAATTATATATATATATATATATGCAACAATCTGATATCTGGGTATATCTGAAAATGGAGATATATCTCCCAATTCATCGCTTCATAGGGAAAACGATGATCAAACAGCGCCCGGTGTGCCCTATTTTGGGGCCCTGGGGGATGGTCCAAAGGAATACGTTTCTGGGCACGGCCTGGATGACACCGAATGCACTCGAGTGCCTATGGAGCTGGTGCTACCGAAGGCGGCGGCTACGGTATCGTTGAACCATCAATGGTGGTTGAAAAACCATCAAAACATCAGGGGGTTCAACCACCATTGATGATAAGATGGTTGAACCAGCAATGAAGTTTAACCAGTTGAAGCACCATTGATTGTTTTTTTCCACTATCAAGAGTCCAAGAATCCATGAAGTTTAACCATTGGTTGACCATCCTCAGGAAATAGCGCAGCTCGTATCAGCAAGTTGTGGGACGCAACATTGGGACCTGAAAAGGGGGAAGTTGAATCCTGGACCCAAATGGGATACAGAAAATCCCGTGGGAAGTTCAATCTGGATCAATTGATTAGTCTAATTAGATCTAATTAGTATGACATGTTGATAAGTGTATAAAATTGTATAAAAAGATGTTTCCTCTTTGTCCCAAAAGCGTTTATTACACAATCACTGACTGGAACAAATGCTCAATCAGTGGGATTCCTCCAAATTTTTATCCAGTTCTGAATTCATCCCAATTGATGATCAACGAACGGGATGAATTGCCCTGGAAGGCTGGCTTTCTGTCCATTTGAGATGACATGCTCACGGTGTGCGGCCAGTGTCGGGTGAGCTGTGATTTAGAAATTTGCTGTGAATCTGCTGTACATTTTTCAGAATTTGCTTTTGGTACACAGCAATTTGGGAGGTCCATCAGTTCCCGCCCAGGGGCACGACACACCTTTTTTGCTTAACTTAATCCCTCCAAATGGAGGCCTGTTAGTGGCAGTTTGCATCTCGCTGTACGCAAACTGCGCGAGATGCGCGCTGAGCGATAGACAAAAGGCAGCCAGCCATGGGTGAAACGCCAAATTTCACCATCATTAGCCATCAGTAACCATCAACTATTCACGGCCATCGCCCATTGCCTGATCCGTCAGGAGCTTGATGAGGTCGTGAATTTTTGGGAGTGACCAGCTGCCAAATGCCAACGGGGACTAATATGGATGGGTCAAAGTTGTTTCATCGTCGAAGTTGGATGCTTTTGGGGTTCGAATGAGTTCATCCAGCAAATTTCTGGTTGAATTTATGAGGTTTTGATGGTTTTGACTTTTCTTCGAAGCCATGCCCCTGCCAGGTGGAAGAGGCTGTTCGGCAGGCGGCTTTGGGGTTTGGAGTACCCGGGGAGTTTCCTGTTTGCCATCCCGAGACATCCAAGGAGACCGGGGACTTGAGCGGTACTTCACCTCTCAACCGACAGGCGGGGACCTGGGGACATCCTGAAAACATTGTGATGGGTATTATATGGTATTATCCCAAAACATATGTCTGATTGGCGAATTATACGAAGTTTGCATCGAGTTTTTTGTTTTCCAGTCTGGCTTCTTGGCTTTTGTGTTTTTTTCTGGCTTTTGTTTTATCAGCTGCTTAGCTTCTTGGCTTTTTTGGCTTTTGTTGTTTTTGGCTTCTTGTTCTTTTGGCTTTTGTGGTTTCTTTACAGTATGCTGCATGCTGCAACTATCGTACAGACAACGAGTGAGACATCAGTTAGAAAAGATAAATGGACTTAAAAAAAGAAAACAAGATCATGATCCAATATACAATTGATAGGAACGTTTTGATAACATCCAATGAAACTATTTACACCCAACACGGTTGTGCCTCAACCTACGTTCTACATGTTTGCAAAGGTGCATGTTGTGCATTATTCACACACTGCGTACCATATTCAACCCGCAGCATTACGTGTGGGTATTAGGGGGGAGGCGCTGCGCCCTCCCCCACTCCCCTGTTTTTTTTTTGGTAAATCCACACTTGCACTGCACACTTGTAAATACACTACTCTCTCTCTCTATAATAATATATATATATATAAATACACATATATGTCATCATATGTATGTATGTATGTATGCATGCAATGTAATGTAATGCAATGTAATGGAATGGAATGCAATGGTATGTACAGAGATATCTATATACATGTTTCTAGTTATTTATATGCGCACCTTGTACCCCTAAATAAACCTTAATCTCACCCTCAACACATTTTTAAATAGACCTCAAACCAGCCCCAAATAAACATTAAACCAACCGCAAATAGACCCTAAACCAAACCTGTTTGAATCTAAACCAACCCTAAATAAACCCTAAACTCCTAAGCAACCCTCAAAAATCCCTAAAACAACCCCAAGTCTAAACCAACCTACAATAGGCCTGAAACCAACCCCACATACATTCTAAACCAACCCTTAATAGACTCTGAACCAAGCCTGCGAATTTTCTGCCAACAAGAGATCCAAGGTCCAAAATGCTGCAAATAGCGTCCAAAATAAACAATGTTTGCTCCAAAATGCTGCAAATAGCTTGCAAATGAGAGATTTCGCTCCCAAATGCAGCAAATTTGATCTTTTGGCTCCAAAAGGCAGCAAATAGCAAGGAAAGTACCCCAGACTGAAAAACAAAAAAGACACTATGAAAACACAACAAGAGTTTGCACCCATTTGCGATCACTGCACATTTGCAATGATACGAGATTGAAGATTGAAGCTGGAAAGCCATGCCAAACATATGGATAGATATCAAATAGATATCTCAATTCCAGTACCAGGGCTGTCTTTTCTGAAGGTCTAGGCCTACCAGGCTCGGTCTAAACAAACAGTGTCGTGTACTGTTGGCGACCGGTCTCCATGAGCAAAAAAAACACAGTGAAAATCAAGCAGCTCAGTGCAACCAATCACTAAAACCTGGAATTTGAGCATATTTGATGGCACCCGCATCCAACTAAAATAGACAATGTCATGAGTTGGGTTGGAAGATTATTCTCAGGGTCTATAAGTCACATTTTTTCGATGGTTTTGATGGCTAAATGCTAACTTTTCACGGTAAAATAGCAATGTTTGATGGTAAATCACTAAACTCCCTACTTTTCATGGTTAATTTCCCCATGTTTCATGGTAAAATCACCATGTTTTTTGGTGTCCGGTGTAGGTGACTGAGCTGGACTGGCCGACCTGGGGACCCATGCCGATGGCCATGCCACATTTGGCAGGTGGGCTCATGGGAATTTCATGGGGAATCTAGTGGGACTTTAATTGTGACCCGGAAAAAACCCTCCTGGAAAAGGACCAGACGCGTGTACCGAAAGTTTTGAGGTGTCCAAAACATGAATTTCTTCGAATTGGGGCCTATCGATAGACTCTGCACAAGATGCAAAGTCAGCACCGAAGATGAAGAAATAAGAATGGGGGATTCCTAAAATGGGGGGTACCCCCAAATCATCTGGGAGACCATTTTAGTATTGAAACCTATGGTGACTTGGGATCCTTAAGAACCCCCTGGATGGGGAGTAAATTCCGTGTCAGAAACTATCGAGTCGAATCAGCGCCACAGAGCAGCGTCCGGAATCAACATCGAAAGGTGCGAATCAGCGTCGCAGAATCAGCGTCAAAGGGATGGTAAGGATGGTAAGGATGGTCGGGATGAGGGCTTCTTTAGGGTTTCTTTTAGGGTTTCTTTAAGGATTTCTTTGGGCTTTCTTTAGGGTTTCTTTAGGGTTTTTTTAAGGGTTTCTTTAGGGTTTAGGCTTTATTTGGGGTTTCTTTATTTCTTTATAGGATGGTCGGGATGGTTGGGACGGCCGGGGTAGTCCCCAAGGTTGCGATCTATACCGTCCCGATCCGATCCATCTAGATTCCGACGACCCCGATCCAACCAACACCACCCAAATGGGTTATCCTAAGATTCCTAAGATCCATCAACTCACAGATTTTGGTGACTTCCAGTCAATGTCTTAAACCAAACACGTTTCTTTTAAGGTGTCGCCGGATTCAACCTTGAGGCAGCCACTGGACCATCTTGGGCACCGCATTCCATCGGTTCATCGGTTAATCATCATTTTCCCGAAAAGAAAAGGGCCAGAAATTTTGGGTACTCCATGTAGCCCAATCCATTACTCATTGGTCAAATATCGATTTTCGATAGTTATTTAACCCTAAATATCATGTTATGTCATGTTGTTGGACATATTCTCACCATATCCCCACTATATTCCGATTGCATTACAATTATTGATGGATATAACACTACCAAATTTGGCTGGTTAGATGCCCCTAAATATCAGCTACCCCCGTCAGGCCTTGAGGCGACTTGGGACAAAGGGGACCCGTGAGGGACCGGTGAGGGACCGGTGAACTGATGGCTGGCCATGATCTGAATATATTATTTATCTATAATATATATATATTAATATATATATATATATATATGATATAGACTATATCTATTTGTAGATTGATAGATTGATAGATAAATAGATTGATCGATCGATAGATGGATAGATAAATGTCTGCACATATATACACATGGATGTCAGGGTGAAATTCAAGGACATTGCTGCGACGACACTTAATAAATTACAGTTTGGGGGAATCATCCCAAATGACTTGATTTCATGTTGGTGAATTGTCATAATTTACACAGATAGGGATATAGTAATCAACAATGAATGGCAATATGACGGGATATCATCAATGGGTATTTGGGGGTTTCCCAAGTAATCACTGGCACCCCAAGCCATGATCGGATGTCATGCCGCTGCCAGGGATTGGTACCACCGCAGGTTTGGCAGCCTCCGTCGGGGATCACTGGGAAATGACATGTGGCCGGACTTGTTGCCGGACTGGGCACTGAAGCGAGTTGGGAAAGATGAGGGATGCCCAATGGCTCATGGCTGTTGTGAAACGAAAACATATATATATAATTATGGAGAGTTGCACCCTTTGACTCAGTGAACAGATGCACTGTCTTGGCCATCGCTGGGAGCTGCTAAGGTACCCATTTCCAGGCGGGCAGTTGTCCCATTTTGTTTTTAGAGCAATGCCAATCCGGTCAACCTCGGTCAACTACACTCATTTGATTTGAGTTGCTATGGCTTTTGGGAAGCAACTCATGCAAAACGTGGACAGAATGATGTGCATCAAATGCATTTTTGCTGAAGCAATAGAACATGCATGAAGTGTTTTCAAGCCTCCTTGAAGGAAGGAATGAGAACCGATACAAGTGCAAAAGCAACACATTATCCTAGTAAAACGTGCCTGCTTTCGAAGTTGGTCTTTTTTCCTATGGCATTTTTCACAATGGGCCAGGTGTGTCTCATCCATCATCACTTCCTCCGGGGCCCAAGCAGCACCAGGAGCAGTGGCCACAGGCGATCTCCGCTGTGGATTCATCAGCTGTTGAAAAACTGCCCTGGGGGATCTCAGACGATGGCCATGGGAAACCATGGGAAACCATGGTGGAAATGCCACCGACCCTGCAGATCTCATCACCTACGGAAGCGCCAGCGCTTCCAGCTGCACAGGTTGGGTGCCATTGAATCGATGTTCCGAAAATGGGAACCTGACAAAGCAACATGACTGCGACAGTTGTGGATTGTGCCAGGCTCCAAAGTCCGAAGAAGCACAAGGCGGGATTTTCTTGGACACATCAGCATGCCAACGAGATTTGGCCTCAATTGGATTGGTCAAAGGTTTTTCCATGTACTCCGAGACTCTGCACAGCCGAATGCAGCTGTTCTCAAACCAGGTGAACAAGATGTACCCTCCGACTGGCGAAACAAGACCACCGTCATGCTGCGCAACCTGCCGAACAAGTGCGCTGCAACCAATCAAATGATACCCTGATAGAACTTGGTCAAAAGAAAACAGATTGTTCCAGCTTTCTGCCGTTATATCAGAACACGAATCTCATGGATGTATGAATCTATTTGTAAATATTCGTCTGTAAGCATCGCTTGGCAGGTACAGCCAACAGATGCTTCTTGAAGAGCTCAACACGTTGGATTCACAGCTTTGCCATGGAAAGCAACGTTTTCAATCCCCTCAGGCAACAAGTTTGTTGTCGCCAGATAGGTTCCCACCCCAAGGGGTCCTCACAAGGGGTCCTCACCCGTCTTTGAGGTCTGGCTTTTTGGGAACCTTTGACTTCCTGTACTTGCCGATTGATCCTGAAACCAATGCGTCCAGGGCCTGGAACAGCAGTGCCGCAGGCGCTGAAGCGGAACGGTTGTAGCGTAGCCGTTGAATCCGAGGAACCGCGGCTACTGTTTCATCAATTTCACGGATCCGAACTTTGCGCGGACCCAACTTTGGTGTTTTTTTTGGGTGCAGATGAGAGCTACACTTCTGAACTCAGACCCGTTTCACAGATCATTGCACTGAAATCGTTGGCATCACCGGTATTGTCAGTTTCACACTTCCAGGCATCCTGCAAGAGTGCAGCCTGGATTTCTAGTCGATATCATCGCAAATCTATCATTGCCTGGATTTACATTTTCCATCCTACCATCCCATAGATTGTGCTGATTTTGAATTCAATGAATATGAGGCCTGGACGTTGAAGCTTGCCTATGAGGGACGAAAGATGGGAAGGCATGGTGTTTACAGGGAAAGGTTGCCTTGAAGCCTTGGTGAATTGCTGGTGTCGGAGCTTCATCTTGAAATTGGGTGCCCACAATCCCCATTTGTCGAAAGTGTCCATTCAGAAAGTGCAAAATTTTGGGGAAGTTTGAAACACACCCAAATATGATATCAAGTTTGTTTGTTAGTTACATTATATATATATATTGAATCTCCAGTTCTGTTGGTTGATTCCCCGATTTTGGTGAGTTGAAACCCCAATTTGATTCAGTTCAACTTCCTTGCACCGCAATTGGAACAGGTTCAACTCTGACAAGGTAGTGTCGCAACCTCAACACTACTGGGTCCAGCAAGGCACAGGTAAGCATAACTGTGGAGTTGTTTTTGGGGTTCCTTGCAGCAAACAAGGTTGATCATTCCAAACTTGTGAAGGACGCATTCTGGAAATAGTTGTCACTTGCCATTTTCCTCTTAAAAATGCGTCTTGCCCTTGGCCCACTTAAAAAAAAAGCTCTGATCACAACTTTTAGGTCTGTAGCTCCAGCGGCCTTACAAGGCTTCGAGGCCAGTGAAAAGCAGAGCAAGACATCAACTGGTTTCCCTCCGGTAGTTTAACAGGCTGTGGAAAGTCACCCTCTTTAACAAGTATATAAACCATTGAAGAAAATGGGTAATGTTCCATAACTATCTTAAATTCCCAGAGGGCAGATGAGGCTCCCAATTGACAATTGTTCAGGTGAAACCAGCAACCCATGAGATGAGATGCTTGACGCAGTCTGATAGTTGGTTTGTTCTATTCCATCCACTCACGGACAATTTCGGAACAGGCGAACTATGCGCATTATTCCACTGCTCGGGTGAATCGCGCGGACCCAAAATGAAAGGGGGAAGGAGATTCATTTCAGCAGGTCATTCTCGAACAATTCTTCAACCACCCAAGGTTGGATATTTCGACTGACTGAAATAGAACAAAGGTAGGGAAATTCACCACACAAAATGGCACAGATCATGGTGGGAGCGGTTCTGACTTGAGGTGGAGATCCTTCTACCCGGCCCCTTTTCCTACGAGAGTGCAAGCCTTAGAAGCCTTAGAGACACTTCTGCGAAGTGGCTGCATCGAAGTTGATTGCACCGATGTCCCAGGGCTGCTGTTGCAGGGCAGGATGCTCCTCCCAGACGAAGAGGGGGTAGGTGCCAGCTCGTGAGCAGCTCGTGTCACTGGTTCATACTGGTTCTGTATTTTTTCAATACTCAGATCTGGGGGATACTCCTGTTCCATCCCATGGTGTATCATTTTTAGCACTTTTCAATGGCCGTAACCCGGGGACAAATGCTCCAGTTTGAGACAAGCCAAAATAGGTTGTGGAAACTTTGCTCATTCATGTCTGGCGGAGGAGAAGTCAGGGCAGCCTTATTGATATTGCTGCTCGACAGCAGAAGAAGCAGCAGTTCCCTGCACAGGCCCAGTGAGCACACCTTCTCACAAATGTGCGTTTCACAAGAAGAATCTACTCAAAATTATCAACCATTTGGGGGTCCTCGGAAATCATCCCAAGTGAAAGTATACAGTACATCTAGGAACAAACCGGAACTTGGATGGATTATTATTCGGCATTCCCTACTCCAACTGGGTCCAAATGGAGGCACTAAGGCACTGAGGTTGTTGCAATTCGCCCAATTTTCCAAAAGCTCTTTCCACTCGTTTTAGCATTGGTCAGGCACCAGCCTTCACTGAGTCATAGCCTCGAGGGGAGGGAGAAGACCATTTTTTTTCGTCACATAGAGAGATTCTGCATTCTGATACTTCCAACTTGAATGGGGGAAATTATTATTAACCACCAAATTGTTGGGTACCCTATGTAATTAATCTTCTTTGGCTCTTCTCCAGCATGTTTGGGAAGCTACTTGATCAGACTCCTGACGCCCTTTTTGCATGTCAGACATGGATGCAAACATAGGATACCCGGTCAACCATCCCATGGTTTCTCATGGTTTTTCCAGTTCTTCAACTGCCATAAACTGGGTTTGTTAACAAACCCACTTCTTAACCTGCAAGTAGAAATCTTCAAGGATATTTTCCTCCAAAAAAGTCCGCTTAATTGACTCCGGTCAAAATTACAATGTAATAGATGAGTTTCCTATTAAAACCCACGATACATGTACCTCTCTCTCTCTCTATAAATAAATAAATGAATCAATCAACTGTAAATATTATGTATATATATATATTATATGTATATACATAGGTAGATAAGTGAACATACAAATAGATAAATAGATAAATAAATCAACAAATTAAATATATAAATAAATAATTAAACAAATAAATAAATATAAGTATATGTACATACCGGATTTTGCCTTCTGGACGTTCACCCATTGGTCTTTCCCAGGGGCTACATTGGTCTCCATGCTGGTGGAGGAAGCATGCCCGGCCCACAAGGCCATTCGGGTGAAGGAGGCGCAGCAAGACGACTCTTTCATCATCACTACAATGATCATTACGACTACCCTCTGGTAAACTAACATAGCTATGGAAAATCACTATTTTTAATGGGTAAATCCACTATAAATGGGCCATTTTCAATAGCTATGTTAGTTTACCAGAGGGTAGATGAAAGAACCCATGCACAACTGAACGAATGAACGAATATGAACCAATGAAAATCGATGAATCACTGAATCGGTGAATCAACAAACCATTGAATCAATGAAGCAACGAAGCAATGAACCAATGAACGAGTGAAATAGTGAAATAGTGTGTCGATGAATCAATGAATCAATGACCAATGAATCAATGAATCAGAGAATTGATGAATGAATGAATAAAACATGAAATTAATGAATGAATGGACGGATGGATGGATGGATGGATGGATGGATGGATGAATGGATGGAATGAATCGAATGAATGGAATGAATGGAGGGATGAATGAATGAAAGAATGAGTGATTGAGTGAATGAATAAGTGAGTGAATGAAATAAATTACATGACATGAAATGACATGAATTGAACTGAATTGATTTGAAATGACATGAAATGAATGACTGAAAGAAGAAAGGAATGACAAAAATGAAAGGAGTGAATGAAGGAATGATATGAAATGAAGTGAAATGAAAGGAATGAAATGACATGAAGTGAAATGAAATGAATGACATGAATGAAGTGAATGAAATGAAAGATGAATGAACAGAATGACATGAATGAAATGAATGAAGTGAATGGAATGAATTGAGTGAATGGAATGGATGGGATAAATAGAATGCATGGAATGAATGACATGAATGACATGAACGAAACGAATGAAATGAAATGAAACGAGACGCAATGAAATGGAAGGAACACATGTTTGTTAAGTATTTCTATATGTATATTCTGTATATTCACGTGAATCTTTTCATCAGTGGATTGGTTAAGAGAAAACCCAACGGGAAACCATGTTTTTTCCAATGAAATATGAGGGTTTCTGGTAAAATTGCAGCGCTCTGCGGCACAAAGAACTGCAGGAAAGAAAGGTGGCAAGTGGCCGGGCCCAGATCGGTTGGGCAATTTCCATGAGGAAAGCGAATCGTCACTGAAAAAGGAAAATTCATGAAAACACACTTCATTAACCCTAATTCGAGCGGGGAAACTTATCATGATATATAGATAGTTTTTTTTGGTTTTTATTGGGATTGATTTATGGGTTATGGGTTTTGAATGGTTTTGATGGTACACCAAGATTCTTGGGAACTTCGACGGTTTAATTGGATTTTGGGGCACCCCATTCTTGGACAAAACCCAAACAGCTATATTAATTGAGGAACAAAACAATTGGATGCTGGGGTGTGCAGCCACGATGGGGACGCAAACCCAGAAATCGGGGGTAAAATGATGGTTGTTGTAGAGCAACACATCATGTCAGCAGCAAAGATTTGTGTAGTGGTCGTTCCTTGTCGTATACACTTGTATTGACAGACAGGTGCAGCAGTGCTCATGGAAATGCCGCATTGAATGCATTGTGCATGGAACAGGCGTCGATCTGGCATTATCGTCCCATTTGCAGCAGGTAATCATCGCCACTGGATGATTGAAACATTTAAAATCCATAAATAGGTGATATAAACCATTCCCAAATGGGTGGTTTATTATTTGTTTTGCCCACATTACTCACCAACCAGTACAAGGAATTTGCGCTGCTGGTTCTTTAGCCACTCACCGTGCCAAGGTCCGGTGGGAAAGGCAATGCAAAGGGGTGGCTTAGCTGTGGTCACACTGCATCGGACAGAGGTAGGTTGATAAAATTTTTAGTTACTTATTAAATAGTTGTCTGCACTTTGTGGAATACTTTGAACCAGAATTTTGCCCTAGTTTGGATTATTTGCATTGAACCAACATTCGTCATAGCTTGGAGCAAAACCCAAGTTCTTGCAGTTGAAAAAACTGAGGCGTGGACCAAGCGACCAAAATCAGGCAGGGCTTGGAAGCTGTTCAGACTTGCCCAGTCCGGAGCATCGTTGCAATGGATGGCCATTTAGTATGGAAACCATTTTGGTGGCTTGGGGATGTCCATGACTTAAGAAACCACCCTTGAAAATAGTGACCGCATTGAGACATCACTGGGATCATGGTTAGTAAGGGAAATTATCCCAATAGCCTTCTTTCAGGTTGATGGATTATATATTATAATTTGCCCATACATACATACATACATACATACATACATACGTACGTCTGACAGACAGACAGACGGACGGACGGACGGACAGACAGACAGACAGACAGAAATACAGACATAGACACAGACACACAGACACACATACACCCATACCCGCATCCATGCATTCACGCCTACACGTATACACGCTCACGCATACACGCATACACACATACACGCATACACGCATACACGCTTACACGCATACACGCATACACGCAAAAACGCATACGCGCATACACGCATACACACATACACACATACACGCATACGCGCATACACGCATACACGCTTACACGCATACACGAATACACGCATACACGCATACACGCGTACACGCATACACACATACACGCATACACACATACACCAATAAACGCATAAACGCATACATGCATACACGCACACACACACACACGCATACACGCGTACACGCAGACACGCATACATGCATACACGCATACACACATACACACATACACACATACACATGTCACATACATGCATAAACGCATACACGCATAAACGCATACACACATACACGCATACACACATACACGCTTACACGCATACACGCATACACGCATACATGTATACACGCATACACGCGTAAACGAATACACGCATACACGCATACAGGCGTCCACACATACACGCATACACGCATACACACATACACGCATACACACATACACACACATACACGCATACACGCATACACGCATACATGCATACACTCATACACGCGTACACGCATACACGCATACATGCATACACGCATACACACATACACGCATACATGCATAAACGCATACACGCATACACGCATACATGTGTACACGCATACAGGCGTACACGCAGACACAACTGCAGACATACACGTATACACGCTTACACGCATACACGCATACACGTATACACGCATACACGCATACACGCATACACGCATACACACATACACGCATACACGCATACACGCATACACACATACAAGCATACACGTATAAACGCACACACACGCATACACACATACACGCATACACGCATACACGCATACACGCGTACACGTATCATACAAACATACACGCATACACGCATACACGCATACACACATACAGGCATACATGCATACACGATCATACACGCATACACGCGTACACGCATACACGCATACACGCATACACACGCATACACGCATACACGCATACTCGCGTACACGCATACAAGCATACACGCATACACGCATACACACATACTCGCATACACGCATAAACGCATACACGCATACACGCGTACACGCATACACGCATAAACGCATACACACATACACGCATACACACATACACACTTACACGCATACACGCATACACGCATACATGTATACACGCATACACGCGTAAACGAATACACGCATACACACATACACGCATATATACATGCATATACACACATACACGCGTACACGCACATACACACATCCATCCATGCATGCATGTATGTATCTGTACTGATTTTTTCATTGAGCCAGGAACCGCGAGCACGATTCTGTCCCTTTTGCGGTGGGGAGTGTCTTGGATGCGAAAGGTGGTGACCAGTTAAAGATAACACCATCCCCCAACTGCCTGCTCTGGATTTCACCATGAACGATGGGAGTTTGATCATCAAAATAGTGGCTTAACCATCCAAGATTGGGATGAATGATGGATGTATACCCTCCAAGGGCCATTTTAATGGGGAAAACCCATCACTAGGGAGTATGCTACGTGATCAGTGACACGATGTTGATGAGGTTCTCTGAGCCGGCCATCCCACCACAGATCCACTGCAGGGCAAAGTCTGACTTCCGCTTCTGCCAGTTTTGTGGTGCATCCTTGAATTTTGGTCGGGGATCTCATGCCAGCTGGTCGGGGGCCGACAGCGCCTTTTATGGTCCTGATGTCAAGTAGGCACTTTTTTCCAGAACTTCTTGAGGCTTGGTAGGCTGGAGGGGCATTTGATTTATTGTACACTGCAGCAATGTCGGTATGGATCAAAATTCTCAACCTTCCATTAAATGGTGGTTTCTTAAGTCATGGGGGATCCCAAAGTCACCATGACTTTCAGTACTAACCATGACTTGGATGATTTGGGGTACCCCGATTTTAGGAACAAAGTCTGATCAAAATTAAGGTTCTCTTGGTAATTCACTGAAAAATGACTTGTTGGCCGAGGCCAAGAAGGGTCGATGCCTCAGATTTAGTAGCAATAAACGGCGGTTTCACCAACAACGAGTGGGCTTTAAACTGCTGAATAGGGCGATGAATATCTACACACTTGTATATAGTATACATATACACATTACATATATATATAATTATATATATAGTGTAAAACTATATAGTATATGTACAATATACATACTAGGTACTAGGGTTAAGTCCTTGCATCGTGTGTTAAGTCGTAGCGGATGAGCGTCTGCCTTGCGGAAAGGCATATTGGGGAGCATCATAGTATAAAATATTGGATAAGCTATGTATGTTGTTTCTATGCTTAGATGTGTGTCTGCCATGCGTTGCTTTGTTTTCGCAACATATATGTTTGTGAGGATTGGTAAGGTTCAAATATGAT
>Ga0126342_10008307_pt1 | contig 18589 bp, 18 predicted proteins | sample Cyp1metagenome_FD_92528 | JGI IMG/M metagenome (GOLD analysis project Ga0126342, IMG submission 92528) | Coral microbial communities from Lord Howe Island, Old Settlement Bay, Australia - Cyphastrea 1 metagenome | ecosystem: Host-associated > Invertebrates > Cnidaria > Coral ...
TAGAATGCCAGAAGATATGCCAGATAGAATGCCAGAAAATATGTCAGATAGAATGCCAGAAGATTTGCCAGTAACAAAATGTATAAATGTCATGGTGGGGATCACACGAAGTAAAGTAATTATATGTGGGCGATGGCTAAATCAGAAAACAGGCACAAATTTAGTAAAGATGGGGATTACGAAGAAGACCCACCTATCAAGAGACCAGCTAGGCTTGCTGGATGAAAATGAAAAATTGGTTTCCAGCCCCTGCCACCTTTCTTGGGTGGCCTCATGGGTGGCGAATCAGCAAAGTGGAATGATCATGGTTGATCTCTTGTGAAAAATATACCTCCCATGAATTCCAATGATCATCTATTTTTGGCAATGAAGTTGGCAATGAACTGTGGGCCACTGTCGGCCATAGCTCCCATTTTTGGGCGCCTGGCACCAGGTGTGAGAATCAAGCTTGGCAGACCAGGCGCCGTAGATCATCCGAAAGGATTGCGCACACTGCGCAGGGGTGAAGAAAATGCTGGAGACGAACTGGAAAAGTCCATATTAATATCCTGAGTACCCAAGAATCTAAGATTTGTTTAGTCACTTTGGTGAAAACGTTGATTTTCCTGGGTTTATTTTGAGGTGATTTGGCGTACTTTCCCAAGAGTAAATCCATCATGTGGGGAATCGATCAATGGAATATGATTTATTTATTTTTATCGCCCCGCAAATCCAAGTAATGTTCCAGTTCTGGAGGAAAGAACCTCAGGAAAGGACCTCAGGAACGAGGCACTTTTGAGCAGGTTCATTTTACAATTTTTAGTTGGGATGATGTTCCATTCAAACTCTGGTGGATGAACCCTAATTTGTGTACTTTTCACTCCAGTCTTGAAGCTGAAACAATTGAAACAATTGTCAAAGGATAAAGATATTACAGAATCAGTGGGTGATCACCATACCATTATTGTATATCATTGCTGTCTCCCACTACAGTATTTTAGGCTGATTCTTAATATCCCATGTTTTTATCACATACTCCCCTGTGATTATCCCAATATGTATATTACGATGCGTAAATTTAGAGGTATAGACGGTATAGACTCTTAGATACATAATTATTCTCACTTGAAGAACTGTGGGATAGAACAAATCCTACTGATTTTTCATGGCATCACTCAATCATTATTATCACTTGCGTCACATTAAATACATTCTGATTTGGCAGGCATTCAATATCATTTTTTAGTGGGCATGAATGGCATTTGATCTTGATGTCTCGGAATTGGATGACGGGAAAATCTACTGAAAACTCCAACGGTAGTAAAAAAAAACAAAAAGAAAACATAGAATTTCCTGTAGAATTTCCCTCAAACCTATCAAAACTTCAGTATGCGTAGGTTTTCCCCGTTGGAATCCCATAATTTCTCTGATGTTCCTTCTTCCTTTTCCCACAAAAATATCAAATTCCAATGAATTCCATTAGCTATAGACACGTCTACATTTAAAATCATTTAAGTCAATATATTTTCCACGAAATCACCATTGAATCACCATGACAAATTACCGTCTATGTTAGTTTACCCTAGGGTATATCTATAGATTATCTAGGGTAGTAATATCCCATGGGATATTACCATTTATCACCATTTATCCCTATCTTGGATATCCCAATGTATTATGTTACCATTGGATACCACTATATATCTATTTATGTTTATATTTGATATTACAAGGATAATACCACTATCTCATTTAAAATCATTGAAAATCATTGAAATCAATATATCCACCAAATCATCATGAAAAAGCACCATCTATGTCAGTGTACCCTAGGGTATCTCCAATGAATGTCCCGCAAAACAGATGGCACTGGCGCGGATGGCACCACCTTTCGCAGCAGCGCAGCGGCGGTGGAGATGGGCTGCGCGGCAGCGCAGCAAATCGCGCCCTGGCGACGTCAGAAATGGCATGGTTTTGAACAGCAAAAATGGTGAGTTGACCACCAGAAATAGGATGATTGAAGCAGCCAAAATCATGATTTGGCCGGAAAATGATCATGAAAGCAGCCAACAATGGTGTTTTCAGCCACAAATTTGTGAATAATTATTCGACAGCATTTAACTATATCAAAAGTATTCAAACATTATGAAAAAATTGGAGGGTTTAAGTCGGTTTAAGCAGTAACAAACAACTGCGTTGATGGCAGTTAACAAGCCCGAAACATAAGGCCTTTGTTGATCAAGGGATACCTTGGGGGATCCCTTGAGATTTTCATGATAATGTTTGCTTTTTATGGTTTGCGAATGGGGTTTAACATGGTTAACCTGGTTAACCATCAAAAATGATGTGTGAATCAAGAAACACTGGATGTTTATTTGGTAAAGCTTGGTGGATCATTGGGTCTCGCAAGGAAATGTTAGTCCATAGCTCTAGGTAGCTCTGGGTAGCTCTGGGAATTTGGTTACATTTATTTCACAACTATTGTGATATGTACTACAGAGTAATTGAGACTATGATTAGACAATCTAGAACAAATAAATGTGGAAACATACGTCCGTTGGTTCATAGGGAATATGGTTGCCCTTTACTTGAGATTAAGATATTGAAGTATCCTAAAAGCATTATACATACGGAATTCCCATATGCAGTTGAGCAAAGATATAGCATGGTTTCTACCTATAGATGGGATAATGTTATAATAATCAGAGATTAATTGGCAACCATGACTGATTAGATCGCGTCTCACCCAACATAGGGATAGGTGGTGCTTACTCCATAGATCAAGCCACAAACCAACAATACTGTCGGATGAAGCGTCAGAAAATTCATGTTGACCAAAAAGCATCACGGTCTTCCTGTGGAAAATCCTTTTTTTGTCGTCGGGGTTGTTTCAAAAATCAGAGGTTTATTCAAGGATCATTTGGGATCAACATCACCAGCTATGTTGAGGTAGACCATCAAAACCAAAAACTTGGGAGTTTCCAAAATTAGGGCCTTGCCCAAGAATTATATAGGACAAGCTGTATATAGGTTATCATAGCTGGGCGCCCGATAAGAAAGTGAGAGCAGGTCCTTTAGGTCCTTGGAAAAGCTGCATAGTGGATGGGATGCTTGGTGGATCATCCCACTAAGGAAGTTTGGAACTAGTGAGCAATGAACTGGATGAATCAACAGAAATGTGACTTTGGCAAGTCAAAGATAGGTCAAAAAGTGGGAAAGTGGTTTGTTGAAATACCCTTGGATAGTCAAGCATGGCAAATGCACCATTTACACATCAATTTCCCATAAGAACCTGCATTTATAGGTGATTTTCCAGTTAGCAACGCTGGAAACCAGGCAGAATTCTGAGTTAACTGCTGGAAAGATCCATGCAGTAGGATGAATGGGAGATTGCCAACTCCACGGGGAGATACCAATTATATAATTAAGGGAATCAAGAATCGACAGTCATACCAGTTCTGTTTGCACCAAGTCACCAAAAATTACATTGGTTTATGTATAGTCCCAAAGAAATAACAAGTTTTAACACATATATAAATGGCCACAACTGTAGTCTTGAATCATTGGAAGTTTATTACGGGCATTACAATGATATCATTTGAACAGTCAAGTAATACCTGCTGTCCACGTTTGCAAGATCGATGGGTACAGGCTGTCGATGATGGGTTGAACTCTAAGGATATCTTCAAGCTCCATGGAACGCATCTCCTTTTAAATGATGATATCATCGGAAGATACCCTCTGGTAATCAAACACTGCAATGGGAAATGGCTCATTGATAGATGTTTGTCCCATTAAAGCCGCCTTTTCAGGCGGCTTTCCATTGCCCGCTTGCAGAAATGTAGGAAAGGAAGACAACCAGTACTGAATGTAGTCAATACTTCTGGGTATTATAAATCCACAAATCATGTGTAAACCATAAAACCATGTATAACCTTTATGAAAATCATATATATATATATGTAACAATGCCTTTAAATATTGAATTTGCTATAGTCAGTGCATTTACTGGAATAAGAAGTAAGTAAGTTTTGGGACAGCCTCTCAAAAGAACGCCAGCGCTATATCAACAAAGTCAATATAATAAACATTAATAAACTACAGCCATCTACAGGGCAAACACAATAAAAGCCAAAGCAAACTATGGATAACTCTTGCTTGGCCTTTATTGTGTTCTGTTCTCCGGATTTGCCTAACACATGTCTACAAGACCTTTGGCTGGTGTCGTTCGGATTTGCCATGTTGGGGCATGTTTGCCAACTCCACTATCACGGGGGCGGCACAGTGGCATATCATGAAGATGGGAAGTTGACCAACATCCCCTTCAGCGCGGGGCCATTGCTGAAAGTTGGCCAAGCAGTGAGCTTTTCAATCGTTGACAAAGCTGCAGTGAACGTTGACACAGCCAGCGGCACACTCGCGGAACTTACCAGCTGTACCATGTCAGATGACATGCTGGTGGAACGTGCGAACTCTGCGATGCTGTCAACTTCCTCAAGACGTGGCTCAGGACAATCGAAAAGGCTGCAACGAGAGATTGGAAGGTTCCGCAATGCCACCATGGAGGAGCAACTTGACTGGGTATGCCAAGCTGAAGCAGAGCTGGAACAATTGTTGGAGGACACGTGTATGTTCTAATAGGATGGGTTGAATAATAATTCCAAAACAATGTTTTACATTTTGTGGATTATGACCACCTGGTTTAACCACCAAAAGTTCCAAAGATCGGTCCATTTTTGAGATCACACTGATTCAACTGGCAATCGCAGGACGATGCCCTTGACGGTGATGCTCTGTGCCACTTGGTTCGTCGCGTCGCAGCTTGGCTGCATCATCCAGTGGCGCATGGGGCTGTGCAAGACCCAGCACCTTCGGGACGGAAGGATGCCACCGGATGCCAGTTGCAGAGCCGAATCCGCCGTGTGCTGATTGTGGCTTTGCAGAACCTTGATCTCCAAGACAAGAACACCTTGAAGTGTTTGGAAAGCAGCTTGATCTTTATCCAGGGATTGCTGGATCAAGTTGATCTTGATGCATTTCCATCGACTTCGTCTGCTCGGCATTGGCGTCAGCTTCGCTGGCTGATCAGCGGGGCGGATGACGTGAAGGTCGAGCAAAGTGAAGAGACATCTGGTTCCCGCCAAAAGCGTCTACGGCTATCTCATGCCGATAGCAGCGGTGTTTCGAACGGCGCATATCATCCAAACAAGAAGGTCAAAGGCAAGGTCATTGGCCAAACACTAATCAGATCCACCCTTCCATAGTTGGAGTTCAAAGTGGGGATTTTCAGGAACTAACATGGAAATAAACGCCTATATACATCATTGGAGTTTGGAAGTCAATTAGTTGAGAGTTGCGCAGCCGGACAGGTTTACCTGCAGTGTATGAAGCAAAGGATGTGGTGCAGCTTCAGTGCAGATCCTGCCCAGCAACTATCTCAAGCAGCTGGTTTTTCCGACACCCGGGCACCAGCCAAATCCATGTTTTGGTTCCTCAAAACGGACACGATGCGTGCAAAAAGCGATTGGGAAAACCAAGCCCTTGGATTCCAACATCCGGGTGGTCTTCAAAGCTTGATATCTTTTCTCTTCTCAACTTCTGCCACCACAAGCGGGAAATCACCGCGTGTGTCTTGTGTGGTGGCAGGCGCATCTGCGAACACAAAAAGAGACGGGACGAATGTGCTCTCTGCAAACAATTGCCGCGACATTTGAAAGCCAGCGCGCGGAAAAAAGGTCGCCAAAGCAGTCTGTTCCTAAGATCACTGGTTGGTGGTTTGGAACATTTTTTCCATATATTGGAAATAATAATCCCAACTGACGAACTCATATTTTTCAGAGGGTTGGCTCAACCACCAACCAGAATAGGTTTGTCTGAAAATAGGGTACCCCAACATTTGATGCTCAGTTTCCACATTTTTTGAGCACAACCAATAGATCCCAACGGCACAAAGTCAGCTCCCAGTCACTGTGACCTGCTGTGACTAGCCACCTCAGCTTTGGAAAATATGTTCCGTATCTGGTTGGGGGTTGGAACATTTGTTTTTTTCCATGTATTGGGAATAATCATCCCAACTGACTTTCATATTTTTCAGATGGGTTTGAAACCACCAGCCAGGTATGTTTTTGATCATGTTTTCATTCTTGGAATAGCCAACTGTTCATCCTAAATGATCTAAATGGCGGTTTCTTTGTGGTATTTTTTGTGTCCCCAGTCGTCACCATGGCTTTCAGTACTAAGTCATGGTCATGACTTGGATGATGAGTGAGGGTACCCCCATTTTATTTTTTTTCAGAAACCTCCATCTGGGATATTCATCCTGTGGTCTAACAATGATTTTGGGGGTATCCCTATGTCTTAGGAAACCTCCAAATTGTCCAATGGCAACAGATGCTTCGGTCATCCCTGGCAACCTGAGGACCGCGGCTCAGCCTTGGGCTATGTCCCCCTCGTGCTGACCCAGCTGCGAAAAAGTTTGCAGGACGAGCATCGGTCTTGTGTGATAATATACGGACATATCTATATATACAGGAACTCTATATATATATATATATATATGTATACTTGTAATTATTGGGTGTGTAAGGTTGTTCCTTTTGTTTGGTACTTAATTTAAACATGTATGCATATACATATATATATATATGCCACGTATATGGACAGAAGTTGAATCCCATGAATCTTGACCCATCTACCAGGAGGTTGGCTTAGAGGCCCTGTCCGACACCTCCAAGGCTGGTGAAGTATCGAGACGTTACGCTCTGGCTGGCTTTCTGAGCTATGAAAAAGATACCATGGTTGGTTATCTGGTTGGTGGTTGCAATCATGTTTTATTTTTCATAATATATGGGAAAATCCTTCCCATTGACTACTATTTTTCAAGATGGTTAAAACCACCAAACAGTTATGTATAGATTAATGATAGACCAACCTGGGAATTGTACTGGGTTATTCTACCTGGTTTGTTTAGTTTCAGTCTATATACCTGGGTGATTCGGGATTATGAACTAACCCATGGTAGGGAAACCGACCTATCAACCATTGGGGTGAATCATTGGAATTTGGAGAAGTGGTGTAAAAATACCAAGAATTTGATGGGGATCAATGGGTATCCACCCTTGTGGAACACTTTGCTTCTGGCCTGTAGAGCTTACAACAACTCCTTCAGAAGTTCGTGCAGGACCGGTGATTTTGAACGAGCGCTGGCACGTGGACATGTTGTGGGTGTCTATGGGTGTCTTTTGTTCTCTTCTACATGCCATGTGGATATTGGATCCCATGGAGCTTTTGTTTGAGATTATATAGTATATTATATCTATATACATATATATATATATATCACTTATTATCCATGGTTTCCAAGTCATAACACCTGCTCATTATTGTCAAGATATCCCAAGTGCTGCTTCTTATCCCGAGTTCAGGGTCAAAATCTTAGTTTTTGCTTTATATCTCCATTGCACCTGTTTCTGTTGGTGTCCCGAGTCTGTTGCAGTTGATCTACCTTTGTTCTCCCATGTTTGGTGCTTGAAATCTCCCTACGAAATCGTCTGATCACATGTTTATTTTGCTTAGAACTTTCTAATGTTTTGCTTCGAAATATCCGTACCAAACCCAACATATCCGTATTTTTCTTGGGAAAAAACCATGGCTTTTGTTGCTTTTTCATCCCCACCTTTCCCATTTTTCACTTCGAAGTTTTCGTGGTGAAATCTGCGTGAGGCCTTGGACCAGGGCCTTTTGCGCTTGGAACTGCAGTGCAGCCGTGCCGAGCCACCGCAGGTGCGATGCGATTTTCGCTGGGGAACTTGGGAGAAACCGCTACAGAAATGTGGAAAAATATGAAGAAAGCCATGGAAAATGGTGAGAAAAAACGTTGCAAATCATGGAGGATGATTGATATTTGTTAAAAAATCATCGAAAATATCAGGCAAGATGATTGATAATGGATATATGATATATAGTGGATATGTGATTGAACCCCCCAAAAAGATGCCAAAGGATGCTCAAATGGCTACTATTTTATGATTAGAGTTGACCCAAAAAACAAACTGACTCCGGTGAAAAGCTGGCACAACATTCCCTTTGCGGTACACGTTCCTTTAGTACCAGTTCATGGCCCACACGTTCGATCATTCTGAAAAAAGGTTGCATCAAAAATCCAAACACAGATGGCTTTCGGAACATTTGGATTATTTTTCCCATATATTGGGAATGTCATCATCCCATTTGACTAATATTTTTCAGAGGGGTAGGTATACCACCAACCAGCATTCACAGTCACCCAGAAAAGAATAGGGGGACCCAACAGTTGGGGCCCCATGGTTTCCCCTCCAAATTGACGGATTGTTCGAGGCTCCAAAGATATTTCCCATCATGGTGAGTGCACTGCATTGCTAGACACATTGGTTTCACCCAGGTACTGAAGCATGGGAGCTTGAAACACTGCATAGGTCGAACAACATTGCCGAGAGGGGTTGTTGGAATGACAACCAATATCTTCCAATCACCAGCTTTTGAAATGGGAATATCATGGAATATCGTAATATATCTATATTCTATAGTCAAAGAAACTCTTAAGATCTCTTAAGTCGGTTGATGTATAGTATTTTAGAATTCATAAACTGTTCAAACCAGCTATCATATAGGTCATAGAATTATGGTGTTGTTCAGCTCCAGTGGTCGACCGCCAGCTGTCTCACCGCCAAAAAATGGGAGGATGGGAGGATGGGATGTGGCGATGGGTACCGCTTGAAGCGCCAAAAATTGTGGTAAACCCAGGGGTTTCATGGTAATCATATTATGGTAATTATATGGGTTTATAATTGATCCCTATTATATGGTATATTATCCCTATTATCACAGTATCATATTATGGTAATTGTATGCTGCTATAATCTGCTATATGCTTTCAGTGGGGATAATACATGATAATACTGTGATAATACTGGGATGAAATGGTGCTTCTTGTTGGGATTTGACCAACAATGTTGTAGTGGTGTTTCATGGGAATATGTCATGGAATATTCATGGGATATTCATGGGATACTCATGGAATGTTGAGGGAAATACCCCCCCGTGTGTGTCATCGCTGTGAAATCCTCAAACTGGCCAATATTTCTGGGGGATCTTCCAGCAACCCGTGGAGCTAATGACCTAGGATAACTCGAATAACTCGAGTCATAGAACGAAATGTAGGATTTACTCATAGAACGAAATGTAGGATTTACCCAGCGCCATTTTTGTATCAATCCCCAAGTTTCGGAGTTTATTGACTTTGCCCCGGTGATGTAATTTTCTTTGAGCCCCACATGGTTGGTGAATGGGATGGGCCAAGTTCTAGGACACGACCAGTTGCCAGAGCAATGACTGGGTGTTTTTTCCATGGGGGATTCTCCAAAAAAAACCTGGCGACCCATTTCAGGTTTGTGAAACGGAAGTTCTCATCTTTTCACATGAGTGACTTTTTCGAAGCTCTGACAGATTGATTGTTACCCTGGATTGGTGGTTGCTTTCCTATCTCACCAGGTTTACCGTGATATTCAGAGTGTTTCAGGGCAAGATGCGGGATTCTTACACCATGATTTCTGGTTCCTAGATTAGAATACCCTTTCAAAATCAAACATCGCAATGGAAAATCCATCAGTTATAGTTGTGTTTTGCCATTCAAATCTTGATTTATATCAGTTTAGTGGGGATATCCATGGAATATCCCGTATCAGTAATGTGGGGATTTCTAGTCATTTGAATAGCGGATGTTCAGCCTGCCCTGGATCCCATGGTTTCGCAACGAACGGAGTTGGAGTTGTGGATTCCCATGGACTCACCGTAGCCCCAAGCTCGCAGAAATGGCAAAGGAACAAGGGAAAATGGTAGTAAAATCAGCGGAAATTCAGGTAAATCATTATGGAAACATATGGAAACTATGAAACTAATGCTAAAATCATGGTAGAATAATGGTAGCATCTCAGGCACCGCTATCAATAGGGAATGGTCCATTGCCAGAAGTGTCTGAGTTTGGCTTAGAACGGAAATTGATCTGCTGCAAGAGGCTTCCACCAGCCTGTTCTGGTTTCTGCTTGTGAGGTTTAGTCCCAGCATCCAGCCTCGACTGAAAATATATGTAGGATGATTCTGAGGCATGGATGGAACATCTTACAAGTCTACCAGAAATCTCTTGAGCACCTTGAAGAGTTCAGGATTAAAGTTGGAGAATTGAGTTGATTCATCAGCAGCGGTTTAAATACTAAGGTAGCCCATAGATTTTCAGCCATGTTGTCACCAAGCACTTCAACTCAGATAGTAGGGCCTCATGCCTGGTACGCAGTGGCGGGTGAAGGAAACGCTGGGTTCAGGGCTTGGGAGATTCGGTCCAAGGTATCCCGTAAATGGTCCCTTTAACAAATCCAATGATAAGAAGATAGACAAGATTAGACAAGTATGTCCAGGATTTGAGTTTGATGGTGTTTTCCCCACCATTGAACCATAGCTATGTTATGCTATGCTAAATTGAGTGTAGCCATAAATCTACATGATGTTTTCGCGACTACCACAACGTCAATGTAAATGAGTAATTACGGGGAATCATTTCCAGATGAATGAGATTTGTATCCCCGGATTTGTTTTTGAAGTCGAAGATGAGCCATGAATTATAGATCATTCGGAAGAGGTTTTGGATGACCACAGCACGGGTTGGAGGTCGGCTTTGCGCCTCGATCGAGCTTCGCAGCAATTGGCATAATTCCACAGCAGACGGCAAATGCTTATATCATTTCCTGAATCATTTCCTGAATCAGTGCGCAGGTTGTCCTGTCCACCAAACCAACTGTGGCGTCAACGAGCAGCCAAACGGGTCAAACAGGTACTTTGGGCAGGTTCTATTGGAAAATCATGGCATCTAAGTTGGTAAACTGGCAAATTACGGTGAGTTGATACCAGTTTATCCGGCAGATTATAAGTTTTACCCCAAAGTTCAGATAGTTGCAGTTGCAGCAGAACAGCGGATCGCAGTTGAAGCCTTGATGAGGCATTTTAGCTGGCCGGAATCACCTACTTGTAACAGCGGGGCAGATCAGAAGCGGCAGAAGAAGACTCCTTGGATAGGTTGACAACCATGGCAACTCGTTCGATCCTCCCCAATAATGCGGTGTGGAGGTTTCCTAAGTCATGGGGGTAGTCCCCAAATCATACAAGTCATATAAGTCATTGGACAATTCTAGTATTGAAACCCATGGTCTGGAAGATCCCCTATTTTAAGCCAGGCCATTAGGATGGCAATCGCCCAGATTTACTTTTTTTGGGGGGGGATTCACCTAAGAAAATAACCATCCCCAAAGTAATCATAAATAAATAAATATATATATATATATATTAAGATTTTTAAAGCACCATTCCCAAACTCAGAAAATTCATAAAGATGATCATAACTCGGAAAAAAGAAAGAAATCACCAACCGTAAAGATGAACCATCATAAATATATATGTCAAGATCATCATAAAGCACCGTTAAAAACCTAATCAACGGCGACGCCAAGCAACCTGGATCCAGGAGCCCGAGGTGGAGCCCAGCCAGCAGGTCGCTTGTGTTGGGAAAATTTTCACCGGAAAGCCCCAGGCAAAAATATGGGAAAATTTTGATGGTTTCCAGTTAAGATTTTTCAACAAAACCAATCCATTGAGTTTAATTCTGTTTCTGTTGGTGTAAGGTAGGTCTTGCTTTTTCTGAACTGTTGAAAAAACAATCATCATGTTTTTTCGATCCGTCTTACTTCTGGAAGATTCTGGCCATGTAGAATTGGATTTGATCATGGTGGGGCTACATACCAATACACTGCACGTAGTGGCAATCCAACATATCAAACGGACTATGAAACCATGACCTTCAGCATGTTGTTTTCGTTCTGATTCGTGGGGCTAATGTGTGAAAGGTAAATTAATCCATCTGCAAATCATCCCTAAAAGGCTGATTGTCCTGGTTGCCATACCTTTTTTCCCCACGTTTTTTTTGATTGTAATCCTATTTAAGTGAACAGTTGGCCTTTGTGTGAACATGCCCAGCTTGGACTGGGATTTCAGTGCTGCTTGAGGTTATGGAAGTGGTTGGGAGAAGTTCAGAAGTGCTAAGATCCCGTCAAACCTCAGGGATCATTTGGGTAGCAATTGGCAAGTAAATCCCATGGAAGACGGTCATAGAATCGTCAATTCTGCGTATGTTGCACAATGAAATGATCCATGCTGTAGAAGCGATCGGCCGGCTGGTTTTTGGGGCCCCCCGTTGCAGGAAATCCATCATTCCAACAGCCAAAGACTGGTAACCGCAAGTGTCCAACCCCAGAATCATATGGGGATGGGTCAAACCACATGAAATGACAATATGCGGGGGAATCAACAGCCATGAGCCCATTTTTTGGGTTTTGACTCATCGCCTAATATGACCCCATGAAAAAAAAGTGTTTGTGTTTCATTACATCAAAATTAGATTGCTAAAGGTTTGGTGGTTTAGTAATCTGTAGGTCACAGAAAAAGTTTGAGTTCCATGTGATTTCACTCCAATGATTAATTCATTATTCCATATCATGTCCCCATTGGATATAGTCATCCCCAAATAGATGGAAAAGTAAATCACCATCAAATTAGTAGGGATTTACTTTTCCATCTATTTGGGGATGATTATAATGGATTCCAATATTCCAGTAGTAATGGATTATATATTATTATCCGATATTCCAACGATTAATTTTCCAAAATCCATTGTCCAATGGGTAAATCCAATAATATTCCCAATGGTAATAATAATAGTATCGATAAAGCCAATTCATTCTTAGATTGGAATACTGATAGTATTATCAATTATGCAAATCTAATTGCACTATTCTAATTGATATATTATATATAATAATATTATATTGGAATAATCCAATATATGATTATAATCCCAATAATATTGATAGTATACAAATTAAGAATCCAATATTCCAATTTCCCTAATGGATCCCGCCCATCTCCCCAGGGCCCTCCGCGACAGGCGGTGATCCAGGTCTCGCAGTCGCGTGAAGAGTTCGAGGGCAAAGAGGCGGATCTAAGCACCGATGGGGATAGAAATTGGGATCATGATATATCACCGAAGTCCAATTTGTTACAATGTGAGGCCCCCCTAGATAGCTAAGTTGGTTTAAAACTCCAATAACTATGGTTTGTGGTATTTAATTATAAGTATAGTTACTGGGGCTTATAAACCAACTTATAACTGGGGGGGGCCCACATTGTATGTATACCAACTGGTTGTGTAACATAGCCATGGGAAATGGCCCATAGAAATAGATGGCCATTGATGAATGGATGACTGGTTGGTGGTTTGGAACATGACTTTTGTGACTTTCCATTTATTGTGAATGTCATCATCCCAAGTGACGAACTCCATCATTTTTCAGAGGGGTTGGTATACCACCAACCAGATAAGATATTTAAGATGATATTTGGGTGTGTGTGTCTGAAAATGACTAACATGCCTTGATTTCATGGTTGCTTTGATGGTGAAAATAATGATCAATTGGATTTAGTGGTGCCTTAGTTTTCGGATAATAATGGGATTGAACAATCAAAATTGGAATTTAACCTATGAATATCATTGAGTATCTATGAGTCAAAAAAAAGTGCATGTCAGTGGAAAATGATGAAAATCTGCTGGGTGTCGAGGGTAACCCGTGCTCAGACAAATCCATATTGTGATGTAATGGGATATAACCAATGGATATAGTCAATGTATTTGGATTAAATCAATGGTATTGACAATATTGGGCAACAAATAATTGGGATTGGACCAATCAATAATCGATAAATATGATCGGAAGTAAGCCCTGCTTCAATGGGGTATAACAGTATAACTGGTGATCATCATGGTATTTACCACCCATAAACGATTGTCAACTCCGGATCAAGATCTACCCTGGTTGATTACTTATATCTTATGGGGTTTGCCACCAAAAAAAATAATGGTTTGCTACTTAACTGCAAATGGCCCTTTTTTTTCACGACCCAGGGGGCTCATTAGTCCAGGGTTGACATTGATTGGGAATTCATCAACGAGATTGGGGATTGAGTGGCGAACTATCAAGTACCAATCTGGTCATTGGCAAAGCCCAAAGACGTGTCGAGGTCCAGAATTTGTGCGACTGGCTGCGCTACCTCACACCCTTGTATTTTACGCACATCCATTTGAGACACCTTCAGGGAGACAAGGCACTATTGTCGAGCTATGTCGTACTACTTCTTGTGTGGTGTATCTGAGAACGACATATTGCCAGACTTTCTTGGCTCTATCAGGACAGAATTGAACATTAAATTCTCATTACCATAAACCTTGTTCAAAATAGATTTCAGGGATTTGGCACACAACTGTTTTGAGCTGCCATATACTATCTATGATGGGCATCCCCAAATTTGAATGGTCAACTAACTAAGAGAGTCGGCTTTCGCTTTACCCAAAGCCATGTGTTTTCATAAGTCTCATGTGTAAGCATTCAATTGGTTTAGCCCTTTAGTGTTCATCATTTTTATGCACCCTTAAGATCCTTTTCTTCCAGGATGGTGCCCCCCCAGTTATGTGTGTTGGTTTAGATTCAACCCATTAACTAGTTCGTTATACCTACCATAAACCCAATCGAATTCAGCCACTTATCCATATCTCAACGAAGTTCGCCATAGCACGGAGGCCCCATCCTATAAGGTGGTGCCCCCCCAGTGATGTTTGTTCGTTTATAAACCATAGTAACTATAGATATAGCTACCATAAACCCTAGTGAAATTGGAGTTATGTTCACCAACTTAGCGTGAACAGCTCACTGGGGCACCACCTTGTGTAGGGTCCAACTGTTAATTCATCAGAGGGTATATTTAATTTACCTTTTAACAATTATTTATCAGTTATATTCAGCATCATTAGTCACTATTAACCACTATGAATCACCATTAATCAATGGATAATCATTAGTCACTATTAACCACTATTGACCACGATTAACCACTATTAACCACTATTAACGACAATTAACGACTATAAACAACTATTAGCGACCATTAATCAATGGATAGCACCACTAAAACCATTGAAATGCCAGGATTCCTCGGATGTTCACCGACGGATTCGCGACCGCTGTCGCCAAGGAGCGGTGGAGGCGGGGCGGAGGGGGCCCGGGATGTGCGAGCCCCACGTGGTAAATGGGTTGGTTCTATCCCCAGTACAGTATGTATATATATATATATGTATATGTATATATTATATATACGGAATATCCCCACGTATACAAGGGATTATATGGGATTACATGGGATTATATGGGTTGGTGGTAGATGTAACATGATATAACTATAGTTACTGTGATTTTACGCATCAACTTAAAACTGGAGAAGATCATGATGCACTGGAAGGATCAGCCCAGTGGTTTGCGATTCGGGTTGGTTCACTCATTTATCAGTGGGATAAGCCTCTGGGATTTAGTAAACAGGGTTATTAACCCCTTACTAAGGGAACCATGATTGGGGGTTTCTTTAAAATGGGGATCCCCAAGTCACCATGGCTTTCAAGACGAAAATGGTCGAATGACTTGGATGATTTGGAGATGCCCATTGTAGGCATGTGGTAAACCCACAAATAAACCTATCATTGAGGGATGGTTTATACAACAAAAATGGTGATTCTGGGGAATGGCATTGGGTGAATCATCACTAAATCGTCTATCCCGGGAAGGTTGGGGGCAGAAAAGCCAGCAGAAACACGGTGATTTTTCATGATGCATGGGGATGGAACCACTAGGGCGTACGTCCCAGATTGCCCAGCCCGTAGCACCAGGATTCAGTCATGGGACATGACTGGAAGCTTAATGAAAAGCATCATTTATAAGTTGGGGATTTTTGACGAAAATTGGAATCACTGACCAGGGGTGAGATTTAAGCCCCGCAGGAGGCTCATGTCTTGGGAGATGGGGGACCTCACCTCATGGTGGGGGGATTCCAAAGAACCAAGTCTAGTTCAAGTCATGGGGATGGGTCACGTTACCTATGAATTTACCAACTGGAATCAGCATCCCACGGTCCCACGGTTCCACGGTTTTGATCAGAATTGTAGGGGTTATATCCCAACTTATAAAGCTTATAACCATGTTTTTTTTGCCGAACCTCCACTGCACCGCCAAGTGGTATCTGAGTTTGTCTGAAAAGTGGGATACTCACAAAGACTGCTTGGTGGTTTGGAACATGAATTTTATTTTTATTGGGAATGTCATAATCCCAACTGACGAACTCATATTTTTCAGGGGGGTTGGTATACCACCAACCAGAAGAACAATTTTAATAGTGAAAATGATGAGAACCCATTAATCCATTGGAAGTGGGGGTACTTTCAGACAGACCCAAACCTTGCCTCCAGCTAGATACTTCAACTATCCTGCTGGATGTTCATCAGCCCACACATACCGGAGAATCATACTTTTGGACCCAAGAATCATCATCAATAGGAACTATGGTTGGAAACATCCCCACTTATAACATCAATAGGATGAAGCCGTTTGGTTAGATATCCAGATGGTTTATCAGTTGCTGGCAATCACCACCCTCATGGTGATCATTGACTCACTGCAACATGGAGATTTCCTATGGGGGTACCCCCAAATCATCCAAGACTTGGGGGGTTCCCCATTTTAAAGAAACCCCCATTCATGGTTCCCTTAGTAAGGGATTAATAAGCCTATAGTTGCTAAATCCCAGAAGCTTATCCCACTTAATGGGTGAACTAATCCCAGTCACAAACCACTGGGCTGATCCTTCCGCATCATGATCTTCCCCAGTTTAAAGTTGATACGTAAAAACCACCGTAACTATAGTTGTATTATTTATATATTTATATCTACCACCAAGCCATATTTACCATACAATCCTATGTATAAGTGGGGATAGTCCATTCATATAGCTGAGGATATACAGTAACCCATATACAACCCATTTCCTAAGTTGATATTTCCAACCATAGGTCTATCAACTATACTTATATCATATTATATCTACAAGGAGGTGCCCCAGTTCGTTAGCTAAGTTGGTTTATAACTCCAATAACTAGGGTTTATTGTAGCTATATCTATAGATACTATGGTTTATAAACGAACTTATAATCAATGGGAATTTCAAGATCCTAAATTGGAGGTACCTACCATATATAAGGCCTATTTTTTTGGCCTATGTAAGGGAATATCACCAGAAAATATGGCCTTATATGGTACAGTACCTCCATTTTAGGATCCTGAAATTCCCATTGATATAACTGTTATAAACGCCCCATTTACTAAGTGGAAGTTCCCATCACCTCTACGCCGATCTTCCGTCCGGCACAGGTGGATCACATGACCGCCCACGCCACGCCTGAGTTGGAGAGGCCGCTGTAGGGGAAATGTCTCATCGTCCAAACGAACATAACCAACTGGGGGGTTCCACTTCTGGGGGTTTTCACTTTGATGGGGGATCTCCAAAATGCATGGTTTATTTCATGGTACATCCCAATCTAAAATGGATGATTTAGGGGTACCCCCATTTCAGGAAACCTCCAACTGGAAACATCAGCCAGGATTTTGCAGTTGTGTATTGTTAGAAATGATGTCATAGTTCAAAATAATGGGGTTTTCAACCAATTACCCTCTGGTAAACTAACACCACGAACTGGAAAATCACAGTGTTAATGGGGAAATCAACGAACTCAATGGGCCATGTTCAATAGCAAAGTATTCAATTACCAAAGGATATCCTCATTTATGGTATTGTAGAAAATAGTTTCAGATAATCTAGAGAATATACTTGACTTTGAATTATGGTAGATATATAGGTGAGTGATATATACTTAACCATGGATTATGGTAGATAGCGAAAATATGTTAAGATAGTTTCTCGTTCACTGATTTATAATATATATATATATATATCAGTTATAGTGACTTATCGATAGTGTTGCCAAATTTATAGTATTTGCGGACTTATCTATAGTAACTTATTGATCAATACTATATCTATTATATCAGTGAAGATTCAACAAAAATGTAACTATGGAGGTTTCCAAAGTCATGGGGGTACCCGCACTTATCATCCATGTTGTTTTCATTTTTCCATTCCAAACCATCCATTTGGGAGAAATAAGGCTGGAAATCAAATTCAATTGGAATTAAATCTGAATTTAATTCCCCCTCTCTGGCTGCCCACTGTTGGCCACGTACTAAAGGAATTTAATTTGAATTTAATTCTGTGGCTTTGCTGTGTTCTTGTGCCTGACCCTTCATTCTTTTTCTATATTGGTTGAGAACCAGAGGTTTTTCATCCCGTAAGTACCCCGTACTCCCCTAAAAGATCCCAAAAGAATATGCAATCCTGGTTTCGAGTTAGATCTAATTCCTTTGAGGGACCCATGCGGGAAATGAGGATTAGTAGAATGGGATTGGTGTAGCATGGTTGGTTCCGGATGAGCTGTGTTCTGGTGATATTTGTTGCTGAGAGATGTCGGACCAAGAAGCTCGCCGTGGTCGGAAACGGAAGCCATGGGCGCATGTGGCGACGGAGGCCTTTTTGGAGGCAGAGA
>Ga0126342_10008308_pt1 | contig 18587 bp, 14 predicted proteins | sample Cyp1metagenome_FD_92528 | JGI IMG/M metagenome (GOLD analysis project Ga0126342, IMG submission 92528) | Coral microbial communities from Lord Howe Island, Old Settlement Bay, Australia - Cyphastrea 1 metagenome | ecosystem: Host-associated > Invertebrates > Cnidaria > Coral ...
CATATATGATATATATATATATATACATATGTGTGATATATATATATATGCGATTTATATGTATATATATATGTGATTTATATATACGTAATATACCCACTAGAAGCCTATCAAATTCCCCTTAAAGTAAATCACCATGTTTAGACACACCCATGTTGATTGCTGGAACTAAGCACTCCGCCGGTCAGGGCGCGACACCATGTCCTTGGAACCACAGCTGCGCATGGGCAGATGGTTTTTGAGATTTCTTGTTGTAATGATGATATAACTACGGTTTTATATGGTTTAATATTATGAAAATCGGATCCTTATCAAATTTATATGATCGAGAAATTCCATGTTAAATATGGATCTTTATAGAGTTAGAAACAATACGTGGATTGTGTTTTACACCGCATGATTTTGTTGTACAGGAAAACGTAGGAAACTCTTTAAACAAATGGTGTTGAGATGTATGGTACAACATCTGCCTTGTCATCAATCTATTGATAGAATCTGCCAACAAATGGGGTGTACCATGGCCACTTCCCACGATTGAAACTTGGATATCACCCAGCAGGACTCATGGCTGGGAGTCCAGGCACTCTGGCTGTCACACACTAAGTGGTGGTTGAGCCACCCCCTCGAAAAATATGAAAGTCAGATTGGATCATCATCCCAACTATTGGGGAAAAAAATAAAATTCATGTTCCAAACCACCAACCAGATATGTTCAGTCTACCCGTGCTGATGGTCCCATAAGCATAGACCCCAAACAACTGCAGATTTGCACCAAAGATGAGCCCTGCAAACAACCGCAAGTCCAAAAAAAACAATAGAAACTCCAACATTCAGAGAAGCCAAACTCCGTCACTACGGTCACCCTGTTGATGTTCACCAGTTCTTAGATGCCATCGAGGTCGTCCTCTATGTCCTCGGTCTCCCAACACGTTTGAGTCCACACTTCCGACAAAACTCGGCGTCGGGCATAAACCTCAGGTTTAAACGATCATCAGCACCGACCAGAGTTGATCTGAATTTTTCACAGCAGATGAAACTGTACGGAGGTTTCCTAAGTCATGGAGGTACCCCTCAATCATCCATTTATAGATGGGGAGTTTCCATGAAAGAAACCATCCAGCGATAAAGGGGTACCCCCATGACGACATGGAAACCCCCATATGAAACCGAATTGGTCCCATGCCCACATCCCCACCAGCTGGTGAGGATTCCCAATTTCTGATAATCACTCAATGAATATATGAGAACTAGTCATAGAGCCCCATGTGAAAAATCAACTGGGCACTTCTGGAGCGACCTGCGGCGTCGGGGACTGCTTTGGACTTGTCAACTGGATCAACTGGATCAACTGGACCCTACGAACTTCCACTGAACTTCAGCTGAGAAAGCCATACAATGCTCCAGTGGCAACCAACTACCATCATCTACCGTCATCTACCCCCTACTTTCCATTTGGCGCAGGGGTGCATATGCCAAGTTTGATTACACAAACGGTAGCGCCAAGGGCTTCTTTGATCTCCATGTGACATCTGGGTGGGGCTTCGCCACCCCCCGCAAGTCCTCTTTCCAATGCACTTCACCCCCTAAATCAACCCCCAGATATTTCCTCGCTATAGCCGCTACGTCTCTTCATCCAAAGGGCATGTTTGAAAGCACCAACTGTTTCAGCTTTCAAGATTCAACCTGTGCCCCAACTGGACCCCCAGCACATTGCCACAGCTGCAGCTTGTCGCTGGACCGGAGGCTTCCTAGCTATCAGGGCTCAACCAGTGACTGATCACCAAGCAATGACCGAAAATTATGTGGGACCATGTGGGACCATCTTGGGACCATCAATCCATCAATGCTAACAAAATCTTCAGACTTTTTTTCAGTAATCAGAGTAATCATTGAGTAATCAATGCAAATCCGTGACGAGGGCACCTACTTCTGCTTGTCAGTCGGACTCAAACGATCCCAGAATCCCAAATCAGGCGATCCTAAAAATTGGAGGCCAAAATCAACATGGCCAGATTGGCCCTACCATTCAAAATATGTATATATATATCATATATATATGACAATATATATATATCATATATATATACTGTGATTTCTGCATAAGGCTATTTCCCCCCCAAAAAAAAAGGAATGCGACCACAAGGTTTGTCCTTTTTGAGTGCGAAACCATCCAAGTTTGGGACTAAAACATGAAACCACTATCATACGCTCGATGGAAATCCTCTAGAACAGTCAAAAAGTTTCCCGAGGGCATCGAGGGCATTCCTGGTTCCCGACTCCTGTTGGATCCTTTTGGAACCATGGCAATGAACCACCTATAAAAACGCTGTGTGAAAAAACCCCTGGCAATTGAGGAAATCTAGGAAATCATCTTTTGGTGCATGAGAAATCCCAAAAAAATGCCGATTCAAACTTAGCCACAGCAAGAAACTAAGACTTTAACTGTGTTTTTTTACCGTGTTTAACCGTGTTGGGATCCCATCAGAATTTTCTAGATCATCATTCTTGGTCCTTCTTAGTAGAAGATACCCTCTGGTAATGACTAACATAGCTATTGAAAATGGTGATAGAAATAGTGGATTTTCCCATTGAAAATGGTGATTTTCCATAGTTTTGTGTATGTTTACCAGAGGGTATGTAGAATTATTACTTGGTTCCTACTTATCATCCAACATCAATGGCATGGTCGATCCAAACAGTACCCACCTCATGTCTTAGTAGAAGATAGTCGTTTTTGTTGATTGAACCAATTCAACCTTCGGGGGCTTGACAAAGACATCAACGACATCAGCGCCTTGCGAAGGGTCACCTCCAAAAGCCTGGGCGTTTTGAGAGATGATGAGATGGTCATGAGGTTATGTGGTGACCATGCCCCGTACGTAGATTCATACAAATACCTGATTATATATATATATACATATAATTATATAATATATATATATTAATTATTACATATATATATATACATAATTATATATAAATATACACATATAATTACCAGGCAGTTACTTCTGCCCTCCAATGGAAGCCACTTAGACCCAAAGTGCCAAACGGTCACTTACAATATCAATCATGCATAAGTGACCTCGTTTCATGAATCGTTACGTGACCTCTTTGCCTGGCTGATCTCATGATTTCTCCGTGTCACTGCGTGTCACTTGCGTGTCACTGGGGTTTCGAGGTGGGATGAAACGAGGTCACTTAGGACCCTGAAAAGGTCACTTAAGCCTTGAAAAGGTCACTTAAGGATTGACTGTCTGCGTGTCACCTGCGTGTCACTTGCGTGTCACTGGTAGGCCACTCTTTGGTTCGTTTCCTTAAGTGACCTCTTTCTACGTTTTCCTTAACTGACCTCTTTCTAAAGGCCACCTAGCAGAAAACACAAACAAGGTCACAAGGAATCGTCTGGTATAAATATATATATATATAATTATATATACATATGTACAGTAATATATCTCACATTTCCATGTCTCCTGCAATTTAGTGGGTCATACCGAGTCATACCCCATCGGTCCGGTTCCGTGTCTCCGCAGTTGAGCCAATCCACGGCGTTGTGAAGGCATAGTCCTGCGATGCTTGTCGATGGTTGCCAGCTTTGACAGATAACCCGCAAGGGGATTGGAAAAAGATCATGGAAGATGCCATCGGGATTTTTTTTAGCTGACCCATTTGGCTGATGATTTGGCTGATGATTTGGCTGACCATTAAGATATTAAGTGCATCTATAAGAATCCACACCTGGGTTTACTGTCTGGGTATGCACAAGTCTTGGCAATTATTCCAAACACCTGGCTGAAGGCCATCAAATTGATGATTTCCGAGAATGGGAGTCATGATGAAACACGTTTAACACGCCTACCGTATGGCGCAGCTATGAGATCACTTTTTTCAACCCAAATATCATTGGTATCTCAGGGGGTTCACACAGTGTGGGGCACTTGGGACTCCCAATCATCCCAGGGAAAGAAAGCAACAAGCACAGACAAACCCTCGGCTCATCGAACGTGGCAATTGAAAATCCACCATTTCTAGGTGATTTTCTCGTTAAAAAATCGTTAAAGCCTCTATTTCTACTGGATTTCCCATTGCCATGTTTGATTACCAGAGGGTATGAAACCATAAGGCACGCTGCTTTCATTGATCTGTTTGGTGTTCAAGCTGTAGTTTGGATATGTTTGGACCAATTGGCCAACAGGACTTGGGTCCATAGCACTAGAAGCGACATGACAATGGCCTTTGCAACAATGCTTTTGGTGCCCTACATGGCTTGTCGTGGCTTCCGTTAGAACACTCCAGCACCGATGTCCCCTGGTTCACGTGGGAAGCGACCATGGGAACTGAGATGCTTGGAGACTGCAACGAAACCTAGACTGAGGTTATCTGCAAAAACTACAATTTACTCCGTCCAAAAAACAATGTCTTACAGCCAACTCATGGATGGGATAAGCATAATTTATCTCAACAAGGGTTGAAAAGATGCTCCTGCCAATGGCTTCCTGTTCATAATTCATATATATATGTATACATAATTATACATATATATTCATGTGTCCCCTATATCAACCCCACATCAGGGCGCAAAACCTTCCCTGTGGCCTTGCCGTTGGCAAAGGAGATGCTCCTGGGACCACATCAATTTTAGTACAAAATATGCCACTTTCGCAGGGTTTACCCTCTGGTAAAAGCTATTGAAAATGGCCATTTATAGTGGATTTACCCAATTAAAAATGGAGATTTTCCATAGTTATGTTAGTTTACCAGAGGGTAACCTGTAATCATGCAGAATGTCAAAGGAAAATGGTGAACAGATCATCCCGGGCATGGACCTGTGTCCATGTTTCTCGGTGCCCTTCTCAATGGGGCAGTTACAACCATTTCTTACAGGGGGACCATTTTCACTGGCCTTTGTGGGCAAACAGCTTTAAGGTGAACGGTCCCAGATGGCTGACGGAAACTTCCCCAAGTTTACTCCTTTTTGCGCCCGCGCTGTCCTAGACAGAAATTCCGTCTGACTAGCGGCCAATTTTTGAGGCAATAAAGTCATGGACTTCAACGCACGGTATCAGTTGATTTGAAAACTCTTGTGCCGTTTCAAAGCCCCGAAATAGATCTGTACTTCCGGATCATTCAAAAGTAGATGAGGTTGAAAGCAAATGACACCATCAACCATTGTTGGTAAGTCATGAAATGGGAAACTCTCATGGATTCCATGAGAAGAAACATCTGAAAAAAACTTGACACAGCCACGGGTTCTAGGTGTCCCAATAAATATGTTATGTAGTCTGGTATATATATATATACATAGAGGGTCATGATGTTGGGACAAACAAGAAACCTTAATCTAGATCATGCTCAAATCTTATTCTCTTTGGATGGAATTCCAACCCAACAATAAACCATCCCAGTAACCAACCATTCTGGGGTCGTTTTACACCATCCCAAATAGGTGTATACTCAATACTAACATATATTAGCCTCCGATTGGGATGTTTATAATTTTCCTTTTCCACATGCATTAATATTGTTTGCGTATTATTGATTATAGCCAACCAGGTCGACTTCCCCAAGACTCGAGCATTGTGACAGTGAAGTCCATGACAAAAATTTCGAGCGACAGTGCCTTTGCGCTGCACCCAGAGATGTCAAGGTTGTCTAGAGAGTTGACTGCTTGCTGTTTTTGTAATGAAAATAAAAATCATTACCATCTGGTTATTTAACATAGCCATGGAAAATGGGGCCATTCATAGATGATTTATGATGGTTTAGCTATTAAAAATGGTGATTTTCCATGGCTATGTTAAATAACCAGAGGGTAATTATTCCAATCTGAAAACAAATATATCACATGTTTAAACAATTATAATATAGCAAAACATGATATGGGTGGGGATTGAAATTAACCAACAAGTGCAGGTCATGTATGGTCTAGGACCAGCCGACCACTTTTTTTTGGTGCCTTTTGGGTGTCTGGAGACTCACGGGACATCCCCGAAATTGCAACGTGTCAACATCTTTCAACGGAGATTTCTCCGAAGGCGCTCCGTGAACGTGCTGGGTCCAGTGAAAAGATGGGGACAGATTTCCCCTAGAAATCATTGGGTTATCATGTTGATGTTTCTTTTTGGAAGGATTCCCCCACGGCAATAATCATGGGTTTTAGGTCGTTCTATTGCCACCAGTGGCAAATCCACGAGCGGATTTGGGGGTTCCAATTTAGTTCCAATGGTTGATATGCATTTGGATCTTCATCTTAAATCGCATAGAGTCTCAGAGAGTCTCATAGAGTCATGTTTATCACAACCCCACCACTTCTCAAGATAGCCAAAAAACAACTGAAAATTACAGGATCTTCACCACAGAACTTGTGTCTGATGATCTTTTCCTGGTGTCAGGCCAAGTCTGGATCCTGCTAGCGGAGCGATGACCAAAACTAGGTTTTTCAGTCGGATTTCACCTCTTTCAACTTGCGACTCAAGGAAGCGTCCGCCGGCGCCTCTGAGAGGTACAAGTAGAAATGATAGGGAACTTACTGGTCGGGATGGAAAGTGGAAAATCAACTGCTGGGTCCAGAACCCCAGAAAAAACTCATCGTCACCAGTCTTGTCTGGTAAATACATAGGCGGGCTGTCGGCACTAAACAAGATGTTTGTGGCCCAATCGAGGTTCATCTATGCCCGTTTGGTTGCATCAAAAAAAAAATGGTACCATATGGGTTTGTCTGAAAATAGGGTATATTCCCAATTATAGCCATTTAATAGGGATAATGATCATTAACCATTGGGTTTAGGGGTACACTATTTTCAGACAAACCCATATGGTATTCCAAGTCTGCCAAGACAGTCCAAATGCTACATGTATGCTAGATGCTACCAGCCGAACATTGATTCAAACAGTTGAACTGTGGATGAAGATAGCTTCATGGTCCATCTGCGATTTCCAAAAGCAGACCATCTCACCTCAAATGGCAGTCGGACAGATACATACAAATAGTATCAAATACAAAAAAATGCCATTGTCATCCATTGTCCATAATTTTCAACTATGAACAATTTCACAAAATTGGAGTTTCCGTTGATTGTCAAAACAAAATTGGTGTTTTCCATGTTCCACCATTAATGTTGGTGTTTCACAATTGTCCAATAACAACAATCCACCATTACCCGCTAAAACACCTACTGTAATCGTTGTTTCCATGAAAATCATGACATCTTCACCTGGCACTCCGTTAGGAATGGTGGATTCCCAGCAAAAACTGGATCAGAATCAGAATCCCCAAGATATATATATAATTATATATATATATGTAGAGGATTATAGTACAAACCCCAAACTAATCATCAACCATCAACCATCGTTTCTATTCATTTATCAATCACATCTCCATTAGTTGTGCTTGAAACATCTTCAAATATCTATGAATATAATTAAATACAACTATAACACATCTATAAATCATCTACAAACATCTATAACATGGTAACAATGGTAACACGGCTCCTCGCACCCCTGCGTTCTTGACTTCAATGTACAGAAAACCCTTACGTTTTGCTACTTCATGGATAATGTGTTTAGATCATCTCACGACAAAAGTTTCCTCTGCACGTGTTCCATTTTTTTTTCATGTTGTCGGTCAGTTGTCACTTGGCCAAATTGTGGCTGAAAAATCCATTGGTAGATTCTGTCCCAGAAAAGATATCACAACGCAACATCGAGTGTGTGTGTGTGCAAGATTGTGCAAGTGCAAGAGGAGATGTCATAACGTAGCATCAAGTGTCTGTGCAAGATTGTTCAAGTGCAAGAGAAAAAATCATAACGTAGCATCAAGTCTGCGTGTGTGTGCGCAAGATTGTGCAAGCACAAGAGGACATATCATAACGTAGCATCAAGCGTGTGTGCAAGATTGTGCACGCGCAAAAGAAGATATCATAATGTAGCATCAAGTTTGTGTGTGTGTACAAGATTGTGCAAGCGGCTTGAAGTGCAAAATATCATAACGGAGCATCCCGTCATTGTGCAAGGGCAAGGGAAGATATCACAACGTAGCAGCAAGTTGTGTGTGTCTGGGTATGTCCAAGGGCAAGGAAAGAGACCATAATGTAGCCTATCCGATGTGTGCAAGTAAACATGAACGTTATTGCCCCACCCCACCCCACCCCACCCCACCCACATAGCATGATAACAAAAATGACAACGCCTCCGGGGGTGTGAGAATAGACCATAGACATCTGTAAACATCTATAAACATCTACAAACATCTATAGACATCTCTAAACATCTATAAACATCTATAAATATCTACAAACATCTATAAACATGTATAATCCAAAAATATCTATAAATCATGGTTAAATCTCCCTGTCGTCCTCACCCTGCAGACCCAACCCCCAGGATCCCCCAGGCGCCGCACCTGGACATCGCGCAGGCACAAGGGGCAAACCTGGACATGGCGAAGGATCTAAACGGCCTGGTTGGTATTTGTTTTTTCATTATTATTATTATTATATATTGTTATATGTTATTAATATCTATTTATTATTTATATAGCATTATTATCATTATCATTATCATCATTATTATCATATATATCATCATCATTATTGTCATGATTGTTTCAGTATTATTATCATTTAAGTTGCTGTTAGTACATATGATATTAGTATTATATATAATGTATGTTATTATTGTTGCTCTATCATCATTATTATCATGATTATGTCAGTGTTATTGTCATTATTGTCATTGTTTTTGTTTTTCAAATAATATATATATATGTTATTATCATCATTATGTTTTTTTTTTTTAAATATATATATACAGTGTGTGTGTGTGTGTCTAATTCTTATTGTTAGTATATATTTTAATTGTTATTATCATTTGTGTTGCATCATTACTATCAGTATTATCATTATTCTCATTATTGTCATTATTTACATTATTGTTAAAAACAAAAACAAACATTACATATATATACACCATTATTGTACTAATCGTGTATATATATGTGTATATATATATATGTTATCATTACAATACATATATATATATATATATATATCATATATGTATCTAGTGTTGTAGTTATATAAATCTACATTCTCTTTCTACTAAAACCCGATGGATCCTAGTAGCTTCGGTAGAATTCGCGCCGCGCTTTGATTTGGGGGGTGATGTACCTTCAAAGTATTTGGATCCATGGGTATGTATCTATTATTGTAGTGTATATCATAGATATATATATATATTTATAATATAGTTGTAGTATATATATATGTATTGTATAACATAGATTCATATATATATATAATTGTAGTGTATATTTATAGTTGTATCTATCTATGTACTATGCAATTATGTATATCCCCATGTATGGCACTCAGCGGACTGATCGAGTCGCCATTATACAGTGCCCATGTATGGCAAAAATACAAGAAAGTATTAAAAGTACCCATTCAAAAAGAGCCAGTGGTGAACAAGTCATTGACAGGAAACCACGGGTTCGCATCTACCATCCAAATATTACATATATATATACATATATCTGATGGTTTCTGATGGTTTTCTAGCAAATTAAGAACATCTGTATGTGTATCTGGGTAAATTATATTAATTCACTGACCTGAACTAAGGCCACCGATCTTCCCTTTGGCCGGCCCCCTCCCCGCAAGCAAGAGAGAACCGGTTACCTGAACTAAGGCCATTTGGGGATGATTTCCCTTACTAACCATGATTCCAGTGTTCGGTCGCAGTGAGGCCGTTATAATTTACCCAGGTGTATGTATACATAGGATCCATGGTGCTGCTATATATGCTAACAATCTAACATGACTGGGTTTTTTTTATAGCATATTGATGGGATCCATGTTACCATATATAGCAGCACCATGGATCCGTCATGGCTACATAGCAGCTGAGGCCGCTATGTAAACTCCCCGGTCTCGACCTGATTCCGCCGCAGCCAGCGGTCGATGCAGCTTTGGTGAAAGCTGTGGTTGCAAGGCAGGCGTCGCAGTTGTTCGGCACCTGTTTTGCTGGGAGATTTCAACATGGGTAAAACACCATGGTTTCACCAACAACACTGTGGGATGGATACCAATAGAAATAGGAATGCAACCCTGCAACCATCAAAATAAGGAATTTCAATGAATTTCACACATATACGAATGACTTTGATCGGTTTGGTGACATAACGGGAAAAAATGGAGCAAACCATGGCACCATTTCTTTCTCCAAGAAACATTGTGGGTTCTCATAAATGTTCTCTTGAAAGGTCGCAACCTTGACGATGCATCAACTTGGGTTCCACGTGAGTTTTCATTGTTTCGTTTCCGAGGTGTGTATGTAGATTGTAGTTGGATTGTGAAGTCCAATCAGTCAATTACAACCAAACTCTAAGTTGCTAAGAGGTCCCGTACATAATCCCATCCCCGGCTGAAGCTCCTGAACTCACATGTATAATTCCCATCAACAACCATGGTTTCTGGTGGGTGTTTGATATTTGGGCTCCAGGTTTCAAACACAGGACTCAAATCGTGAGTACTGTACATCCTCAAACATACTGGGCGCTAGCTGTCTTGTGGCCATATAAAAGGTCAAACATCAATTATTTGTCCACCCTTGTTTGGTTTGGTCATGTCTTGTCCTTATCTTTACCCCTTTTCATGATTTATATCCCCACGATTTTGAGTTGATATACAATCAATGAATATCGTTTCATCAATCTTTTTTGTTGCTGGCAAAGTCCCCTTAACAAAATTCAGCTACTGTATATTGATGCTAGCACAATCCCCATCAGCTACTGATCATCTACACTTGCAACTCATTTCGGATGATTAAATCCAGTTAAGTTAATTTCCATGTTTATTCGTGAAAGCCAAAAATTTGGTGTGAAACCACCAATCTTGCTAGATCTTGCTAGATCCCCCAAGTAAAGCCATGCTTTCTTAAATCCCCAGGTCCTTTTGGCCCAGTTCTTCCCATCTCTGAACCACGAGGTCCAGACCTTCAAATTCACAGAGACAAACGGCACAGCTGCTGTCGCTACGACGTCGACCTTCCCGCCGCACCTCAACCTCCTCCAGTGGGCTGTAAAAAGGGGGTGCCCACCCGAAATGTTCATCAAATCGGAGAATATAGTGGGAATTTCACGGGCATTTCGCCAACTATGGGATATATGTTATGGGATATGCCCGGCATGGTAAGCAAACAGTTTGCAACTGAAAATGGTCGCGTCATCTATATACAAATGGGCAAATTTCCTGTGTAAAACTACAGGAGCGTAATTAAATTCTCAATGGAACTACTGCATTTCACGTGGTGCAAGATGATTGTAGTTTAGCGATCAGCAGAACCCCTCCTGATAAATCAAGCGGGCTTTTCAAAAAAGCTGCTGTGGCTGGATCCATGCCCCTGTTCATGCGGAAAATCGCTGTTAACCCATAACCATACTGAGATACACCTATGTAGTGGATACGATGGCACAAATCTAGACAGATTTAAGAATGATTTGGGGATATTTGGGGTACTCAAATTCTGTACTAATGTGGCAAACCCAAAAATTAATAATTTCCAATATTACCAGAAATGGGAGGTATAAACCTTTCAAAATTGAAGGTATTTATGGCATTGGCTTTACCAAGTTGGTTCCAAAAAACCCCTCTTTTTTTCCCATAATTATCCCATTATTGCTCGTTAAATCCTAATTTTGTATCTCAATCATTAGGTACAAGGATGGTATGGGAAGCATCCCTGCGCCCAGCACTGCTCTTCACTGCTCTTCGGCTTCGCGGCTCGGGTGGCAACGCCGTCCTCGACTCCGAATTCAAAGAGAGGCAACGAGTCGATTAACTCCTGGCGCTGCGGCAGGGATGGCAGGGCCATCCGCCTGACCAGATGTTTTCTGGTTGGTGGTAAAACAACCCCTCTGAAAAATGATGGAGTTCGTCAGTTGGGGTTACTATTCCCAATATATGGAGAAAAAAATAGAAAAAAATGTTCCAAACCACCAACCAGGTTTTATTGTTTTTTTAAATGTTTTTACGATCTCAGGTTCATCCACTTCAAAACATTACCCCTTGTTTTGAGCAACAATCTGCAAGACTCATCCAAGGGGTATGTTGAAAATCCATGAAAATCCATGACACTGGGACATCGAAATCACCATCTGATTGCGCCTGAGGCTCCGTAAAAACGCTGGACATTCAGGCGCAATGGCGCAATGACAGGCTTCACATGGCTTGCTAAGATCGATTCGTGGTTCCCATAATCGCGTCAAGAGAAAAAACCGGCGTATGAAACCCCAAGAATTGGGGGTTGGAAGATCTGGAAGATGTTTTTTGAAGTGGATATAGCATGTTTTCCCAGTCATGGGGGTTTCCTAAGTCATGGAGGTCCCCCCCAAATCATCCACTTATAGATGGATTTGTCATTATAAACCATCCAGCTATTTGGGGTACCCTCTGGTAATTTAACATAGCTATTGAAAATGGCCATTTATAGTGGATTTTCCCATTAAAAATGGTGATTTTCCATAGTTATGTTAAATTACCAGAGGGTACCCCCATGACGACCTGGAAACCTTCAGCCGGGCTAACCCCACATCCATCTGCCCAAAATCACCTGAGTGGCCCCTCGAGGCTTTGCTTGCAGAGAAGCCTGGCGGACCAGCTGGAGTAGCTATCACATGTAATGGGATATATAGGTGGGATTTAACTGATTTAACCAACAATAAAAGGATTGTAGTAGCAATGTACTGGGAATATCATGGCTATATTAGTTTTCTAAGCAGCAATATGATATGTATAATATGTGGTTTATCATCCATCCAATGGGTGTACAACATACCTGTTATAGTGGATTGATGACCATTGCGAAACCAGCCCTGGTGGTTTCTCCGAAGCTAACATTGCGTGGTCCAGGTTCTAGATCCCCTCCCATGGTCATAGTAGCCTTCTTATCCGCAGTACAGGGACGCAACATAGCTGGGTTCCTGTATAAATCTGGGTAAATTATAATATTTCACTAACCTGAATTGTTGGGCCATTTGGGGATGATTCCTCTTATTTACCATGATTCCCAGTGAGGGAGACCAGTGAGGTCGTGATGAAATTTACCCAGATAAATTGTATAAGAAGTATCCGGTTACTCAAGCTGTAATCATGTAGGACAGTTGCAATGTTCGAACATCACGAAAATATCGAACATAGCTGAGAGTGGTCGTTGTGCCATAGCTGAAAGTGGCAGCAACTCGTCCATGTGGAGCAAGTTTCAAAGGCTGTGGGTTCGCATGCTTTGCACTGGCTGATTGGGATCCCCGTCGCGCATTGATTTACGACTGGCAGCCGTGTTGCAATTCATATTTATATAATTTTATATAATCAACAATTAATCAACCAAATCTTGGAAAAAGTGCACCTCGGAAACAAGTTGCATGTTGTATCCATGTCATGTTGCAAGTTTTCCTCTACCAAGGTCGAGTCAGACGTCTTAAAAAAATTGCTGGCCGTGGGATGCCGTGGGGATGTTCCCAATGTTGAGGTGAATTGGGGTCAGCAAAATGGCAACATTCATCAGCATAGTTTTAAGCTTCGAGTATTGAGAGGATTCAACCTTTAAAACATGCAGTCGAGTCCAGACCATCCACTTATCTTTTGAGCACCATGCAACCGTTCCCCAACCCATTCTTGCTACGGGTGTGGCTCATGTCGCCTCGCCACGGACCGGAAAGCATCGATTAAAAACCACCTCAGCGCTGAGATGCCAGGATTTCTGGTTGTTTCAAAGTGAGTTAAACCATCTGTGCATTGTGCATCTCTAATCCCCATCGGCTGTGCCTATTGGGACCCAAAAATTATCGCGGCAAATGGTCACAAATAAATGATGGTCAAGATTCGTCAAGACTAAACTGACTCAACCCTTAGATCTCGCCCACAAAAATCACGCATGGTTTTAGGGGAATCAATTCCCTCAATCCCCAGCATCATTTCCGTGACGGGCTCCCATCCCCTCATGACAAATCCTAGAAGTCCTCGCAAAAGTTGCGATTTTTGCCGAGTATGACATGAATGGGTCAAAACCCTCCCTTCTGCTCACAAAAAGAATGTAAATCGTAAATGGATGTTCATCCAAAATGAGGCATAATAGGTGTTGAGCCATCCCCATTCATATCTCCATTTGTTTTGACCTAAGAATCAACCTATATTCAATGGGAATTTCAGGATCCTAAAATAGAGGTACTGTACCATATAAGGCCATATTTTCTGGGGATATTCCCTTACATAGGCCTTATATAGGCCTTATATATGCTAGGTACCTCCAATTTAGGATCCTGAAATGGCCATTGATATATGGGCATGTCTGAAAATTAAGTATCCCCCAAAAGCCATCAGAATCCCAGGGTTCATCACGAGTTCCATTTCCCCATTTTCAACACCATCAGAGCCATCTTCAGTCCTTCAACCCATAAAATCCCTAGCTGTTGCCATGGTCCCGGCCAGAGTCATGAGCAGCTTCAAGAAGGAGGCTACAACCACCCCCAACGAAAGCCTGGAGCTTGGCGCATCGTTGATGTTGCTTTATCGTCCATATATAGTCCATGTATAAAAACCATTATTTAACTATATTTAACTATATTTATATTTAAATTTAACTATATTTAACTATATTTAACTATATTTAACTGGCTTATAATATCTTATAATATGATGCGTTCAAACTGAAAAAACGAATCGGGATTCACCCCCGAATCAGTAGCTCAGTAGCGAAAACCTAGTGTCCTGCAATCTCCCAGCGTTTTTTTTCCAGTGATTGGTGAACGTGTCTTTAATATGCTGACAATACCCAAGAAAAACCGAGATGTAACCATCAACAATGCCATAGAACCAACGAAGAGATTGGCCCAGAACCAGCAGTGTGGTTCTGTGAGTAGTTGGAACATGGGACTCCAAGCCACTTGTGACGCTGGTCAAGACGCTGTAGGATTCTGTTCGAGTATTGTTACCATCATGTGTTTAGTTTGAACAGTTCAGTCATTTTGGAAAACTAACCTTTGCCAACCTTCATTTCAAATGGCGTTGTGGTGACATGGTTATATTCATTATTTAGACATCAATTAACACATATTGGCACTCTATATTCAGCACTCAAGTATCTAATAAAATCTTAATACAAACATCTACAAAAAGAACAGCAATAAAAAAAACTAGAAAATGATGTTGTCAATGTTATCCATCAACTAACGTCGCTTCAATGTATGTTTTCTTTGTGGCAATTCGTGCTTTGGGAACGTCAAAAAACACGTGGCCTGTAGAGCCCAGGACACGAGTCGCAGTAGGTGGAGTTCAGGAGCCACACCACCTGAGACCCAAGGAATGGGATGTCGTTTTCACCATTAGTAATAGATATAAAAATCCCAATACTTTATTACTTATCACTATTAGTATAATTGCTCACCATTACTCTAGAAATTCCATGATTATCCCATGATCATTCCTATAAGTAATAAATTATATTATCTGGTTGGTGGTTTTTACCATCTTGAAAAATATGAAAGTCAATGGGAAGGATTATCCCATGCATTATGGAAAATAAACAATGTTTGAAACTACCACCCAGCCATTATCATTCCTATTAGTAATAAATATCCCATTGTTATTTTCCATTATCACCATTGTTATCCCATTATCATTCCATTATCATGATGAATATTCATTATTACTGTTATATACTGTTATTATTAATTAATAAAAATCCCATTATTATTAACCCATTATCACCATTATTGTCCCACTGTCATTCCATGATTGTTATGAATATTCATTATTACTGTTATATACTGATATTATTGTCTTATTCCTTTATCCCATGGTCACCCGAAAAAAGGAGTAATAAGGAATGGGATAACTATCATGAATGGGAAATCACGTATGAACCCAAACTAGGGTTATGATGATGGCAATCATGACAACAATGATTACTATGGGTTGATTTTTGTTATTGTTATTGGAACCATCATTTTTATCATTATAACCATAATCATCACCATCATACTCTTGCTATTATTGTTATCATTATTATTAGTATTGTTAATACTGTCATTATTATCATCATTACTGTCCAGCGTTATCAACCCTGAAGGTATTTTGTTATTATTGTTATTATAATTAGTATCATCATCATCACCACAATCATCATCATCATTACTCGTATTATATGTGATGGTTTTGATTATGTCTCATGATGTATCTGGTATGTATCTATGTTAGAGTCAATATATATATATATATATATATATATTCTATATATACCTTTAATAATATTATATATAGTATATATGTGTATTCTGTATATGTACATATTCTTTATAAATATAATATATAGTATATAATATAGACTATTGTATAATATACATATGTTACAATGTTATATAATGTTATATACATATGTAGTGTGTATATGTATATTTAATATATATATATGTCTCTGTGTGTGTGCCCATTTTTTCTGTGGCATCCATCAAAATAGCAATAAATGCCTTTATTGACCTAGGCTTACCCAAAATCCCAGGCTTGGGTTGAAGGCAAAAATGTAAGTCACTTTTGGGACAGTCGCCCAGGGAAGCAACCACCAACCAGTCTAGCATCACATTCCTGGCAGGAACACGAATCACATGTGGATTGCAACCTTCATGTCATTGCTTTCATTGGTGATTTGGGATTCAAACCTTTGGTTGTAGCAAGTCAAAACGAACAAGTTGCTATCTAAATAGACGAAATGAGTGCACCACAAGACTCGGGGACTTTGCAAAACATACAGATTTTAATCTTCAAGAATACACTTTTCCAATCCTAATAGAGAGGATGTACGAACAAGTCAATATACTACTTGCTACAGTATCAGCAAATTCTGGCAGATGCCGATACTCCAAGCGGCTCCAAGCACGAACCAAGCGTAGCTGGCAATGGACACGAACTGCCCAGATTTTTGTGGCGCTGGGTGTTGAGTGTTGAGGTCATTCTCAGAATTGGGATGGAAAAATTGGAAAACAAACAAGGATTTGACATGACATGTCCCTGGGAAACAAGGGGTGTGCCATTCTTTAAGAGGAAATTTCAACGGGGACGGAAATGATATGTTTATTTGGCATCATAAACTGTTCTGGATCTATAAAATTCCAACCTGGATTGAGCAACGTCAGTTTAGATTGAACCTCCAACCAGATTCGATTTCACTAGTTAATTATACCTGCCTGACTTGACACCCATGGACTGAGAGCGTCTGGAATTGGTCTCACAGAAACCATTTTGTTGCGTCGAGGTCAGCATTGTTGGTACCAAACCAACTCCGGAAAGAAGACGATCACAGAAAGAAATCTTGCCAAAACCTAATGGCACATCAAAATTGACCATACCAGAGAATATGTCTGCGATAAACATATTCTATATATATATACTAATTATATATATATGTAATATATACTACATAACTCTATATATTTAACATGTTTAATATATACTAATTATATGAAATTGATGTGATTTTGACCAACCACCAAACCACAGGGATAGCTACAGCCCCGCCTTGCTAGTACGCCATGCCGGTGCCTGAGTCAGTTGCCGCATGCACTCCTCGCAGATGGATGCTCTGATGGCTGTGCAAACGGATCGAGAATAGGAACCAAAAACATACGTCCGGGGGGTTATTCGGACCTTAATTTACAGTCGAATGTGTAATTTGTATTGGCAGGGCCATGCGAATTGCAACTTCATATCTGCAAGGAATTTGATCAAATTCCTTTCTCCAAGTGTCTAAAACCTGGGTTTTGGGCCATTTTGTTTTGATATATGCATGCTTTGCTTATCAATGTGTTTTTTTCCGGAGCATTTTCATCCAAAGGCTTCTTTGTGCAACTGTCGACCAGTAGCCTGAAACAGTGTTTCTTCTGGACCCGCCGCCATTGCCACTGCTGCGCATCTGTCCCAATTCCAGCCATATCCCATGACGTAACATGTAACATCTTTACTTACTCGGCCAACACACAGAACTTAACGTAACATGTAACATCTGTCCGAACTGCAGCCATATCCCATGACGTAATATGTAACATCTTTACTCGGCCAACACACAGAACTTAACGTAACATGTAACATCTGTCCTAACTACAGACATATCCCATAACGTACCATCTAACATCTTTTCCACAAACGCATTTGTTTCTGCTTAGAGTCTACATGAAGGTTAATACGCCCCCACCCCCCACTGCACCCCACCCCAAGTCCCATGACGTATCACATTGCATCTATGCCAACACAAAATCCATCACGTAATATGTTGCCAACTGTCAGTGCCTGACATCAATGCAGTCGTTTCTGCTAAGAGTCTACATGAACGTTAATACACCCGCCCACCCCACCCCACCCCATAACATCAAAATGGTTCGCAAGTGCATCAACAAAAAGCAGTAAAAATAGGGTCCGGTTTTCACGCCGCTAGCAAAAACATGGTTTGATAATGGTTTAATACACAAAATATGATCTTTAATCACACCATATATGTAACCAAATATGTAACCAAATATGTAACCAAATATG
>Ga0126342_10008309_pt1 | contig 18585 bp, 20 predicted proteins | sample Cyp1metagenome_FD_92528 | JGI IMG/M metagenome (GOLD analysis project Ga0126342, IMG submission 92528) | Coral microbial communities from Lord Howe Island, Old Settlement Bay, Australia - Cyphastrea 1 metagenome | ecosystem: Host-associated > Invertebrates > Cnidaria > Coral ...
CACACACAACTTGTCATCACACAACTTGCTCACACACAACTTGTCCACACACAACTTGCTCACATACACCTTGTCCTCACACATCTTGTCCTCACACAACTTAGTCATCACACAACTTGCTCACACAACTTGCTCACACACAACTTGTCCTCACACAACTTGTCATCACACAACTTGCTCACACCGTGTCGACGGGCAAAGCTCCCGGCTCGTTAGGGCCGTACCTTTAGGTATACGGCTGACGGCGCCTACCGCCGACTTTTCGGAAAACCTCGTAATTTACGATGTGTTTTGCTCCTAGACAACATCAACATAAACAAAAAATTGGGTGGTACCCCCCTGCCCCAATTTAGCGCCAAGATGGCCCAAGATGCGCCCCAAGACGGCCCAACATAGGGCCAAGATGGCCCCAAGATGGCCCAAGATAGGCCCAAGATGGCCTCAAGATGGGCCAAGGCCCCAAGATGGCCCAACATAGGCCCAACATAGGCCCAACATGGCTCCAAGATCGCCCAACATGATCCCAAGATGGCCCAACATAGCTGCATCAAGAACAACATCATCAACAACATCATCAACAACAACAACAACAACCACAGCGGCAACAAACATCACAACAGTAGTAGTAGTAGTAGTAGTAGTAGTAGTAGTAGTGGTAGTAGTGGTAGTAGTAGTAGTAGTAGTAGTAGCTGTTGTTCTTGTTGTTGTTGTTGTTGTTGTTGTTGTTGTTGTTGTTGGTGTTGTTGTTGTTGTTGTTGTTGTTGTTTTTGTTGCTGGCGTTGTTGTTGTTGTTGTTGTGGTTGTGGTTGTTGTTGTTGTTGTTGTTTTTCTTCTTCTTCTTGTTGTTGTTGTTGTTAGTGTTGTTGTTGTTGCTGTTGTTGCTGCTGTTGTTGTTGTTGTTGTTGCTGTTGTTGTTGTTGTCGTTGTTGCTGTTGTTGCTGCTGTTGTTGTTGTTGCGGTTGCTGTTGTTGTTGTTGTTGGTGTTGGTTGTTGTTGTCATTGTTGTCGCTGCGGTCGTTGCTGTTCTTCTTGTTGTGTCTGGCGTTGTTGTAGTCGTGGTCGTCGGAGTTGTTGTCGCGGCAGCACACGACGACAACAATGACAACAACAGCAATCCAAACATTCTTGGTGTTGTCGTTGTTGTTATTGTTGTTGTTGTTCTTTTTCGTTGTGGTTGTCGTCGTTGTTGTTGCTGCTGTTGTTGCTGTTGTTCTTGTTGTGGCGGGCGTTGTTGTCGTCCTAGTCGTAGTCGTAGTAGCAGTAGCAGTAGCAGTAGCAGCAGCAGCAGCAGCAGTAGCAGTAGCAGTAGCAGTAGCAGCAGCAGCAGCAGCAGGAGTAGTAGTAGTAGTAGTAGTAGTAGCAGTAGCAGTAGCACATCAGTTACATCAACCACATCATTATCAAGAACAACATCATCAACAACATCACCAACCACAACAACAACCATAAAAGCAACAACAACAACATCAACAACAACAACGACAGGAACAATAACAAGAGCAACAGCAACGACAACAACAAGAACACAGCAACAGCAACAGCAACAACAACAACAACAACCACAACAACCACAACCACAGACTGACCTACAACAACAACCACAACAACCATACCGACAACAGCCAGCCGCGACGGCTACAGCAGCAGCTCGCTGCTGCTGCTGCTGGCGCTGCTGCTGGCGCTGCTGCTGCTATTTCCGCCCTGCCCCTTTCGGCCTGCTGGCCCGCTGTTGGGCGTCAGCCCCTTAAATCGGGCCAGCAGGCCCTGTCGACGGGCAAAGCCCCCGGCCCGCTAGGGCCGTAGCTTTAGCTATACGGCTGCCCGCGCCTGCCGCCGACCTAGTCCCCCCCAACCCCTGTAATTTACGGTGTTTTGTCCTCTTCGATGTTAGCAACATCGATGTCACCGAAAATTTTCGGGGGGTACCCCCCTGTCCCAACATAGCGCCAAGATGGCACAAGATGAGCCCCAAGATGGCCCAACATAGGCCCAACATCGCCCCAAGAGGGCCCAACATAGGCCCAACATAGGCCCAAGATGGCCCCAAGATGGCCCAAGATAGGCCCAAGCTAGCCCCAAGATGGCCCAACATAGGCCCAACCTGGCGCCAAGATTGCCCAACATGACCCCAAAATGGCTCAACATAGCTCCAAGATGGCACAACATATCCCCGCGATGGTCCAACTTAGCTCCAAATTGATGCAACAGACAACAACATCAACAACATCGACAACGTCAACAACATCAACAACATCAACCAACTGTTGCTGTTGCTGTTGCTGTTGCTGTTGCTGCTGCTGCTGCTGCTGCTGCTGTTGTTGTTGTTGTTGTTGTTGTTGTTGTTGTTGTTGTTGTTGTTTTTCTTCTTCTTGTTGTTGTTGTCCTTGTCATTGTTGTTGTTGTTGTTCTTCTTCTTCTTGTTCAGGTCGTTGTTGCTGTTGTTGTCGTCATTGTCCTTGCATTGTCGTTGTCGTTGTCGTTGTGGTTATGGTTGTTGTTGTTGTTGTTGTCGTTGTTGTTGTTCTTGTCGCTGTCGTTGTTGTTATTGCTGTCGTTGTTGTTGTGGTTGTTGTTGTTCTTGTTCTTGTTGTTGTTCGTGTTCTTGTTCTTGTTGTTGTTGTTGTTGCTGTTGTCCTTGTTGTTATTGTTGTTGTTGTTGTTCTTGTTGTTGTTGTTCTTCTTCTTGTTGTTGTTCTTCTTCTTCTTCTGTCGTTGTTGTCGTCTTTGTGGTTGTGCTTGTGCGTGTGCTTGTGGTTGTGGTTGTTGTTGTTGTTGTTGCGACTGATGCTGATGATGCTGATGAGTTGTTGCGACTGATGCTGCTGCTGATGCTGATGCTGCTGATGCTGCTGATCCCACCCTGCACCTTTTGGCCTGCTGGCCCGCTGTTGGGCGTCAGCCCCTTAAATTCGGCCAGGGGCCCGCGGGGCCTCGAGCTGGCCGTGTCCATGCCGTAGGCCTTCTCTCCTCTCCGAAGGAGAGAGGGGCCGCCGCCCCTGCCGCCGGAGATCGCGTACCATCAAAAAGTCCCGCGTTTTACAGTGTTTTTTGCTGTTCCCATTTTTCGACTCTTGTGGCCTAGGATGGGCCAACCTAGCCCTACATAGCCCCAAGATGGGCCAACCTAGCCCTAAGATGGGCCCAAATTGCCCTCAAGATAGACCAACATAGCCCCAAGATGGGCCAAGATAGGCCAACATAGCCCCAAGATGGGGCCATATAGCCCCAAGCCGCTCACCCCTATCACTTCAACATGGGCCCCTGGCCGGCTGTCGCGCGTAAGCGCTTAAATTTGTTTGCACCGCAAGTAGCAGCCAACACTCGCCATAAGGTACCTACTCAAGAACGAGGGGCACTGTCGGTGGCACTTGGGTGAAGCCGGACATAAAAATTAGACATGGAAACACATTTTATGAATTTGGAAATAGGAACCAGCAGGCTGTACAGAGTGGCAAAAGCGGTAAACCAGTTCATTTCCAGTGCGTTATGACATATTCCTGCTTCACAGTTAAAATGGTAAAAGGCAAAACAGTGTACCACTGGGTTTACCTGGGAAACCCATCCATGCAACAGTTGCGTAGCCGGCCTCGAGCGTATGGATGTCTAATCGCCTCGGCCTGAAGAGCAGCATGCGCCTCAGCAGCATGCTCCCACTGCCACTAGGCAACTAGCCTCCATCAGCAATCATTTCATCAGTATGCTGCAGATGTTGGTTTTTGCATGTTTTTATGCTGCCATTGCTCCTCTTCTCCTTCAAGTTCGAGACATTCTTCGATTCCTTGGCGTGGGATATCACCGGGTAACCAACAAACCAAGCGGACAGATTACCAACTACAATTAGAATTGGGCATATATTAATATATATATATATATAAAATGCATATATACACTCGTTGGAGGGATTTGGAGGGTAAGCCACCATGAAAAGGGAATAGAATCGGGATATGTCCCAACTTCCGAGAGAAATGCTTCACACTATGATGCTGCTGTGGGCTCATGGATCCCAGCCCTATTCCTGAATGGAGGTCAAGCCACACCCTTTGGTCTAGCAACTGAGACTTCAAAAACAGCCTGATAAGCGCAATGGCCATACAACCAATACTTTACACGGTTCAGCAACTAGCTATCTTCTCCATAGTGATTGATCATGATTGATCCCTTTGAATGGTAGGAATGGTAGGAATTGAAACCCCAACAACAGCTCTCCTGCGCTCAATGCACTTATTGCAGTCTGCTTCTAACGAAAAAAGATCGTTTCGCTATGTTTTGTTGTCTCTTCGGAAGGCTGTGCCAAACAAACCTGAATACCCTGAATAGCTCATCACACGTGAAAAACATCAGCTGGAAATCCCTGGAAATTCGAGAAATCTGCTCCCAGCGGCGGATCTTGATGTCTTCGCGTGTTTTCTTCCGTGGTCGCTGCTGGCCACCGGCATGTTGGTGTTGCTGGTGACCTCATGGGACCAAAAACTATCACCTCACTAGCACTGGAAGCCTGGCAAGATGACAAGAACACAGCAGAATTGATCTATGCTCAGGCTGCTCAAATAATAACCTTTGCACTGGGAAGCAGGAACAGGTGTCATGGATTGTCATGGATTGTACACCATACTGCCATCATTCCCAGGCAAAGGGTTAACAAATTGCCAAGCGTCAGAAGCGACAGGCCCGTCCTTTATCACACCCCAACCGTGAGTTGTGGAACACGCAAGGGTTGCCTCGGTAGATGTCGAATTGGATGAACTTTTGCTGAAGTCTTTTGAGAAAATCACTCAGCGTATGGTCTTGAACGGACCCCATTTCCAATCAGAGGATTCACCACTCTTCTGCGGACAAGCGGAGTTGAAGTCCATTCGACAACTCTTGCACATGATGCCAATGATCATGTCATGTAGACTTCAAGAAAAAACAGGGTCATTTTTGAAGTTGGCAACAACAAATCTGTATGTCATCCCAAAGTTGCACATACCCTACATCATTATCAACCATCATCAACCAACTGTTGGGGCAAAATCGGGCAGAGTAAGCACATTTTAGTAGCCAACCGTCAGACAAACCCAATCATTGCCCAGTCACAATTCCCCTGCTGGTGTAGTGTGCGTAAGGCTTGAGATTGCTGCTCATCCGAATCGGAGCTATTGGCTTGGAGGCCTTACGATCTTGTTGACCGATGAAAGTGATCCCTCAAAAGATACACAAAAGTCACTGCAAATTCCCATCAAAACGGTATAGTCTTGCTCTGTTCAAGATGTTTTCAAACTTTAAGGGGCTGTCTGGATCCCTTAGGGATCCCTAGACTGATACACCAGGCTCTTGGAAGCCACTCAAAATGTCGCTTAGAGATGGATTGGCCCTGCGCTGTCGAACTTTGTCTTTCTGAGTACACAAAAAAAAGGAACCCAAGGCATGAATCCGTATAAAATTGCATAACAATGCAATTACATACAATTGCAAGCACGGAATGAGGTCTCTCTTAATTCCTACAAGGGAAATAATCTATGCGCAAATTCCCACAAGGTGTGCTGCCCAGCGTCGTTGACCCTGCGACGAGGAAGCGTCCCTCAGATACGAAACAACACTCCGAAGCCCGAGGTAAATTCCGAATGGGGTTGAATGGGGTTGCAGGTGTCTCTCTGAACGTACTCGCCATCCGTTGAAGGTATATGATGGTATATGGCACCGAAAATTCAGGATGCATCTCAACGCCAAGTGACGCACCCGTCGTCGTCGTCACAGGCTTGGTGCCAGATCCAGAGCCTTTGTTTGAGTCAGAAGATGTTGACTTTTCATCAGCTCTCCACGCATCATTCACCCGACAGACCCATCTGCTTTCGCTGGAAGACTTCTCCTGGGTGCAGGGTAGGTTAGAATCCCACCTTTAAACGCTGGTTTCCTTGCTCCAACTGGCTGCAGTGCTGCAGTTTTAGGAGTACGTCATGGTCAGAATACTACAAAATCCCTCAAAGGTTCCCATCACACAAAGAAAACAGTCGGAAAAATACACTGACAGCGACACAGAAAAGCTTTGCTACTTGGATGATCAGTTCCTTTAGGTCCCCCATCAAGCTAAGATATCTAAGATGTGCGTTGGCATATCCCCTTTCAGTTGATCATCCAAGACATTTCTCAGGATTCGGAGGAGGATTTGGCGTCTTCGGCCCTGTGCGCTCCTTCCTGCGGAATTTGTCCCGGTCTTAAAAGGAACATCCGTGGTATCCACCTGGTATCCACCTGGTATCCACCTGGTATCCGTGGTTGTAATTCGGTAAGGCACTAACTCCAAGAACTGAAACATCGAAACCACAGAAAACCACAGAATCTCGGGTACCCGAAACAACTTGGCGTCGAAATCTCACAACCCAGTCTTCTAAGACGGGCCTGGGGCTCTCCCTCTTGCCCTGCTTGGTTCACGAAAGGCATAAGCACTTCCCGTGATTCAATTTTTCTGTCCATCCGGCAGACGCATTTCGCCTGCTTCAGTTTTTCTGTCCATCTGAACCAATGTGCAGCGGTTTTCCAGCGGAACGTCGACTTGATAGTCATGGTCAACTGTCTGACACACTTCCACTCATTTAGAAGCTTAATGACTTCTGAAAAAAGGTTGAACTTGGACAGATCTAATTGGCCTGAAATCAATGCTGATTTCAGGCAGATTCCATATCATTCCTTGATCTAAGGATGCTTTCTAATTTCACTGAAAGATGGATTGTCCATGATTGTCCCCTTCCTGCACATGCCCAACCTTTTGTTGCGGTCTCTTGTTGCACCGCAAAAGCCTCATACACATTTTGATCGCTCATCCCTCCTCATTCTCCTTCTCCCACTCAGTGGATCTGACGTTTCTCTCCCAGGGTATGCGCCAAAATTGATCCTACAAAATTGACCCCCAAAATATGGCGTAACTGGCTGGGCATACCCCAATCGAAGGCTGCTTCCTTCCCACGGGACCAATAGACGTAGCCGTTAAAGGCGCCGGCGCACATCAGCCTGGGATCACTATGGATCACTGGGATCAGTCATGCTGTGCCGTGCCGTTCCCACTGGGATCCTGGCGCTCACTTTGAAAGTTAGCGCGCTGGAAAACATCGTTATGATACCAGGCCAGCATTACCAACATCGCCAACATCGCCAACATCCAGTTGCCAGCTATTTCAATGTATGGTGACCTCTGCCGCCATGTCCAAGTCCTTGTAGGACTTACATTTTTGGGTCCTGAGGAGCCCAACCAGAAGAAACTGTAGCTCAATGCCTTCTTGAAACCTGGCGAACTTAGGGTGGGATTCTGAAACAGAGATGAATGACTCAATGAAAAACCGCGTTGTTGTCCAATATTTCCCATGTTTTTGTGGTACATTTTTGTTGATCTCATGATCAGAATTTTTGCAGCTCATTTGTTACCCATCTGCTGTGGCCAGGATTCGGATGGATTGAAGGCTCCTAGATTTGACTTTTGAAACAAAGGGAAGAAAGAACCTACCACCCACAAGATGGGTTTAACGATCTTCTGATTTACTAGGTGGATTTCCAATTGAAGCATGGTTTTGAACAACACTCTGAGCTGCAGCACTCATGTTGCCACCTGTGCGGACGAAATGGGAGATCTTAGGGACAGCGATCGATCCATCCAATGGGGCCATTTGTGAAAACTTGTGAGTGCACCTTTTTTTAAGGCGGAGCAGGGGTATTTCTGAAAAGAAACCGACATCTGAAGTGTCGCTCCGCGAGTCCGTAAAAACCCTTCACGAGAATAAGAAAAGGGGCGATGGGCAATGAGAACCTGGGCTGAGGCTCCCTACCATACTTCCCGAAGAGGAGCAAATTATCGACGCAGACCAGAACCTGGGCAAAGATATCAAGACCTGATTGGTCAGAAATTACGCTTTGGACTTGGGTCCACAGGATATCTTAATCTTGTAGGGATTTGTATGGAATAAGTATCCTTTGAAACTCATCTCACAAGTCACAACCCACCTGTACTATCCTGTACTGCTCCTCTCCAAACTTCTGCTTTGCAATGCGTTGCACTCGTCAGAGTCAATACGTTGCGTGGCACACAACATTACACAACTATGGTGTTGTGTTGTACCGGAGCAACAATACTTTTGGTACCTTTTGGTTTGGTTTTTCAAGATTGTCAATCCAGTTGTGCTACACGACAGTTGAGAATTCAATTGTCCACGACAAGTGTTTGATAGTGGCATCACATTGGTACAGTCAACTTCTTACACTGTGGCTTCTGCATGTGGTTGGGGCAAACCTTGATGCCAAGAGACGACGAAGATCACGGCAAAGACCATCCAGTCAAACCAATCCTGAAGAGCTGAAATCGAGAACTGCTGGGCACCTTCAAGTGACCTTGAAAGGACTCGGGCGATTTCGGAGGAACAAGTTATAAACTTTCTGGACATTTCATGACTTTTTGGATGAGTTTTTGGATTTTTTGGATTAGTTTTTGGATTAGTCTAAAAAACCATGGATTAGTCCAAAAAACCATTAGTATTTCCCACTGGATTTTCACAGTCTCGTCATCACACCATGAAACCAGTGATCCCACAGATCTGAGGGGCACTGGCAATTTCCGTCCCCTTTTTGCAACATGCCAAAAACTGCTTCCGTTCCCGGGAAAATTGACCTGTGATTCGTGGATTTTGATGGTTTTTGAGTTTTTGATGGAATTTTCATGGATGCTATGGATGCTTTTTGTGAAAAAGTCTGCTTCCACCCTCGCCTGGTAGCGGAAGAGTGTGACCGGTTCCGCCTTGGGCCTCAGAATCTGATGGATCATGCTGGGTATGAAATCCCTGTTGGATGGTTGTAGATGATAAAATGATGATAACATGTATCAAAATCATCACGAGCACCAGTAAAGCATCATCCTCTGATCATAGATGCCAATTTTTTTCATCAATTTCCTGAGACTCACCTTCTCAAAGCCTCATGGGCTTCATGGATGTTACCTGGAGAATATTCACTGGTCTGCAGGCTGTACCTTGAGGATTTGAAGTACAGAATTCAACTTCAGAGTTTTCGGGGTTTCATCCCACGACTTTCTAGTCGATTGCGCGCTTGCGGGCATCTTTTTGCACGCTAAGCATGGGCAAAGCACGTTGCGTGACCTGCCAAGAACAGGATGAGCAATCCGACCCAAATCGGTTTCTCCAAAACGAAAAAGGAGGATCAATTTGTCAATGAGGATCGTATAGTTCACCTGAGACAAAGGATCATGGGTCATCATGGATCCATCTTTCACTTCGGGATTGATCAGCTATGTGCCTTTCGTCTCACTATTTCGAAATCGCAAAGGACGCCGTAATGGTCCTGCAGAGAAAAATCTGGATGTGGTATCTTTGGGTATCTCTCAATCATCCTTGCTGGTCTTATTTTGGTGCCTGCGTCAAATCTTTGTACTCAATTGGCATGTCTAGGCACCAGGATGCAGATTTTCGTTTGGATAGAAGATACAAAGGAGACTCATTCACCAGGTCTCTCAATGGTCCTGACCGCCACCCAACAATCCAAGTGATTCTCACTATTTGTATGGCTCAAAATCTATTTTTGGCCATTGAAACTGGCTACAGATTCACCAGCATTTTCAAATGTGAATCCGTGACTCCCATGAGAGCCCCACTGAAGGGCAACGACTCATGGGCAATGGTATTTCTCCGAAGGCCACGGGAATCAAGGGAGGCCTGGGACGGGACAGCATCGGCAAATAAGCAGCGCACGGTTCCACGGTTTTTTTTTCACCCAGGTCCTAGAAGAAATGGGTAGAAAGTATCTACTAAATGGATCTAAATGGCATGCATCCAAGGATCATTTCCGGATCCGTGTCGCTGTCGCCGCCTCAGCTATGATATTGGGATGTAATGGGAGCAATGGGAGGATAGCAAATGATATATACCACATCTGAAAACGGAGTTTCATGGCAAACAACATGGCAATTTAGGGAGAATAATGGAGAATAAACATACATATTCAGAGATACCATATTTTCAAAAATACATACCTCGTGGCTTGAACATATTGCCCTTGTATAACTCTCTTGAATTCACCAGCTTCAAACGGCACCGCAGGCTAACATCAGTTGGTGCCAATCGAGTCCTGCTAGTGCATCCCCTGGATCTTCAAAGCAACCATGGTTGTTGCCTGCCAGACCTGCCAGATTAACCTCAGGAATGGGGGTAATGGGGGTCTTATCACCAAGTGCTGATCGTTTGTAGTTTGGTATGGTAGGTTTCATAGGATATTCCTTGTTGGTGACTCAGAAATCTACCCCGAAATATGGGAAAGAACACATATCGTGCAAGAAGTAGTGATAGCTCGCTCAGCTAAGTTTAACGAAGAACTTGGGAGATTTCATGAAACATCTCCATATTCCTTGTGGTTTCCTTGTGGTTTCCTTGTGGTATCATGTAATATCTGCAAGATTCTGCAAGATCCGTAGGAATAGCCATTTCAGGTTCAAAAAAAGTGCCCCAAAACTCGGAGAACTCCGTGGGGCGCGCCCCGTGGCGCCTTCAGCTCCACCTTCGTCCAATGGCTCCGTGCCCAATAAGCGCGGAGCAGAGGGAACCAGGCGCCAGACAGCTGGCCGGTGATGAAAGTCGAAAGTCTCTCAACTGAGCCACCTAAAAAAAGCAAAACATTTTGTAAGTGTGCCTAGGAATTCCCATGAATCATGAAACATCACGGAACATCATGAGACATCATGTGGATATGTTCAACTTGCTTAAACTAGACGGATACCTTGCCTCCAGCACTCTCATGGGTGTAGATCCGGTCCAAGCGGCACGCTTTGCGGTCGAAATCGTTGCGAGGCATGGTATCTGGGGACAAGATGGCCGGGGTTCCAGATGTGCCGCACAGAGCGTCAAGCAGTGGATTTTGTCTCGAAATGTGGACACACCACCAAGTCATTTCACGTATGTATCAGTTATCAAACTGAATTTCCACTGTTGACAAAATGTATAGCAAAATGGCCACTTCCAGGCTACATGCTTTGTATTTGGGACTATCTGAATAGCATTGCAAAATATTGCAAACATGCGAAACACACATTGCTTTTCATTTTCTGCCAGGCAACGTCCCGAAGAAGCTGTGCAGTCGTGGTAGTCTGCCTCGATTGCCCAGTGGGTTGACTCATCACTGGAGCTGCCATCAATCTGTCGTTTAGCGAATCGTTTCGTCGTCACCAGCACTTCTGTTCGGATCAATGCCACACCAACCATCATATCTCAAAATCATTAATTAAATCTCTCTACTTTCTTGTGGGTAAAAACCATGGTTCTACCAGCCATTTTTACCGTAAAAATTGATTTTTACCAGTTTACCATTGATTTACTATAGTAAATTGTCATTTTTGCTGTGGTTTACGATGTTTCATCGCTGCGAATCTCCGATGGAGGCGCTTCGCCTGACGCAGCTCCACTTCCTCCACAGCGAAGTCGCCAAAGTTCCTGGTGTGCGTTGAGGTGGACCCGATGGGTATGTTCTGCACACCCCCATATATATATATATGTATATATACACAATATATCTTTAGGATGGGTATTATGATCTGTTTCTACTTATACATCTATATACACATACATATACGTATTTTGATGATATGATTATATACTTCCAACGCCCGTATAATGATGAGGCCAAACAATTCCTTGGATTTTCATGGGTATTGAAGTAATGATGGTATATGAAAATGTATGGTGTTCAACTGGAGATCTCAAAACAACACAATCGAGATTTTAGGATTGAATGTTTCAATGGTGTTGAAATGAAATCACAGTTTTGATGGCGGTTGTTTTAGGATGGCTTTTGTTTGTAATCTTCGCGAAACTAAAGGATATTAAGGACAGGATATTGAGGAAATGCAGATGGATACATCACCGACCAAGTGGGAATGTTCAGGTACATATTACCAATTCCATAGAAATTGGGATTTCACGAAAAACAGTAGGATGTCGTGAGAAAAGCATGATCCTATGGCTAGCATGCAGTTCTCTCTTCATGGGAAATGACGTGTTGTTGCATGTTTCGAAAGGGGAAGTGCTGACCGAAGCAGCAACAAAACGAGAGGTGTCAACCTCAGCAGCACTTCTGGGCGAGAGTCATATCCCCGGCCAAGATCACATGGCTTGTGGGAGCATCCAAATATCGAAGGATCTGCCTTCAACTTGCAGTGAAAGACATGAGGAGTTGAGACAGCTCCGGAAAACTTCAAAATCAAGATCAGCGCCACAAGAACGACCCGAAATGATCTGGACAAACATGGACAAACTGTTTGTGCAAACTGTGCAAACGAAGTTTGTGCAAAGATGCCGCACCTCAGTTGTTCCCGGCGAAGATCTTGACAATTCGACTCTAAATGCCTTGGCAGGTCATGACCATAACATACCATAACTGCTGGTGGGTCAATCTGTGAATAAACCAGGAACCCCAAAAAACAAACCAATCAGCCCAAATTCCCACACAATTTGCAGAAAAACCTCAAGGTAATAAGGTAGAATCCCCCCGACCATTTGCAATCCTGGGAGAGTCAAACACTTCTGTTGATAATCCCTTTGAACATCTTTGCAGCGGGACTTAGCATCAATCAAGGTCACAAAAAGCAGATGATTTCTCAAGAATCCGAAACTTGAGGTGGCAAAAAATACCTAAACGCAACATTAGCTGATCTGAAGGTTGGGAAGCTTTGTCACCCGCGCGTGAAGGAAACTCCATCCATGTTCAAAAACACAAGAGTTGAATAACTCGTGAACCTTTGATATTGCCATATATGACCATATGACTTTTCATGACTTTTCTACATTTTCAGACCCCTCACGTGAGGTGTCCTCATGTGAGGTGGTGCCCAAATTCCTATCTCCGAAGGGCAAGCTTTTTACTACTTGAGGATATCATAATGTCATCAACAACTTCTTTGATTTTCACTGGGCGAACCCTCAAGAACCCAAGGTACACTGTTGCCACCAACAGTTCCACATCCTCCATGGGAAGCTTTGCCACCAACAGTGACCTGTTACCAGGAGTGGACCCGCTCCAAAATGGGACCTGTTAGGTCAAACAGCTCACCCAGAAAGGCGATTTCATTCTGATTCACCGATATCCATTGGAATCATCCTCTCGTTTTGCCCAACAAACATCTCAATGAAAGTAGCAACATCCGCCAACCAAGCAGCTATGATATCACATCTTCCAACATTTTCCCCGATTTCCAGTGGTTCAGGTTCAAGCGTTCAATTTTTAATCGCCAACCTTTCCCCACAAGAAACCAAGTGCCGAAAATCAATCAAACATCCGAATGAATTCACCGAACTCAGCAGTTTAAAGGATCGATGATATCAAGTCAATATCAGGTTCTTTAGTTTTCCTATCCCATCTTCTTCCCAGCATTTTTCCAACATTTTCCCAGGGAAGATGCCTGCACATGCGTGAGGGAAGCTGCCACAACTGGAGCTCAGTGGCGTGCAGGGTGCGCTTCAGCAGCAGCAGCACGCCATAGGCCAACTCCGAACCTCCCGAAAAAAGGTTGCCTTCTTCAGTAGATGAACCATGATGTTGAATTAGGGCTGAATTAGAACCAAAGATGACGAGTTGGTTTCAGCAGCAAAGCCCATGATGTTGGTTTCAGCAACATATCGAAACTATGATGTTGGAACCCAAGTGATAGGGATGAAACATGATGAAACCCAACAGTTCGAGAACATCTAAGTTGCACAAGTGGAGGTTTGCACCAAACATCATATGGAACTGGTTTTTTAATCCAGGTTGTCCAACGTCAAACTCGCTTGGTGAAACCATGTTTTACGTCTAGTGATTTATGGCGGTGTAAAGGTTGGAAGATCACCGGCAATATTTGAGATGGGCATTCAGCTAGCAGTTCCCATGTCTTTCCACCCAGGTGGCCCAGATGTAGCGTTTTGAGCTTGTGGGTTCCTGATGTACAAGCAATCAAGAAACCTTGCCAGACTTGTCAATCAGACTTTCCAACACGTGAAATGACAGTTCTGGCTCTTCTCATATCCAGCGTTTTGTTCCTTCTGCAATCCTTGTTTACGAAATCTCCGAGAACTGCAACAGAGGACGTCAAGTGCCAACCAGAATTGTATGAGTCTGCCCTGAAATTTCGACATTGTGACAATTTAAGTACAAAAAGTGACCAAAAATTCTTTAAAACCAAACATCCTCAACAGACCCTTCTATTTCCCAAATCTAACCGTCACCTTGTAAAGTGGTGCCGAGCACATCGGACAGCACGTAGCCCTCTTGAACGAAGGGCTCCTCTAGCCATCCAACTGAAAACTATCAGCGCGGGTCTTGGGATTCCCCACGTGTCGGAGTAGAGGCGCTGAACAGGTAGCGCGTTGGTGGCTTCAAACAATCTCAACATATTCCATGATAAACTGGAATCATCATCCCATTTATCACAGCTGGAAAACACAACAAAACACAACCACAATAATAAAGCTATGAATTGGCTACTCACCAAATAGGATCCAAATGTACCACCAGAGTCATGATTTGCTACTTGCTAATGTTATGTAGTGTTCTCAGTACGGGTACGGGTAGATCATGTCATCCTTTTCCCACGATTTTGTCCCCCATTGGTTGCAAAGCATCACCCTGACTCCTGCCGTAGCCAGGTCAGAAAGCAGGGCGTCACCTATCGTTTGAACCAAAAAAAACATCCACCGTGAGAACCCGGCACATGGCATTCATGGCATTGGAAAATCCCTCATAGATTCTGGCACGTTTTCTTAGAGAAACCATTGGAATTTCAGATTGTCAGGTTGTAAAAAACACAGGAGATCCTATCAGTAGCAATCATGGGAACTAAGAACCTGCGATCATGAAGTGATGAAGACATCTGTATCTCAACACAACATGTTCTTGGCGTCTTCCGAAGCTTCAAACTCTGGAGAGAAAGTACTCCGTGGCATGATCATACTCGGAAGCAAAAATCCACGACGCTGATGGAACAGGGCTGAAAAGTTGACACCCAAATTCCAGCCATGTGGCAGTGTGTCAAAACCAAAACCTTGTACCCCTTTTTTGTTCACATCAAAATAGCTGGGATTTATGGATGTAAATGGATGTTCATCCCACTAAATAGCTGGTCTTTTTATAGGTATTGATCCATTGATCCATAGCCATGTTTGTCTACTTTCATCATCGTGAAGTTCCCGGCTCCGTGCCAGAGCTGCCATGGGGGCGTCCCAAAATCTCTAAAAGTTGATGATCACCATGTCAAAAAAGCCAGAAATTGGGGCTATCCATGGCTAATCCCAATTTTTTAACATAGTGAAAACACATATCTGATCCTAGCGGTGCACCTCTTGCAAGCAGATGATGTCCGCATCCGCATCCTCCAAGATGGCGAAGAGCGCCTTCGCCCCTGCGATGAACCGTTGAACCGTGCACCACGTTGAACAAATCCGTTGATCGACAGCGAAACGACAGCGATTTCGGTGCCAAATCTTGGTGGGACATTTCTGGGACACCCAAGCGATGACCCAAGCGATGACAGCGATCGCCATGGCACGTTCTTTTTGTCGGAAGTCGCCTGAGAGCGTGGCGCATGATGCACGGCACTTGGAGAAGCGAATCCGTAGGTGCTAAAGTGCTAAACGTCATACCGAAGTGATTCCTCCAACTTCAACCTTTGGAGGGTCATCTGGTCATCTCCAATGGAGGTTTGCAAGTCAACTTGGGTGATTCCCGAGAGAACACCCACTTGCTGACCACTAAGTGGGATCCTCAATCTTCGGGCGAATGGAAGCCATCGCTGACAGGTTAATCCCAAGGATGGCATCCACTGATCGAATGCTTAGTAATTCGCATCTCTGGTGTATCCGTGATGGACCACCAAGGTGCTGTTCCTGATCTCACTTGGTGACCCATACCACAAATAAAATCCCTCCAGACACAATTGTCAAGTGTTGAAGCTCTTCATTTTATTAACCCCACACATGGTTTTCTTCTTATTTAGGAGCTAATGTGGTAAACCCAACAACAGACCTCCAAGTGTGAATGGTTTGTGCAACTAACCCATTTTATATTGGGTTACCAACCACATCAAACATCCCCATTTCAAACACACCAAACCGATGACATCCCTAAACCTGCGGCCGCTTCTTTCCGACTTCTATCCCCGTCCACTCTTCAATCAACGACCCCATTGGATTTCCATCATATCACTGTTGGTGAAGTTACCATTTTTCATGGTTAGTATCATCATTATACGGTATAGCATCATTCTTGTTGGATAAGTATGGTTAAGTCACCATATTAAATTATCCTTATTTTTCATGATCAGTAAGCAAAAATAGCCATCCATCCTCATCCCGTCGGTCCCAGCTGCTGAACCACACGTTGTAGGTCAATACTCTCAGCAGCGCCGTGGCGCCGTTCAGCGCAGCGGCCGCGTCTGAGACCTTTTTAGGGGGTCTCAATGGGGGTGTTTCACCCTGGGTAAAATGTGGATGTCAACGAAGCAAACCTGCAGGTCTATATGGTGATGGATTTTTAAGGGAACCATATAGGGATTTCAATGATTTCAATGAGAATATTAGGGGAAGAATGGGTGGATTGTTGATTTCAACTAAGTAAAGCAGAAATGGGGGCTTCGCAAGAAAGAATAGAATTTCATCATTGGGATACCAGGTGATGAATGGGCGATCAAACAGCATAGAGTATGGATCTACAAATTCAAGCCCTGCACCTCTATGCTTCAGAACATGCATCTGCTCGTGGTAAGTCCGTCAGGTTGGAGATCATGGTGACCCATAGCCACACGGCTATGGTACATTTGGTGTCACCAACTCATACGCCACAGGGTTGGGATGTTCCATTCGAATTTTTAAATGGTAAAACAGCTGCCATTTTTACCACCCATTTTCCTGGGAATGGGAATGGAACCACATTTTTGAAAATGGTGATGACTGGGGGATAATTTATTATTGTTTTAACACAGTTCTATTATTCTATTATAGTTTTTTACGTTTCTTCTAGTTCTGGTTGGTGGTTCAATCCCTCTGAAAAATAATATGGACTTCGTCAGTTGGGATGAAATGACATTCCCAACTGTTTCTGGAAAGTCATACAAGCCATGTTCCAAACCACCAACCAGTTATTACCCTCTGGTAAACATACAAAAAAACTATGGAACATCACCATCTTTAATGGGTAAATCAACTATTTCGACTGGGCCATTTTCAAGTTCGCAAACTGTAAACGTTTACCAGAGGGTATATCCCATTAATATCTCATTGAATCACTATAAGATACCATGAAATCACTATAAATCCCATTAAATCACCAACACCTGGATTTTTGAAAACGTCCAACACCTGGAATTTGGGATGCCGGGCCTCATATGCCACCCAGCGCTGTCCATCGAAGACTTCCCCCGCGAGGCGCGAAAGGCCCAGGGCCTTTGGGAAAATCCATTGAGAAAGTCGTGTCAACATCCATGGAAAAATCCTAACATATCTACCATCTGGTTATGACTGACATAGCCATGGAAAGATCCACCATTTTAAAGTTCGGTAAACCATCTATTTCTATGGGCCATTTTCCATGGCTATGTTAAATAACCATAGGGTAACATATCTAATATCCATGGCAAATCGTTTTTTTGGGGGGGCCATAGACACCCAATAAATTTCTTCTGTCAAGAAAAGAAACCTCTGTAAATGTTTCTCAAAGCAGTGGGATACTTCTTGGTATAGGTCCGTGCTTCAAATGAAGTGCACCTTCTGGATAAGCCAATTTCACGAGGTATGGGGCCAACTACGCAGAAGCTGTCATGCGGCCCACAGATTGGATTGCGACGGTTGCACGTAGGTAATTGATATCCCAACTATTGCCATCGTACAATATTGGTGCCTCCTGGTGCCTCGAGTGTGATTTTCTGTCTACTCTGCCCGTGGTGCACTTCAGTGAGCTCTGAAACCATCATGGTGACATTAATGACATATAATGACATGAAGAAGGGAAAACATCAAGAAAATCTATCAAAGACAAACATGAATCTATCAAATCATTGCATTTCACACAAAAAAACACCTGGGCAAATGATGCTTCCCAGGAAATACCATCATCTCCAGGGGTTGGCCAGTAATGTTGCCAGATTTTGCCAAGAAATATGGCCAAATTCTGAATCGATCTCCTGCAAAAAATGAGGTGCTTAGGATCGATCTTCCCCTCACAATGAAAAAAACAATCGTAAAGTACCCAGCCAGTTGGTTTACCCATCATAAAATAATGTTTACCCATAAAATATGGCCAGTTCCTCCACTTTGTCGCGGGAAAGGCGGCCTGGTCTTGCATGTACTGCGGCGGCGCTTCTTGACCCACCACCTGGACCGGTGAAGTCGAGCTACGAATGACGAAGTCAGTTCGGTACTCTAAATGGACAAAGCAGAGATTTATGAACTCTCATGATAGATTTATGATAGATTTATGATCGAAGGAAGTTTAGAAGTCAAACTTCCGACAATATGGAGAGATGAAAAGCAGAGCAGGGCAGAGGCACAGAGAAGAGGAAGATTAGAAGAGAGAAGATCAGAAGAGAAAGAGTAAGAG
>Ga0126342_10008310_pt1:0-15000 | contig 18585 bp, 15 predicted proteins | sample Cyp1metagenome_FD_92528 | JGI IMG/M metagenome (GOLD analysis project Ga0126342, IMG submission 92528) | Coral microbial communities from Lord Howe Island, Old Settlement Bay, Australia - Cyphastrea 1 metagenome | ecosystem: Host-associated > Invertebrates > Cnidaria > Coral ...
CTTTGGGCGCCAGCAATGAGGGCCTCACATGGATCACCCGCACCAACGTATTCGGAATTCGACAACGCATTGCTCCGTGCAGAATCAAGCCTCATGTTCGGATGCCAATGAACTAGGATGTTTGGGCTTCAAAGAGGAAGAGCGTTGACCATCCAAACAGCACTTACGACAAGCAAACTGCATGTAGCCAGGAAGCATCATTGGTCGATCGCCACAAGCTGCCATTTGCTCCCCCATAGGCTGCGGCATAGGCTGCGCCATGGGCTCCCGCAGGGCAGCCATCGTTGGGTGTTGTGTGTTGAGCATTCTATTGTTGTCAGTTTTGTCAAACAAGACGCTTGGAAAGGGGTTGGGTATGATCGTTTCAACCAATGAATGATATGAATGTAGTCTTCCACCCACTCCATCCTTGACACTTTCATTTACAAGCACAGCAGGTAGGTCAGATCCTGTCAAACGAAGGCCCGGCTTGTTCAGGAAGAAAGTCAGCCCTCTGACGTTGATGGAGCAAAGCATCATTGGAATCCCACTGACTTATCATGACTCCTACTCTCATGAATTACGCAGCTTGCCCGCAGCACGTTTGCATATCAATTTTGACATTGATGCTTCAGCACCCCAAGATATACGCATGTCATGGCATATACAAAGGCTATTGTGCAAACTCCTAATCTTGGCCTTTTTTGTGCCCAGCCCCACCATTAAAGACTTGCGCAAATGCAGCATTTGCTCTTGTTTCCAAGCACTCGCAGATGTGTAGACGACTTTCGCTCTTTGCAACGCCAAAAGGGGCCTTTGGAGTAGAAAATTGATGTGCCATAGATCTTGCTGTGCGATGCTGAGCTCCCAAGGCTTTGGCAATGCCATAAATAAGCCCATGAACCAAGATCTCAATCGGACCCGCTGGACCCCGCTAGACATCTGGGTTTTGGGTTTACCTACATCGGACCTACAGCGCAGCTAAAAAGGTCAGAAGCTGCTTGTCCAAAAATAAAGGCAGCTCCAGGCTGGTGCTGGTTCCATTGTTTGTTGTGTTCCGTATTCTGTGGGTTCTGTGGCTGTCGGTTGCTATGGTTGTGACCTCGTCGGAGAACCAGCCAGAGCCTGCACGGTGAAAGACGAAGCTGAAGCGATTCTCTTCACCGAGAGACATCACGATTACTGGGTGCCAATTCTGGACCCCTGGTTCCAGGCTTTGCAACACATCCACAAAGGCAGCTGACAAGAAGCTACAGCAGCACTTCCGCCTGGAAACAGTGGACCGAATTCTGTATAGATAGGTAAAAATTCGGTCACAACTGCTGCGCCCTGTGGCAAAGATCGCGACCAAATAGTGTCATCAGCAATAATTAGCTCATTCAGGGGTTCACTACTTCTGGCTCATTTCAACGCACTGTAAATATCTGTAAATTGAGTGAAACATGTTCCTTTTCGTGCTGTACCAAATAATCTCTTGAAACTTGCGCATGGAGGAATGGGCCGATCAACTTATCATGGAGGCCCATTTAAAAATAGAAATGATAAAGTCATGCTTGCAGTGATTGAAGGATGAATACAAAGAATCCGGGAATTAAACTGCATACAATTGCATACAGCACATACTACACACTCATGGCTGTGTAGATCCCGTAGACAAGTCCATGGCGAAAACCTGTGCTACCATGCGATAGTCCAACAGAAATATCAGAAATCGAATACTGTCAAAGACTTGTTCAGTTACTGACGACTCTCGAATTTGCTGGGAATGGCATAATGGCACACAATCCCCAGCAGCACTTCATAGCACTTCGGCCCTTGGCACTAGACAAGTGGAAAGCAGCACACAGCGCTGCCAGAGATAACTTCAATTGGGTTTCGGTTTCAGCATGTTAACAATGAAAGCTCCAAAGTACAAATTGATTGGGATGTCAAATTTGCATTGTCTACATCAATACACTCAATCAAATACACATTGTGCGCATAGAATTGGAAAAACTGATCCATCACCCTTCTGTCTAGCTCTTCTTGATTTAGTGCTGGCTTTCCACTAATGCATTTTCAGAAATAGAAATACCTCGCTGCCCCAAGCTTCTCAAAATATGTGCGCTGGTAAGCACTGGGCAGCCAGGTACAGCTAGGTAGCCAATGCAGCTCAAGACTATGGATGGAGTGACAGTTGGTTACAAAATGGCTGACTCGAACGTCAGTGCCAGAGAGGAGTCTCGAAACAAAGCGGTATGTCATCTGTGGCTGGATGAGGTTCAGCATGATAGGGGCTCATTCTCAGGCCGATTTTTGAACATGTTCGATGCCCATTCTGATGTGAAGTGTGGTTTACCTGTTGCAAATGGATGATAAGACACTCTGATGATATTGTGTCATTCGGGACCCTCAAGTCCTTGTCTATTAATATTATTTTCTCCGGTATCATGGATCAAGGAATGTGTCGCCTTGTTTCTCAGAACCTCAGTGGCACGAAACATAACTATTGAAATTATCGGCAGCCTGAGGCAAACCTCTTGGAACCGGTGACAGTGGTGCACAGCTTGATGTGCGTAGCCAGATGTCTCACGCCTTTCGACTCTACCCGCTGCTCCACAGCTGGCAGGCTCCGTCTTGGATCAAATGATCAAACGCTGGAAAACCTCAGGGATAACCAACTTCAAACAACTTTCAAACATCCAAGCGTGTCCAAAACAAGGATCTCATAACATGTCATAATATGTATCATATATTTATATTGTAATTGATATATATATATATATATAATATATATAATATAATATATATATATATATATAATATATATAATATAATATATATATAATATATAATATATATAATATATATATATATAATTGTATACAGTTGAAGACAAGTGTACGTTTAAAACAAAAAAAATGTTGCAACAGCCCATGCCATTGATTCCCCACCTCGTGCGCATCTTCTCCATGAGGTTTTTAACACTGGAGGACTTAGCAGGCACAGTTGCAGAAGGATCATGGTCAACCAAGTTGACACTGAATTTAGTCTGTTGCAAAAAACTGAGACCTAGGAATTTCATGGAATTCAATGCTGTGTATGGCAAATGTACTGCAGTCATCTGCAGTCCAGCAACTCGAGAAACTCCATTGGGTTCCATCTTTCGGAGAAATTCCTTTCGCAGTAAAAGTAGCAATGTAGCAAGCAAGAATCCCACCCACAGGTCGTCCCACTCATTCAAATGTTTGCAAGTGTGATAAGCTGCAAGATTTGTTTTGGATGCAATTTCCAGTCTGGGAAGAGTGATTGTTCATACACCACTGCCAATGAAATCCTTGATTCAATTTAAGATATTTAAGACTGACACTGATGGAAAATATAATTACTGTCGTTGACAATCCAAGTCACGCACATGATTCACATCACCACGAGAACCACCGCTTCCCATGTCTCCTCTTGCACAACCGTCTGAACAGTCCCAGGCCGACAAATGCGTACCCAACCATGAAAAGCTTTCCTAGCACAGCCGCTGGGAACTGCCAGCTGTTCAGACCGAGAAAACAAACGCCTCGTCTCCGAGATCTTCAAACAAGTCTCAATGCTAGAACAGTTGGCTTGGAATGGCTTGGAATCAAGAAATTCTCATTGATGGCTCAAGTAGCTATACAGGAGGCACCACCTGATGATTGCTGGTTCCATTGCTCGCCCAATCCCGCACAGCAAAGGCGAGAAACCCATCCACTTGATGATGTACAGCTGCATGAGCACCTGCCAGAAAGTTATGCTTTTAGTACCAATATGAAAGGATCTTCTTGTTTTAAAATGTTTTAAGTGGGTTCATGCGTGTCGCTGAACATTGATATGGCGTGCGACAGGCTCGATCGCTAGGTGTAGTCTCTTGGTCGAAATGATCTTCCTAGATGCAACCTGATTGGTGCTGGCAGTTGCTCAGCCCCCCTGTCGATGCTGTGATTCCTGTTGGTTTGGACGGTGATTTGACCGAACCCACAACGACAAGGGGGCGTGGCCGCTTCGCCTGCCATCACACCAGTCCTGGTTGCCGCCAGGAGTGGCAAACACGTCCGCCCCACGTCCGCCCCAAACAAAGTTCTGAAAAATGGACGGTGCTGACTGCTTCGACTAAACCCTAGCAAGTGGGATCAACACACATCTGACTGGAGGGAAAGCAACGTGTTTGAAACATCAATTCCTAGCACTGGCACTGCTTTCGGAGTGTACGAGGGAATTTGCCCCCCTGACAATGAAAGGCGGTGTTGCTTCCAGTACATACTGCAGTAGCTGTGTGCAGACTTCAAGTTGCAAGGTCCATCCCCTGCAGTGGTCAACTTCACAGTCCTGCCCATTCCCCCTTGGCAATGAAGGGCGATGGTGCGGTTCTGTTTGATGGCGTTGCCACCTGAGCCGCTCAAAAGGCTTCTCTCGAAACAGCTGGCAAGGCCAACTCAAGTACGAAAGATTCAGCGGATCAATTTCAGTCTCATCCTTCTCTTTTTGAAAAAATGCTGTGGAACTGTATGCACCAAAACTGTGAGAAATAGAAGTAGTTTATATCAGTATGGTGTAAGCATCGAGCAATGGGCAAAATGAAATAGTTACTGATTAGGAAGGCCCATGCTTCCTCTCTTCCCTGCAAGGAAGCGACTTGACTTCAAGAACTCTTTGACCACATCCTGTTTCCAAAGCAACCAGAACATGGGCCACCAAGCATCAAATCGGAGAGACATCAATCTGAATGGCAATATAACACACTTCAGAGAGGTCAGTGGGACATGAATTCCAAGAAACCTGGGGGGAACATGGCCCTCCAATTTGCAGACAAAAGAAATCATGTCAAAGTTGGATAAAGTTGGCAGTTTCAGCCGCAAAGAACCTGCTGCACAAGCTGTTATGTCTGTATGAATACTAATGATATTATGACATTGCGTCTTAGAAAAGAAGAGAAAAAAATAGAATACAATATATAATACAATGAATACAAGAATATATCAACATTATATATCAACTTAGTTGTTCACTTTGCGGTGGCACCAGGTGCCAGCCGAAACTGTTAAAGTCAAGCTCAGCAGTGCCTTTCCAGGGATGCTGCCATCGGTAAAGGGGATCTTCTTCACTCGGATTCCATTCTCCATGAAAGCCTGGCAACGGTTCCAAGGTCCGATCCAACTTCACGGACTTTAGATGAGTTTTCATGGTGACTGTCAGCAATCCCTGCACTTATCTTGTCCAGTTGTCCATGCTTTCGTTGGCGGGCGCTGTTTGTTCCTTTCAAACAGCATCAGGTATGGGGTGCAATCATGTGCAGTCCCTGACAAGCAACTAAGTGACTCAGCAACTTGCTTCTAGACTCCCTATTCACCACCTAATACCTCAAAAGTTCGGCATATCCAGCAGTGAACAAAATGTCTGACCTGCTTCAGTTTCTCATTCCGCCAAACATCCCGGTCCCTGCGACCCAACATCCACGCACTTTGATGAAGCCTTCTCGTATCCCTTCTGCTCTGGACACTCAAAATCGTAGTTCAACCTGACAGATTTTAACAACAGCGCTCCCCCACAGCATCAAGGGCAGATTGCTTACAGCTTAGGGTGATTGGAGGATGGTGGTACTTTTGTGGCGCAAAAAGCACAAAGCACACCCAGAGCATCAACACTATATTTGTTTTGAACCGAAGAAAAACAAGTAACAAGATCCAATCAAACAGCTCCCCAAGTTTGCTCAACTCCGACCACATCACAGAAGCATTCGTCACAATCCCATCATTCTCTGCAGCCCCACCTGGCAACCTCGTGAGTATGATTGCGCAACAGCAGAGAGACAAAAGAGTCTTGATTCAGGCGAGCATATTCTTCAGACCTCACAGGATCTCACAGGAATCCGGCACAACCAAGCCGGTTAGGCCAAATTTATTCAAGTATCTATTGTCGCCATCATGTGGAGTCACATTTGGATGCTTCTGGTTGTAGGCAGCTACTCGAGAATTCCTGTTCTCTGCCCAGGCCTTGAGAAAGGCACTTTCCAAGATCCTGCAGCAGGGCTGAAGTCATGGCTGCAAACTTTTATTCGTCATCTGTGCTCGTTGGTGTGAATGAGAAAGTCTCAATTCGCAGAGCTGCTCTCCGCAAGGTGTCATCAATCAAAAGTTTTGGGCCATCCTTTCATACGCATTACTACGTCCAATTTACAAGACTAAATTCAAGATTCAAGATCATAGACTCACAGACCTTTGTGAAATTATCACCTTTCTCGGTGAAAAGGGTGAGGCAGCTTGAGATCCGTCCTGCGACTGCAGCTGCCTTCTTGGCTTGTGCCGGATCGCAAATCTCTGAATCAGCTCCTGGTGTCAGGAATGTCAATAGGATCATAGGATCTAAAATTCCATAATCATTCCAAACACAACACATCAGGAAGTTCCACCTGAACTCTGAGACGGTCCAACTGCTCATCGAAAGGACCAAGTTGTAAGAAGACTTTCCAGGGAGCCATCACAAAACAAACAAAAAAAGGCGGCAACTGTCCGCCCAATGCCAGCCAGAGGAGTTTCCCGCCTGCGGAATCATCATCATTGATGATTCCCTTGGCCAGCTCCTCGAAATCCCATGGGGAGATTCGAAACGATGCAAAGTTCTGACAGACAACATCACTATCGCACAGGCCTAAGGCTCTCAATGTGGTAAGAAAGAAAGATTTACAGTAGATTACAGTAGCTTATTCCATCTTATTCCCAACTGAGACCCACTTCCCGTGCTCCTACCCTTCCCCACAGCACCTGGAGATTGAGCTCAGGCATCGAATGGAAATGCTCCAGGCTCAGGCCACCTGGATATGTCTTCAAATTTCAGGTGGAAAGTTCCCTCATTTTCTCAGATTCTCTCCATGAACATTGAATCTGGTGATTTTACAGAGGCGGTTGAGTCCCACAAATCATGACAAGCCTAGATCTAAATAGGCTACCCTTCACTCCCTGGGCCTTGAGACGACCCTGAAGGGTCCCTCACCAAGCTAGACCTCGCACTTTGAAAAGTTCCTTCAAACGGCAACCTGTTTTAGCGATTTTGGAATGATTTTGGTACGTCCTCCAATCAGAAATGCCACTTGGTCTGATTTCGGGGCAGCCACTCTCTGAATCATTTGCAACCACTGAGGTGTGTGCAGGCTGGTGGTTGAAGGTTGCGACACAAATTTAGGTCCTACATGCTGCAATTGTGGGAGTCTGTCAGATATGATATTTGAGATAGGTAGAACTCGTTTGCCACTACTGGCAATGAAAAAGAGGAAAACACCCTACTTTATATGATCACATACGATTTGCAACGATTTGCAAGGGAACAGAATGAACGAATCACCGTTTTCCCCAGGTCTAGAACCCGAGAAGCACCTTTTCAGTGTTCTTGTGTGCCATTTTCCACCAAAGTCTTACCATGAAACGGCCAATTTGCTCCTCGGCCCAAGAGCCCTGGGAAGCGTGGATTCTGAGAAGTTCCCCATGGATTGGCCATGGCGAGGATCTCGCCTCGGCCACAGCGTCCACGGCCAAAAAAGCAAAAAAAAAACGACAGCCGCCTTGCCCCGGGTACCCCGCTGGGTGCCGTACCTGGCACCAGCCACGAGGCATCGAACTTCTCACGGAAGAACTTCCACGCAGCCACGTCGAAGACACGGTAGTCCTATCGATAGGAGAAGGCCGACGAGGCAACATCACTTGAGGCCGGGGGTACAGTACGAAAGCTAGCAGCTCGTTACTAATGTTGTACCGGAGACTGCTCAGCTGCAAGAAGAAACTGATGAACTGATGACGATGGTGGATACGAAGGAATTTGACGATAATGCTGATGATGACGACGACAACAATGATGATGACAATGCTCCTAAGAAAGATGAAAATGAAGAAGGCGAAGATAAAGACGTAGAAACCTGTACCTGCCCCAAAACCACCTGATGATGCTGATGCAGATGTTGACGATGAAATGCTGAAAATGAATTATTGAGGTGAAGTCCCTGTACTTGAACGCAGGCCAGGGGAGGGGAGGGGGGTGTAACCTGAAAGTCTCAGGGTTTCCAACGGTCCTGGTGCCAGCAAGAGCAACTTCAGCTAGCACAGGCTAGCTTTCGTAACAAACATCATAGCATCACAAACTATCACAAGGTATTGATGCTAATGGATGCTACAGTAATGGATCAAATCAAAGGGATGGTTGTAAGATGTTGTAAGCTATTGGTGCTCTAGACTTGTCATGAGTTCTTTTAAAATTGAGCTGTGATGTGTGTCTGGTGTCTGGAGGGTTCAAGCCTTGACATCCTGCTGAATGCTGAGTGTAGCAAAGCAGTCTTGTATGTACAATCAACCCGGTCTGCGCAAGTTCCCGAAAGAGTAGTAGCAGCTCCTCCAACCAATTCTTCTCCCTAGCAACGGCTAGGCCTCCACGTATGGGAAAAACTGTTCAGCCCAAAAAAGCTGGAACCGGTTGCCATTGCAAAGCAAACTGCGCACTCTTTGCACATGCAAAAATGTGATAGAAACGGAAAATTGGCTCACAGTCGCTCATCCTGACACGGAAGGCACAACAAGCAAGAGTTTGATTTGGTCAGGAAGTCACAGAGAAATGACCAGATATCAATTATACAGAAGTTATACAAGTGAAGAGAAGAGTCAATCAAGCAAACATTTTGCGGGCCTTGGAGGCAATCAATCACTGTCAAGGAGCTGGCTCCCGTCTCACCTGTGGAGAGTCACGCAAGCTCTGCCAGCTGAGTCGCCACTACATTGGAGCCACGCTAGCACTTTTTCAAAACATAGCAGTGGGATGCAGTGGGCATCTATGGTAAGATTTGAGTGAATTGTTCATTCGCTAACATACTATAATTCATATAGTGCAACACACTTAAAAGGCCTTTTTGATTGAATCCTCAGCTGTGGAGGGCTAGAGGTGTCTCAAAGTACCAAGATTTCTGAACGACGCGTTTAAACAGACACAATTATACTTACACAAACAAAGTCTTTTTGGACTTGGCTCTCCCAGCCTGAATGTGAGAAAGGCGGAGGGAATCGATCCCAGGACACCTGCACTTCATTTGCACACTTCTGACACCCAGTGGATCTTATTCAATCATCAAAGCCGAAACATATTTTCCATGAACAGAGAAGATCAAGCGCAGAGCTCAACCTGGCCTTGCTGGGGGTGCCGTAGACTGGAAGAATGTGCTCCCAGGCGTCCTCAACGCACAAGGGTTGCTTCATCGTTCATTGCCGGACTGGTATCGACAAATTGAAGATCAAGGCTTGTGTGAGGTTCTTCCCAGCCTCAGGGGAGAAGCCTCGTGCAAGCACAAGCAGGGCTCCAGCCAGCGTGGCAGTCACTGCCCGCCTTCAATGCGGAAAGGCAGGGTCCAAAAATCCCGGCATCAAATGACATGACAGACATACAGAAAATCCCGGCAATTTCAAGCAACTAAACGATTTCTGGATGCCTTTCCAGTGGTGGCAGGAGGGCAGCATTACTTCCAAAAGGTCATTGCAGTAACACTTTGACAGTGTTTGACCTGGTCGCTGTTAGGTTTGATTCTGCAACTCTTCCCTTTTCCTAAAAAATGTGTGATCTGTGTTACAAACCCCTTCCCTCTGAATGCTTGAAGCAGGATCATCCTGGCTACCCGCTAGCCTCTTCTGCGAAGTGACAAGCAGGACGGTTTTGGATTGCAACAGCGCAACATCAATCATCTTCAAACAGGAGATAATCTGCACGGTCAGTGCCGGTCAAGAGCACATTGCCACCAAGTCTTGGAGGACATTATGATATTGAATCATATTCATAATATGTAATACATTATCATTGAATAATATATCATAGAATCATAATACAATATTAATACAATAACACGATATGGTCATGCATTCGATCTGCAAGATGTTGTGATTGTAATCGATTCATCGCAAAGCAGCTGTCAAAATTGCTCTGTCAAGCTGGACATCGGCCTGACCAAGTGTCGGCGGGTGGTCCCCGGGGAATGGTTCTAGAACATAGTGGCCATCTCCTGCTGCCGGGCTGGTGATTCTCCGGAGCAACATGAACAAGTCACCACCCAGGATCACACTTTGGACATGGTAAAGGTCAGTGTCGAAAGGTGACACGGTTGCAGCCAGGCGACCATCCCACTTCAGTTTTCCCAAATCCTCCATCTCCTGGCAGGTTCGACAGAAAAACTCAACTGTGGTGCTCCTCAAGATGAAAGAGTTTCTTCAATGAAGGATCACTGACTGCCTTGTGGTGACGACTATTGCCCCAAAAAAGGGCACTCAACGCCAGACTCCGAATAATGCAAGGTATCTGCAAGGTATCTGACCTAACCAAAACCAGACTCTTGCCTGGCAAAACCACAACGCACCATTCATTCATGCAGCACAAGACCGAAAACCATGGTTCCACAGCAAACGCCATTGTGAGTGAAGGATCCAAAAGGAAAAACCATCGACGACAGTGCATCATCACACGACCATGCCTCTGGATACATGGCATATAGAGACGCATTGCGGCTCTCTCCACTTCCTTTTTCTGCCTCAAAGAACCAACACATTTGCTGCAAAACATTGCAAAACTAATATGACTTGTAAATTGCAAGTATCCACTTGATGTGCAGAAGTTCCCCGTTGGCTCTTGCATATGTCATCCTGATTCATTCAAAGAAACAAATTGCAATTTGCTGCTGACCTTCTGAATAACACTGAGTTCCTGGCGCATTGCTTCAAAGCTTCCATTGCATCCTTGGGGGATAAAGCTGAAAGTTTGATACCAACAGGTCTCTGTTTTGCCGTTTTTCCCGAGACTTGAATTGTTCGCATTTTGGGCTGCGTACCTGTGTGTTGGATGCCACCGTTTCGGGCAACATGGACCTTAGAAGCAGAGGCGCATGCACTGACCGCTGCTGTCATTTTACATTGAGCTGCAACATGGAGAAAATGGGGCCCGTATCTCAAGACTAAACAACTATGGCACAAGTAGCAGCATCAGTGCTATCGTTTACAATGCTGGCAAACATAAGCAAACAGAACTTGCTGACGCAATTCCAGACTAGCAGGTGTGGTTCACATGGCTGGCGTGCCAATAGCACTGTGGATGCTGTCAAGTGTCAAGTAGCTTTTTTGAAAACCCATACAACACTTTGGATTCCCTCCTGTTGGACAACCACCACACCATGGTTTGGGTCCCTACGACTCTATAGCTGTTGGATCTGCAGCCTATGGCACAAAGATCTACCGACCCAGCTCTGTAGTATTGTCTCTGTTCAAAGGATCTCAAAAGCCTACTGCAAGAAGGTTCTATCATCCCTTCCGCACAAGTTCTGCACAAATCCTCGTATATGTGATGTCGACACCCCAGCCTCGTTTGGCAGGCATATCCACCACACTCCCTGGCCAGGAGCGCCAAGACACCCACATTCAAGCTGACATGTCAAGTACCTCTTCATTGTGTCACTGCCAACCAATCTTCCAATTAGATCTAGTGTCCTTTGTCAGATACGACGAGGCTTAGTTTGTTATTGCTGCACGTACAATGTAGCGTGCTGTGTGCACCAATGATGCTCAGAATTTGCCAAAGTGACATGCGTCCGTCCGGTTTACATCAAGGTTTGTGAAACCATAGTCCAAAGGATTCTGCCATTGCCGCGGCACATGTCCCATGAATGTGTGTGTGTGTGTGCCTGCCCCAAATCTGCAGCGCCAAACCTAGACCTGGCATCCCAACCCTGGTTGAAGGTCAATGACATGAGGTATCTACCGTAGTTGGTTTGTTGCTACGCCAAATGCGAATCGCCAGAATTGATTGACAGCATGTGACAGCATGGATCATTGTGAGGATCGATGCTAAGTATAGCGGTGTGGCTTAGGGCCCGGCACTTCCAAGGACGTCAAAGATGGATGAGAAGCTGATGCGACACTTGTACTCCTGTCTGACCTCAATTCCATACTGACGGCCGCGTTTCAGCATTGCTGATTGGATTGCTTTTGTCTCGCAGCTCTAGCAGGGTATCTGGCCATGTACCAGCGTTAGATTGAAAGGTTGTGTTCTCCAAGCCAAAGCTTCCATTGGTGGAACGCAATTGTTGAATCATATAGTCACTTTGTAGTCCAATACCGGGCAGGTAATATGCCATACCTCAAAACCTTTACGGCATCTCAGGCGTCTCACACTTTGCAGTCCAGAAATGCGGAGCGCAGCTACACAGTATCCAAGGAAACCACTAGTTTGTCACATAATGTGACCCTTCAAGTGGATTCGGGAGAGAGGTCGGTATCGGAGTTCAGTATCCCTCCAAACATTGATTGGACCATTTTATACCTGCAGTTTCTTTGGGCTGACAGGTTTCCAGTGTGTGACATGCACAATATTATGTGCAATCATGCACACACCCACCACACTCCATGAGCCAAAAACCAGCAAAATATTGATCCCATCCCCCGCTTGGTTCCAAGGAGCTCTGGATGCACCTCATCGTCATCTGAAGGTGGCTGGTCTCCACAGGATGGTTTCACCATTCTATGGATCACCAGTCCACCTGAGCAAAGGCTCGGCCAAGTTTAAGAGCACAAGAAACAACCAAAACCTTTTGGAGCGATTCTGATGGTGCCTTGAAACATTGTAGCTCCAAAAAATGAGCTGAGAAGGATGTCGTCCATCCTCAAGATGCTCTGTATCTCCACAGTCACACCACGAACCTTTTGACTCTGGGGCATCGAGCGGCTGGCTTTCTTGGACGCCAGAGATAAGAATGGCATGGCCGAAAAGTCAAGCCGCACAGGCCCCAAGCCACAACTAATTTTGGGAAGAAAGACGAGGGGAACCAAAGGGAATATGCCTGAAATTGCCTGGAACATGATTGTAAAATGACTAATTCAGCCGCTGGATTTTGAAATCCCCAAGCCCCCAAAAAAAAATTGACCCCTGGCGGCTACTGCTCGCACTGCGAGTCTCGAGCCTCCAGCCTGAGACTCTGCGGGTGCCGAGCTATCTTGAGCCAAACACGAGCGAAGCATTCCAAAAGTGAAACGACTGCGCGTCAAGCAAAGAACAAGCTGACACGGTCAGAATCTGCCCCTGACCGATACAAGTGTCTCAAAAATAGCCTAGAGGCTATGCCGCAATGTGCCGCATGCCGCTAGGTCGGGGTGCCACACACCCCAAAAGAATGCATCATGGTGGCCCTGAACCAAGGCCCAGTGACTGCTCCATTTCTCTTGTCCCACAAGGGCACCTTTCTCCGCAGCTATCCGTGGCTGCAGCTCATGTTAGGCGTGCGCGGTTACAGCCAGGCAGCACCGCCATGACAGTTTGTAGTGTACACAAGTCTTTCAGTTTTCCAACCCGAGGGAACCCAACAAAGCTAACCATGTAGGTCTTCATGAAGGGATGGACTGATTCCAGGCATGCAAACAAGATGTGTGACCTTGATTCGATTTAAAAATGTGTGTGTGTGTTTGCATCCTGAAGTTTGTCCGCTCTTGAAGGGCTCCCCACTTCATTGCTTGGGTCTGTACTGTCCGAACCAATCCCCTCCACCGCTGTTGGCGCAGTGACATGAAACGCTCAAGGTTTCCAACGAACACGTCACAGTTCCAGTGACATTATCCACTTGGCAAAACAAAGCTTGGACAAGAATGGTATCTGTAGCGTAGCATAAATTCAAAAAGTTTTGCATGGTTTTCCTGGTGTTCAAAGGAGCTCAAGAAACTAGCGCATGCGAATTTGCTGGAAGACCTTGCAGCGAAAAGTGTCCATCTCGCTGCGCGACCCGGCGCAAGCTTTGGCGGTTGCCGTCTATGTACACATTGCGAAGTTGCTTCCTTGGACAATAGATACTATAGATAATCCTAGATACTTCTGGCTGAACTATCATCCTTATTTTTACAGATCATCCTGGTTCAAAACCCACAGATTCTGCAAACATGTTGTTTTCAAATAGTCCAGCATCCTCGCCTACCATCTTGGTTCACATTGGCAAACGCTGTGGCGCTGGCAACTTTGTCCAAGCGCCTGACCCCTGATATTTTCGCCACCGCTCTCAGTCTCTGCACGTGGCAGCACCACAGAACCTTGGTCCAACTCTTCGATGCTGTCCCAGGACTCTCCAAGCACAAGAAACATTCACTCATTCGTGGCTTCGTGGCTTTGTGGCTTCGTGGCTTCCAATGAATTTAAAGTTTTTTGACTTTTTGAAGTAATCCATCATTGTGACGGCCAGAACCTGCAACCTGAAGTGCTGGGTCGCCGGACTTCCTGGGGACCTTCAAAGGTGGCAGCGGCTCCCAGGTCCCCGTCGCTGGGTCGAAGCGCTCCACCGAGCTGAGCGCCGTGGTGGCGGCGCCGCGGCCACCGAAGACGCACACCGAGCCACCCGCTTGGACGGCAGCTGCGCCCCAACGTGGTACCTGCACAAGGCCAAGTCAACTGCAAAATGCTGCGGGTGGTGGTGTTGAGTCCAGGTCGGGGATGTTGACCCCTTTTTTGGGAGTCAAGGCTGTCAGCCCTTTCGGGTCACCATCCCACCTGCAGCGGTGCCAGGATGCTCCAAGCTCTCGTCTCCGGATCGAAGCGTTCCACACTCCGCAGTCCTGTCTGCCAAGAGCCGTCGCAGCCACCAGCCACATAGATGCGACCGTGGGCTGCTGCAGCTGCACAGCGGTAGCGCCGGGCGTGCAAACTCGGCAGAGCATCCCAGAAACTGCCGGGGGCACGCTGACTGGACCGAGCATTGGAAAAATGAGAAAAGAAACTTGAACGATTGCAGTATCACCGTGGCATACCGAGAGTGTGCATGAGACTGACACTAAAAGATAAACCTTAAATAACCTTAATATATTGCTTACTTCCACACCTTCTGATGCAACAGCCCTTGGGCTCTTGGGGCATCAGCACTTCACCACGCAAATTCTGCCATCCGCCTGTTGTCGTGCTCCAGCTGCTCTACAGAGTCAAGGACTCGACCACCACCCTTGCCGCCGACCACATAGACGCTACCTGCGAAGC
>Ga0126342_10008311_pt1:0-17500 | contig 18585 bp, 20 predicted proteins | sample Cyp1metagenome_FD_92528 | JGI IMG/M metagenome (GOLD analysis project Ga0126342, IMG submission 92528) | Coral microbial communities from Lord Howe Island, Old Settlement Bay, Australia - Cyphastrea 1 metagenome | ecosystem: Host-associated > Invertebrates > Cnidaria > Coral ...
GTGTTTCGCGACTTTCCTACCTTTTCGCGCATCTGCATCTTCTTTCTTCTGACTCTTTCTCTTCTACTCTTCTCTCTTCTAATCTTTCTCTTCTCTCTGCCTCTGCCCTGCTCTGCTTTTCATTGTCCATATTGTCGGAAGTTTCACTTCTAAACTTCCTTCGACCATATATATATATTATATTATAGATATATATATATATACTGGTTGGTGGTATACCTACCCCTCTGAAAAATATTAGTAAAATTAGTCAGTTGGGATGATGCCATTCCCAAGTGAATGGAAAGTCATAAAATTCCATGGTTCCAAACCACCACAGAGTATATGTTTGTATATATCTCCAGGTTCACCATGGTTTGTAGCATGTTTGCACCTTCTTTGGATCAAAGTCGACCCAGGGTGGAGCACCACCCTCTGCGTGTTTCTTGATACCGTCCGTCCTGGATGGAAACGGTGAGGGCCATAACGATGGGAAACCATCACCCAGTGAATCCTGAGGAAACAGTGAGAAAATGGTGAATCTTCGCAAATGATCTTAAAACAGGATACACTTCCCGTTTTCTTCGAAGTGGTATTGGCATTCCTCAATGGAATGTGAGAGATGTCCTTCTTTTCAACCATATTCAGATGATGTTACTCAGAAGGTGGCAACCCGGAAACCATGCCTTCCCCATCCTCAACCGCCCAATCCTTCATAATGAATTCTCTATAATTGCATCTTCATTTTCCAGATGGGGTACTCTGGTAATTTGTTACGTAGCTATTGAAAATGGCCCATTCATAGTTGATTTACCCATTGAACATCGTGATTTTCCAGTTTGCTATGTTAGTTTCAGAAGGTAAACCCTTAATTTTTCATGGTTTTCAGACCATGCTTTCCTATAGACTTCCCCATCAACCAATCCATGAAAAGTATGGGGTGTGGCCTCCACAGCAGCCGGGTTTCTTTCACTTCTTTATCTGCCTGGGTCCAGGTCGTGGATATCTCCTAAGCAATCTGTAAATAAATGAACAAACACATTATTTGGAATAGAAGGGAATATACGTGAATATATACGATAATATATATATATATACAGTATATTTACACTACAGTCACATTTATATTTTACTATATATTACATTATAGTATGTATATATATAATATTATATATTATATATCATATGTATACAGGAGATGCAAAAATTATAGAACGAAATTAGGAGTACAAAAGTACGGTAAAATAGCGTACCTTCGTACTCCTCCGTCCGGATCCCGATTCCGCGCGGATTCGGATCCTGTTCTATAATTAATTTGTCTGTTCTTTAATTTCTGGCACCGGCATGATATCTATTGCATTAATCTTGAGGGGATGGAAAAAAGGCAGTTTGCTCAGCCTGGGGACTGGTGTTGTGTTTTTAAACCTTCAATGGCCATTTCAGGGGCTTAGATTGAAGGTACCTACCACATAAAATCCCTATATGTAAGGTCTACTAAGGGAATAATTATTGCCATATATCCCTCGGATTCCCATTGAAACAGCCAGCAACACGCAGATTGTATGACTCTTGGAGGATACTGACATATACTTGCATCATTTTATGTATCTTTCTGGGACCCCGGAAGAGGTTATTTACATATATTTGCATCATTTTATGTATCTTTCTGGGACCCCGGAAAAAAGTGACACAGAAACCAGAATTATAGAACGGTTTACGCAAAATTAATTATAGAACGGAAAAACTAATTATAGAACGAAACTGGTAAATGTGGGAAGAATGGGGGGAAACACAATTATAGAACAAACCAGAATTATAGAACGACGAAAAAATTAGGAGTAAGTTAAGATAAGTTTTTTTTCATACCTTCCGAGGAAAACAGAATTATGGAACAACAGGGTACGGTAAATAACCGTACCTTCGTACTCCTCAACTTCGGTTCTATAATTTTGGCACCTCCCATATATATTATTTATCATATATCATATGTATATATGTATGGCAATTATACTAATATATATATATATATAATATTACTAGATCATCTATTTTAGATAGATAATAGATATATATATATATATCCATAGCATAGCCTTAGCATATCCAGACCTTCCAGGAGGCCACCAAATGCTCCACGTAGCCACCCAGAACCTGGGATCTGTCTGGGATCCCTTGCGCCCCGGCATCGGTTTTTTCCAAGTTCCAACGTTGAAGAATCCCAAAATCAGACAAGAATCAGTTCCCATATGCATGGAGCATCTGGGGTTTGAGACTCTTAATGACTCTGAGTTGTCTTAGAATCTTATATAATTTATATATAATTTATATACGTCAATTTCACTGTATTTGTTCAAATATGTTCAAATACAATCAACAACTGATTGCGAACATACTTGAACCCGGTCACAGCTTCAGGGAACTCTATATATTTATGTGCACGTAAATATATGACATGCGATGTTTTCCATTTTCCAGCCCCAAAAGATGGGACTCGAACCTTTGGTATCTATTCATTTTACAAGTAGGTAAGTATTTAACAAAGAATCCTGGCTGAATTTTGTTCACGAAACTGGAAAAGTAGGTCATTTTGAGAATATTTCCTCAATCCTAACCCGTGATTTATGGTGACTTCTCAGTGAAGTCGTGAGGACGTTCTAATTGACCCAGACCTTTAGGCAGATTTTCAGAGGGATCAGCTGACCATACCCCTATACTCTCCAGTAATCATAGTAGTCTAACATCATTACCCATGGAATCCATGCCCTGGCCCTATCTAGGATTATCTGGTCGGAGTAATGAAGTATTCTAACAGTTCTAACATATCTAGGTCAACGGTTTATCTTTGACTTTGACGAATGATATGTTCAAAAAAAACTACCATGTTTGATGCCCCCGCGCTACCTGTACAGCATTGGGCACCAGAAGAACATGGCCATTCTGAACGCCTGGCTCCAGCGGCTGGTAGAAATGGAGAAAAAATCGCGACCAACGGATCAGGTGGAAAAAGGGGTGTCTATATTTGGGATTCATCTCGAAAATTGCAATCTTTAAGGAAAATTAAAGGAAGCGTACCGTATCATGGTTATCACTGAATTTTTGGAAAGCCCAATTCTAGACAACACCATGTTTCATGCACGTCAGTAATTCAGACCATTGATTATTAGCAAAAACGTCAAGGTGACACCCAAGATTGCCCAAGATTCTGAATGGATATTTCTCCTTGACAGTCCTGCAACTAACTCTCCAGAAAGACTTAGACCGAACCCGGTCACGAATCAAACATCGAAAAACGAAAAAAAACTCGACAGGCTCAGCGAGTTCTCCCCAATTTTTCCCCAGATTTTCCCATCCGATTTTCCCCAGGCAAAGTCATCTGAGTCGGCCGCACGCAAGGGTTCCTTGTTGCTGGAGTACAACAGCAACTTCGTCCCAGGCCTTAGTGCCCCGGCATCGCCGCCCCTATGACTGAGCTGAAGTCATGGTGTATCAATGTTTACCCTCTGGTAAACTAACATAGCTATTGAAAATGGGCCATTTATAGTGGATTTTCCTATTAAAAATTGTGATTTTCCATAGTTATGTTAGTTTACCAGAGGGTACATCCTATGACTGGTACCATCTGGTTATGACTAACAGTTCGCCATGGAGATTTTCCCCAAAACAGCCATGGTGGTTGATGTCGCTGGGAAAATCATCTATTTTGATCAGGGCCATTTTCCATGGCTATGTTAAATAACCAGAGGGTAGAATTTCCGCAATTCGTATACAAAACACCTGCAACAATGTTTCCAACATGTTTCCAAAAAGGGTTGAACCATGTTGAACATAGAAGTTCTCCTCGCCGGGTTCAGCCTTCTGTTGGGCCAACTTCGGTTCACTTCATATCTACTGACAACTACATACTTACATATTGGATCAAATATGATCATATCAAATCATCTGTATCAAACCCCAACAGCCCACGCTGCACACTGGGTCGATGTGTGTGTTAATCAAGAGTTGGGACTTCATATTGCCGTGTTGGTCATCGTCTGATATCTACGCCCAGGTCATGTGCGGTCATTTGGGTGTATTCACTGCATAGATTTCTGACTGAACCCATGAAACTATAGTATTAACACTCATTACTCAGCAATTACTCGATATTTCTGTGTCCCCTCATGTTGAGAACCCTTGCTCCCGCTGAATTCCCCGGCAGGGCTTGCCAGTAACATCAACCCCAATGGTGAAATCATGAAACATCGCTGTTCAAAAATCCATCCCGCAGCTGCGCAGCCTAGAGAGATGGTTAGATCATGTTAGATCCCGATTTTGCTTCCTGAAATCCTAATTTTTAGATGTTTGGTGCTGAAATCACAACTTTTCTCCCTGACTTTGTCAAGGTACGGAAGATTCACCGCCAAGGCTTTCACGCTGTCGAACTCGATCGCCTTTTTTAGGCGTGGAGCCAGGAGAGCTGTTTGGAAACCTTGCAGCAAGTGCCTGAATTAGACCCTACAAACCACGGGTTTCAATACGAAAATGATCTAATGACTTGGATGCTTTGGGGCTACCCCTCATCTTAAGAAGCCTCCATATTATATAATTACATATATGTACCGTTCTTTACATATTTACAACGGCATCAACTATATATTAAATATAAATATAAATATATATATATGTATGCCAAAAAAACAAGAATAATTTATCGGTATATAAACGACATGCACGAAAGAATACGTTTCACGTGATATGTTATAATATGTTACTCTTAAGATTTAAAAGGATATATGACATTCTATAACTATACATACACATATTTAATCATATATATATATATGTCTATACATACATATATATATATATATTATATTATCATATCTTATATACATATAGAATTGATAGCTCCGATATGGAAAAAAACGTCTGCGCCTTGAACTTTTGATCTCCAACCGCCAAGTCAAGCGCCAAGAGCCGCCACTTGCCGCCATCGAAGTCATCCTGGAACCTGTCGCGAATCGACGGAAAACCCATGGTTTTTTACCATGGAAAAAATGGAAAGGTTCTATCAAAGTTCACAAAAAAAAACAATTCTAGATCATTCTAGGATGGTTAAGTTTCCCCAAACATGCTAAAGTCGCGAACATAACAATTGTTTTTTTACAACCAAAGATCAACATTCCAGGCTGGTTTTACACATCAATTGGGCCATTCTTGAGGGTAAACCGATCAATTTTTGGGGACAAAAAATACAAAAAACACTCCAATGTCACCATGGCCTGATGTCATTGGTCATACATCATTGAAAAATAAGTGGTTGGAACCAGCATCACTTGAAGGCAAATTGATCTGGATTGATCAACAAAAGCTCTCCTGCAAAACCTCGGAAAGTCGGAATTACCCCCAAACATGGGTATCAACCAGAGAGTTGTAGGATGTTGCCGGCTCCTGGCACCCTTGGAGATGGCTATTAATAAAGGATGTTTCATATGTACACATACCCACATTACCATATTAATAATTTATCAAATGCTCACTGAATGTCTATCATGATGACCCACTACAAAAAGTAGTGATAGATGAACCCAAATAAACCGTTGGATATCCACAAATGATGGTTTATCATGGTTTATCATGGTTTTTCTACCATAAGCATGGGATATCATGGGAGATCAAAATCTTCATGACCACAGCAAATGGATATCTACCTGTGGACCCGCACTTAGTGGGCTGCGTGATATCAGCCACCTGCAAGAGGCGGTGCTGGGTATTATAATATCCTTGAGTGGGGTAGGTGTATGGGGGGTATATGAATATGGGAGGCTTGGGGAAATGAGGTTGGGAAGCTAACTGTTCTGACCATTGATACTTTGGATGGTGCTTCTCATTATTTCCTAGAATCACAACAAGTGAACAAATAAGGACAATAAGTTTTGAAGATGCGCATCCCGCTCGTGTGCTCAACAAGTTTTGGCATGTTTCCGGCCTTTATTGTCAAATCTTTGGTGAAACGGATGGTTCGCAGCTTGTTGCTGGCCTTTCTAGGTGAATCTTGGGTGAAAAAGTGAGACTTTAGACTTTGGCTTTTTTAGCTGGTGGCCCAGAAGAGCTACTAGCAGCTGTGCTGGTGGTAGCACCTTGCTTGTCCAACCTAGCCCTGTACTTGTCCACGCACTCCTGGATGAAGCTCAGTGAGGGCCTCATTGCTAAGTGGCTAAGGTGGACCACGCGAAAGGGAGCTGCAATAAACAAACCCCTGGTTAAACAAACCCCTGGTATCCTTCAAAACAATTAGATCAATTTGCTATCCATAGTCCCAGAATCCGCTTTTGGTCTGCATGCTTTGGCCGGGTTTTGGAATGAATCCAATACATGTGATCCAGAACCACGGCAAGAGCTTCGGTTTCACCCAGGTTCTCACGAGTACCACCAAACGTTTTGGCTTTGGACTCCTGCATGCCAGGCAAGCCACCTGAATGTGTGCTTATTTGGTTTGAAACTTTGAAAAGAATAAACCCCCACCCAACTGAACAACTACAAAACGAAACACTTAAGAGAAACAATTATTTAAGACCCTCACAATATGTTGAACCAAAGTGCATTGGTAGAATCCTTGGTACCTGTTCTTGTGCATCTTCAGGTAGACATAGGGGAGAGTGTTCTTGCCCGGCAAGAGGCATCGCAATTCTGCTGGGGTGATTGTGCTCCATGTCCTGCTGCTTCCTTCGTGCGCAACTTTTGGAGCTGCCTTCTCCACAAAGATGTGCTCCTTCTCAGGTTTCTCGGGTTCTGCTGGAGCTGGATTTGGTTCTGGAGGTGGCGTGCCAGAATCCTTCTCCTTGATTTTGTCCTTCTTGTCTTTCGCCTTCATTTCTTTCTCCCTGTCTTGTTTCAATGTCTCAGCCATCTCTTTGACTCTCTGAAATGCACCCATGTTGTCCTGGTCGAGTTGGGCCAAGTATTCGAAAATGTCATCTGGACACTCTTTGCTGTCCAGCTTCACTACTGAACCTCCTGCAAGTTTGGCAGTCAATGCATCCCTGTACTCTTGAGATGCATCAGCGAAGAAGAAGTCCACCAATGCTTTGCACTTGTCTGCTCTGAGAAGCCCACCTGAAGACCCCGATCCGGTCTTCGGCAAAGGTACAGAATTGTTGCGGATGACTTGGTCAATCTGCTTCACATTCTGGAACACAATGCCATGCGCCAACGCAGCCTTTACCAAAGACTGCTCCCCACCAACCAACCTCCACAACATTCCAGACCCGGCGGCTTGCTGGATCTGAGCTGGAAGTGCGCAAGGTGGAAGCACTTCTGTTTCCACATGTTGCCATGGAGTTTTGGCCGGGTTGGCTGAGTAGTTGAAGTAGAACTGAGGATCATCGGAGGCCGTAGGGTCCAAGGAGAAATAGTACTCCTTGGCTATGCTGCTCTGCAGGGTCTTTGTTTTTGGTCTGACAGGTTCTTAGTCTTGGGGCATGCTGCAGATCGAATGCTCCGAAATTTACTCATCGCCAATATGAGGGGGCACCCTGAAGTGTTTCAGCCCGCTCTATATAAATATATAAGTAGATAATGTTTAATTGGTGATTGATGGTTAGTCAAAGTTATTGGCCATGCTCTTGTGATAAGGCGCTTGGCTCCAGCAGTAACTCAGTAAGAAAAGCCAGTACTGGAACTGGAACTGAATCAAAACAATGAAAAGCACACTCTGTCATTTGTCCTGGAAATCGAAAACGTTTTGTCCTTAATAGATGAACCAGTGTCTGTTTCAGAGCCGTGAGGGACTTGGTGCACTTTCAGGGGAACACAGAGGCCAGTACACACGTTGAAGCCCAACGCCATCATGTAGGCTCCAGATTCCCGGTTGAAGTAGATCTGACCGGGCACCAGAAGCATACCTGATCAGCGAGCAGCTTTGGGCACTGAGTTTCCAATTTGCACTGAAAGTAATAGTTTGTAACCCAGCACATTCAATTCCCATGATACTCTGATAACCTTTGATGATATATTGTTTCTAGGGTACCAACACATGAGAAAAACTGAGAAGTGAAGCCCTGCCTTGCCAGCAAGTGTTTTGACCTTCAAAGTTGGAGTCCAAGTCCTGGACGAAGTATAAAGCAACTGCCGCAGAATCTCTCTGGGCCATGTGCGTAGCTGGTTTCCAGTTGGACTGGATGTCCTTTGGCCTGGGGAGAGCCTTTGGAAGAGGAGTCCTGGCTGAATTTCACTGCTGTTGTGAAAGGATGAAACTGCTTTTTGGAGCCACCAAAGTACCCGGATAATATCACATGTGCTGAACGCAGGGCTCAAAACTTTGTCAAAAAATTGTCATTAATAGGGTAGCAACAAGCTCCGTTGAATTGAAGTGCGAAGCGGGGGAATTAAGTTTAAGTAAGCACATACAGAGAAAGAATCCAGCACTGAATCACATCCAGGAATCTTCGCCATTCGCATGAGCGATTCCACCGATGCCTTCAAACCTTTGAAAGCAGGAACTGCTGTGAAGTAGTTCTCTAACTTGGTCTTCCACTGTTGCATGCCCCCTGTTTCGGTAAAGGGACTCGAAGAAGCAGAAAACCACAAGTGATAGTTGTCAATCCTCTTCGACTTGCTACCCCGGCACACATCTTGCATGTGGTTGAAACATTTTTCCATGGCATCCGCTGTTGTCGAACTACCAGAAATCATCAGGTCAGCTGTCGCTTGAAGCTCACTGTTGTTTGGTGTCCATCCATTGTTGTTCCCCTCAGCCATGATCTCTCTGCTCATTTGCTGCCTTGTGAAGATCGCAAGGTTGAGTAGCTTGCTGAGCCCTGCGTTGCTCAAAGGGTTCGCCTTGACTTGCTGCTCGGCTGCAATGACGGCATGGGTCAGTTTCTCCATAAAGCCCAAAGAAGCATTGGCCATCCCATGGCCTGGGTTCACTACACCTGCTAGAGCATGAGGGAAGGTCACTGAAAACATCAGTTGACTCCAGATTTCTTCTGCGGCTAGATTCAGAGCAAAGGTTTGAGCCATGTTGACCAGCTCTTTCTCCTCTTTGAACCACTCTGCATCGCAAGAAGAAGGGTCGATGGGAGCATCCAAATCATCAGTCAAATCTAGAGCTTCTGCTAGCTCTTTGCTGTGGATGCATTGGAGCAACGGTGTGATTTCATGCCTGTACCACCTGTAGGCGCTTCGTTCTGAAGCAAACCGTCTCATTCCTTTCTGGCCTTCCTTCATCTCTCTCAGCGCATGTGCAAAATCATAGTGCACATATTTTCCTATGATGCAGATGAGTTTCAGCCTCAACTGCAGACCTCTATCTTGCAAGCACTTGCCCACCAAAACGGTTGTGTTCGATTCTGCCCGAAGCTTGTAGAACTCTTTCTTCGTTTTGGGCTCAGGAGCTGGCGCCTCATCAGCGCCCTGATCATCACCACCGCCATCGTCCTCTTGGAAGACCTGAAGCGATTCAGCGAGCGAGCGCTTGGAATGAAATAACTTCTTGGGACTTGGTAAGGTTAATGTTTGGCTATGCATATTTCAACTTTGTTGGGTTGCGGATGCCTTTGTACAGCCGACATGGTCATATCCTTATTATCATATGAACGGATAAAACCAACTTTACCCAGGAGGGTCGGCTTTAGACTGCACACTCAAATCTTGTGAAAATAAGCTTCGGTGGTATCCCCAACAGCTGCAACATTTTACTTTTACAAATCTTTTTGAAGCGTCTGCCAAGCCAAGCGCTGGACACAGCTCAGCTGGGGTTCCGTGAGTTAAATGGCCGCAAATCCTGTTGAACCTGACCCGGCTCTGCACCGAAGCCTCCCAAACCTTCTCCGGAACCTTCTCCGGAACCTTCTCCGGAACCCTGTTGACTCTGCACCGAAGCCTTCCAGACCTTCTCCGGAACCTTCTTCGGGTACCTTGTTGAACCTGACATGGCTCTGCACCAAAGCCTCCCAGACCCGGAACCCTGTTGACTCTGCACCGAAGCCTTCCAGACCTTCTCCGGAACCTTCTTCGGGTACCCTGTTGAACTTGACATGGCTCTGCACCAAAGCCTCCCAGACCTTCTCCGGAACCTTCTCCGGAACCCTATGGAACCTGACCTGGCTCTGCACCAAAATCTCCCAGACCTTAACCGGAACCTTATCCCGAACCCTGTTGAACCTGACCTGCCTTTGCACCGAAGCCTCCAAGAGCTTGTCCGGAGCCTTCTCCGGAACCCTGTTGAACCTCACCTGGCTCTCTACCAAAGCCTCCCATCCTTCTCCGGAACCTTCTCCGGAACCTTCTTCGGAACCCTGTTGAACTTGACTTGGCTTTGCACCAAGGCTTCCTAGAACCTTGTCCGGAACCTTCTCCGGAACCCTGTTGAACGTGACCTGGCTCTGCACCAAAGCCTTCCAGATATTCTCCGGAACCTTCGGAACCTTCTCCGGAACCTCGTTGAACCTGACCCGGCTCCTGCACCAATGCACACCGGAGCTGTTCTGGGCTGAATACCCCATTAGCTTACGCTGTTGGGAAAAAATAACATGAAGAGCCAAGCTGCAATAGGGGCAGCCTTGCCAGTGTAGGCCAGCACTGCATCAACCACCTGACCCATGATAGTCCATGTCTCGACGAGGTGCTTGAAAGAGTCGAGCATCTTGAACCAGAGCTTATTATTCACCTTGGCTGCAATGCACTTTTCAAAAAATATATATACAGGACCATGTTTCCCAAACCTCATGTTTGGAACTGCACACAGGGGTGTCAAAACCAATGGCTTGAACCAAATGAAATTGACCTAAATCAGCTTAGGGTCAAAATCGGGTCTGCGATTGAAAGACTCCAGGAAAAAGCGCTCAACAGTTTCACCAGTGAGTACGTGCTCTGAGATTCCTTGGTCCCTTGCTATCTGTTCAGACTGTTCCTCAAGCCATTCCTGCGTAGCCACATCCCTAATTCTCATGTGTATGGCTTCCTGGGCAGTGAACTGCAATGTTCCAGCTTGGTAAGGACCATGACTCCAGTTGCTGATCGTAGTGCCTTTCAAACAAGTCACCTCCAACCCGCTGTTGTGTAGTGCAGCACGGAAATTGTTCCATTTTCTATGGGCACTGTCTGGTTCCTGGTAGCCTCTCAGCCCAATATGGTTTACGTCCCACAAATACCAAAAGGCTTTCTGTTGTGATTTCTCTTCATCACTTACCTAAGGCTGGGAAGGATCTCTTCAGTAAAATCAGGTCAAAACCAACCAGATCAAAGTGGCATGCCTTATTGCCCAAAAGGATTCCCTTAATCAAAGTAAAGATACAAGTTTGAGAAATGGCCTTGTGAAAATGGAGGGAGGCGGTGTATCCAAAGGATTCCCAGGGAAAAGTTTGCCAGCATTGTCTGGCATGAAGAAGAGAAGGTTCTTCCTTGTCATGGCCAGCATCTGGTGATTCAGTGCCCGAATCATCACCTCAGAAAACTTATGTGGACTACGAACATGTTGTTTGATATTGTGGCTGATCTGCAGCTGATTTATTCTGTTTATGGTGCCCATAAGCTGTGAATGTTCTTAGTCATCCAAGTCAGCAACATGATGAGATTAAACAGCCCGGTCCGACATACCTGAAACTCAGAAGCGTGCGTAGAAGTGCCACGCCGACTTTCGTTTGAAAGTGCCCCTTAGCACAGCAAAGCAATTGTCAGCGCCAGGAAACCCTATTCTGAATGCAAGCTGTTTGAGAACATCCGTCTTAAATAGCACGATGACCCACGTCACTTAGTAAACGACTTTGCTACTTCCAACTCTGTATAGCATTGCTCTGGGTCGAGGTTCTGCAAGACCTCAAGTTCAACTTGGACTCCACAAATGAGAAGGAGGAGCGGCAGCAGTATGGGATTTTATTTCGGGGGTCATGTCATGGCATGTGAAGGTGGAGTGGAAGTGGGTTCATTGACATCTCGCTGACAAAACCAAGCAAATCGCAAGTTCGTTTTTCTTTCGACTCTGGCAATTCTGACTTCTGCTGCTATGGAAGTGAAAAGGCGCCCGAACATCATGATTACTTGACCCAGGCTGTCAGATTAATGATTGTAGCATTACTAAGCCGAAAGTCTAGCTTATGATTGACACAGGCAGGTGCCCTTCCAAGCAACGCAGCTGCAACATGCCAAGTCTGGCTCGCCGTCAGTCACGTACGGACTGAAAAACCGGAGCCATCAGCAAATTTTGGGTCCTTGTTTCTCAGGACCTGAAGGCTTCACGTCTCACTCGAATCCTTGTCCTCAGAGGCTGGAGTTGGTGACTCCCTGCGGTTGGGCCACAATCAAGTGGTATATGTGGTCTCGTGATACTGTGTCCCGCTTGCATTCTGCGTGGGGTTTGTAGGCCCACATGAAAACGTCCAAGTTCAAAATCCTTACTCCTCCAAACTTGTGCAGGAAAAAAGAATATCGCTACATACTTACTGATTTACAAAAAGGCGAAAATATACATATATATATATATAGTGAAATAACACCATTTAATGCATACATGTGAACATCCATCCACCCATCCATCCAACCATCAATCCATCCATCCATCCATCCATCCACCAATCCACCATCCACCAATCCACCATCCACCCATCCACCCATCCACCCACCCACCCACCCATCCATCCATCCATCCATCCATCCACACCCAGCCAGCCATCCACCCACCCACCCATACTTACATACTTATTTGCCACAGATTTGCATACAACAAACATAAATACGTGCCTAGCTACATGCATACCATACCGTACAGTACATACCCTCACGTGTGGTGTAAAGACGCATGCGTATATTCGAGAGGTGGAGAGCTTCGGGGGCCCCATGGAACAGTTGGATAGATTTGGGGATCCCTGTGCTTAAACAGTTTGCATTTACTGGGGAGCCAAACTTGTTCTTCCAAAGTTCGTGGGACCAACATAAAATGGTTGACTGGGATTGTACTGGCAGTGGTCCTGTAGTGATGTTGGAAAAAAATTAAACTGATTAGCGCTTTTTCTTCTCGGTGGCCCCCAGCCCCCGACGCGCCCCAGGTATTTCAGAGGGATTCGAAAATTTCCACAATTTTTCAAGGGATGCCCCAGCACTCCCTAGCACTCCCCAGCACTCCCTAGCGCTCCCTAACCCTCCCCAGCCCTGCTAAACAGCTCCCCTCCCCTAACCACTCCCCAGCCACTCCCCAACCACTCCCCAGCACTCCCCAGCACTCCCAAGCACTCCCCAGCACTCCCTAGCACCCCCCACCACCTCCCCAGCAGCCCCCAGCAGCCCTCGCAGCTCCCTTGCAATGCATTGGAGTCAAGGCTCCTTCTCTTCATCATCCTTTTTGTCACCGGGCTCTGTGGGATGAGGTGGTGGGTAAGGACGATCATTTTCAGGAGTCTCAGACCACCTTGCTTCCCAAGTACGCTCAGCTGGTTCAGCGGGGGTTGGAACAGGAGCTGGTGTCACTGGAGTAGTGGCATTCCCTGGCCTTGGATAGCTGACCATTAGGACCTTAGGATTCTGATTACTTACCATGGCACCCCTGAACAAGATACTTGAAGGAACACATCTACACCCAGAAAAAAATCAATAGTAGGAACTTGACCAATCAGATTAGGCACGGGGGTGGGGTTTCGGTCTTCTTATCTTCTTTCTTACGGATCAATGTTTCTGTCCCCGACAATGGATCAACCAAGTAGTAGTCCCCATCCCTTTCAATAACTGTAGGAACTTCTGGGCCCGCATGTGCCGGAGCGATTGGGGGATGGGGCTCCACTCCAGCATGGCCAGCCAGAGGCATGTGAGGGGCTGGTAGTGCTGGAACCATCCCTGGTAGAAGTGGCGGCGTTGGTGTCGCGGATGTCACTGGCACTGGGGGTGGAGGCTGAGCTGCGAGAACCCATTGCCCATTCTGATAAACAACTTGTTGACCATTAATGATTGCTGTGGGCGCAGCCGAAGGTGAACTTGGGTTGAAAGATGGAACCAGCATTGCCTGTGAGGCTGCCTTTGCCTGCTGCCTCTGCATAGCTCTTTGTTCTTCTTCTTGCTGGAGCCGCTGAATGATCGGCATCACATGCTCCTGGGCCCCTTAGTGTGGCACGTGGGGGGGCATCTTAAAGTTTCGCTTGGAAGGATATGATAATGCAATCAAACCATATAGTTTGAGAACCCAAGGGCCCCATTCAAATATTCGTTTGGTCAACAATGTTCAAACCCAGCCACTTTCCCAAACATCCTCCATGCTCAGAGTCTCCGCAGAAAGCGGACGGTTTCGTCGGTCGTACTCGTTGGCCAGAATGTTGAGCAGCTCGTCTTTGTCATGCCTCATTCTGAATCTATCAAACCCGATGATGATGACACTGATGATTACTGATGACCGTGATGACCATGATTGAAAGTGAAGTTGACGGCGATGATGATGATGAAGATGATGATGATGATGATGATGATGATGACGATGATGATGCTGATGATGATGGTGGTGGTGGTGATGATGATAACGGGAATGGTGACGATGATTTCGATGATGTTGATGGTGAAGATAAAGATGAACAGGAACGTGAAACTAGCACGGGCTTAAATATCTATCCAGTGTTCAACCAGGTCACGTTGGTAGAGATGCATCTGGGGATAGCCCAAACATCATCCATAAGTAGCACATTAAGACCTCACGGCTGGCCCTTCCAAGATAGGCCCGGTTTGCCCAAACACGGTCAACTGACTCGACCCAGTCCAAGATGTGTTGCACCTAAGTTGGAAGAAAGAATGAAAGGGTTGGGGGGGTGAGAGCTTTGGACCATGTTCCACACTAAAGGGATGAACCAAAGCCCACTACTCATCCCCGAGCACACATCAAGCCAGGAACTGATGCACCCCAACAGTTTGTGATCCTGCTGCTGTACCTTTGGACAACATGCCTGCGCCCTGTAGATGAAGCTGGACGCTTGGTTCCCCTTCCAGGTGGAGGCTGCATCCCCAAGCCAGCACTTGGGCACATTGCACCAAACCTTGGCAGGCAGCCATGACATGTGTTTGATCTTGGCATCGAATTTGCAAAAAATATTGCAATGGTAAAAATTAGTCAGTTAAGACCCCATACCCAAACAATCTTCAATACCAAGAAGCATTGAAGGCGGGGTGGGCACCAAAGCCGTGCAAGGACCCAGGTTGGCAGTAGAAGGACCAGTTGGCAATGGAGGGCCTCTAGTAGCAGTACCAGGAGGTAGGCATGGAACAGGTGGCATAGCAGGTCTTCCAGCAAAGGCTTGGGGGAAGGGTGCAACTGGAGGACGAGCCAAACCACGACCAGCCGCAGTGGGTGGACGGCCCCCAGGCATTCCAGGAGCAGGAGGATTCGTGGGAAAAGCAGGCAAACCAGACCCAGACCCTGCAGGTGCCCCTGTAGGTGTGCCCGAAGGTGGTTGCCCCACAACTGCAACCACGCAGTAGCAGAAGGCCAAGGAAAGCGAGAGAGAAGCCATCAAAGCAAAATATGAGAGACAGCAAATCTGGCTACTGATTACTTGTTCCTTTCAAAGCGCTGCAAGAAAGCATAAAACTGTGATCCAAGCCAAGAGTTGTGCTCTGAGACAATGTGTAAAAAACACGATTGGTCATCAACGTTTTGGAACTTTACAAATCTTTTGGCCTCAGCGGTTCTGCTGCAGAATGTCGGCTACAAATTCTCCACGTGAAACAAAAAATCTGATTATCTGTGCTGCTGGCCTTCCTGTGCGAGTTGGCCAGCTTCAGCAACAGTAGTCCTTTTTCCAAAACTCACCAGGCCTACCAATTCGGCCAAGCAAACTGATCCCAAGTGCATCGAGTTTCCGATCAGGCTTGAAGCCCTGTGAGCATCTCTGAACTGAATCGGAGGGGTGGCCATGGTTTCGCAAACACTACTGTCTACAGGTAGACCTAGACAGCTCAACTTCTCTCGAACTGTCATCCATCTTTTTTTTGAGGGGATCCAGTAGAACCCCTTGTTGTTCCTAAAGCAAGGGATCTTCTGTGACACTGCGCTCCATGTGGTTGCGTATCCTGGGTTGTCACCCAAGAACATCACCAGGTTGCCGTCCTGGGTAGGGTCTTGGGAGAACTTGGACCAGTACTCACGGCACAATATGTCAACCACGCCCTTCTCACGAGGCGTAAGCAGGTAGGTGAGGTCCAAGCAACCCTCAGTGATCAATGGCCGTGGGACGATTAGAAATTTAATTCCCGTGACGCTTCCATAAACACCTCTAGCCTACTATACGAAATGCTGGCGCACTTAAACGAAGAATAATCTTGATAAATATATAGGTCAAAGATTCGTCTTGGAACAGTAGGTTGCGTGTTGCTGCTGTCGTCATGGCTTCGCAAATGACCTCCCTGTCGGTCGCACAAAAATAGTCTTTGGGTGTTGTGCGAATGGTTTTCCTCAACACCCTTGCCAGCTCATGGTATAAGGCGACAGGATCATGAAGAACTACCCCTGTCTCCTTATGAAGAAGGTACACATAGATCCTTGGCCTTGAAACACCTGAGTGACCACAGTCACAAGCATCATTTTCCACCCACCACATGTAGTAGTGCTCCTTGAACATATCGTAGATCACGTGCAGCGGCGGGCCCTTGGGAGGCATTTCACAATGGAAGTTTCAAACTTGTCAACCGTATCGAATCTAAGAATGACTAAACAATTTCGACATGACTGTCTGGACCCACGTCTTTGTTAGACGACTTTAGCTAAGGATCCACTACATTTTCCAAGATGATGAGGACGGTCTTTTGGCGAATATGGCGTTCACACCATGGAATGTAACATGTAAACCTGGCATCCTCTTGCTGAAGTCGGTTCCCTGCTTGGCTGTTGGGCTGGCAAGGCATTCCAGCAATTTCCACATCGGATGTGTTTTCAAGACTACACATGTTCCTGTGGACAACGCACCACTGTGTCCTCTTCAGCGTTGATTTTCTCACAGCGAAGAACCGTCCAGCAAACGAAGTTTCACGATCAAGAACACCCTGGGGAACCATGTCGTTGATGTCCTGCTCATGTCGCTGATGTTAAAGTCATACCTAAATTACAGATTGGTTTCTTGTGATTGTCACCAAAATTATCCAAAGTACTCATTCGATGTCCAAAGGTCCTCAAAAATGCATGGAGCTGGATCCGATACTCCAGTGACTTGGTTGCACCACAGGTGATTGTCCAAGATGACCTGGTGAATCGGAGTACTGAACTCCTTGGCTTGGTCCGAGATTGAAAGGGATAAAATGCAAGGCAACAGGTTATACTAGCCTAGCCCTAAGTGGTACGAACGGTTAGCAGTAATTGCATTACAGTAATTATGTTCCGTCTAGTGTCGTGGCAGGACTTGCACTTGATATCAACGGGCAAATCAGAAGAAGCCCTCACAGTGGTTTGTATGACTGCCAAACCCATTTCGGCAGTGTAAGCTCCGGTGCACGAGGAAGAGCTCACTGAAGCGTTGCAAAGGAGGCTAGCCTGAGCTGCCAGCGCAATATCCAGATTCAGTTGAGTTGTAGTTGGGTT
>Ga0126342_10008312_pt1 | contig 18584 bp, 17 predicted proteins | sample Cyp1metagenome_FD_92528 | JGI IMG/M metagenome (GOLD analysis project Ga0126342, IMG submission 92528) | Coral microbial communities from Lord Howe Island, Old Settlement Bay, Australia - Cyphastrea 1 metagenome | ecosystem: Host-associated > Invertebrates > Cnidaria > Coral ...
ACAGTAAAACAAAATATAATCTAAATATATATATATATATAACAAAATAATCTAATCTAATCTAATATAGTATAACACAATATAGTATAATATAATATTATATTATATTATATTATAAAATATAATAAAATATAATATAATAAAATATAATATATTGTATTATGATATATTATACTATAATATAATGAAATCTAAAATAATACTGTATAATTCAAATAAAATGTAAGATAATATAATATATAGAGGAAATATCAAAGAATATAACAGATTATAATAGTAAAATATTATATTCTATTATATTTTACTAAAATATATTATGATATGATATGATATGATAAAATTTGATATCATATACTATCATACACTATAATATGGTAAAATATGATCTCATACAATATAAAAGCTAATTTTATATAGAAGGGAAAAAATACATAATATAACATAATATCATATATACATAAATCATACGATACAATGAAATATATCTTGAAACACCTGAAACCCCTATGTTTGCTGAGTTTCCTTATCATGTCATGCCTGCCATGGCAACTCCCCCCTGGGCCGTCCGGCTCTGCTTCGCGCTGCAAGGCCTGGACGTCTTTGGTCAGGCGTTGCACCTCTGGAAGCAGCTGCTCCTCCTCTGGGAAGACGTTTTGGGGTGAGGGAGACCATAATACGAAGGTTTCCTAAAAAACGGAACATCCAATCTATAAATGGATGATTTAGGGATACCCCTATTTTAGGAAACTACCATAGAGCTAATGTATAATACTATATATATATGCTTCTGGGCGATAGAACTAGAGTCTACTATAGTTTTAATGGATGTTAATGGCTACGTAAACCAACCTATATAGTAATATAGTATCTTGATATAACATGATTTGACTCATAGTCTACTATAGGTCATGGCTTTGTAAACTAACTTACAAGATCTTATAACTGGGGGTCCTCACCTTGCAAAATCCTACGGAACTTTGGAGGTAAGGACTGATATTTTTTCTTTCGGAGGGTTACTGTAGGGGGAAAAAAATCACCTTCCGCTGTGCACTTGGCGATCAAACCATCTCCGTTTCGGATGGTATTTTAAGGCCAATCCCAGGTGAGAATGTGCTGGGAACCCTCAATCATACTGCCAGAATGGGATTGGATAAGGATGGATGATATCGCTTAAAGCGAAGAGTTCCTCCCAGGCGCAAATGGTCCCAGTCTGCGAGATTCCCCACGGAGGATGTTTTTCGGTCATGCCCAAATAAACCAGGTAGGTGAATTACCCCAGTCGTGAAGTGAAAAACACGAATCAACCAAGGGTCAACTGGTCACTGCTGAAGAATTATAATTCCATCTTTTGCCCAAAAAACCTCAGGAGTCCGTGTTGAAAAAAAAACCTGTTAAGCCAAACTTGGAGTTTTTTCGGAAAGAACTGGGAGATTTGCTGCTCAAAAACCGAGTTTATATATTTTTATATAATGGTGTTAAACAAGGAAATGACACCATGATGCTCTTTAAGCCACCGCATGTGGGACTTTCACCCAACAAAAAATCAACAAAGACTGTGGGTGGAATGGGTATTCAACTCAGGCCAAGACTGAAAATGTTTCAGCAACAAACGTTTGAACTCAGTCACTAAAGCATGGATCTATGGGTCAAAAGCCAATCTCCTGGTGAACACCAAATCATGTGGAAAGGGTTTCTTTGATCCTCAACGTTGGGCTTTTTTTTATGGGACGTAGAGGATTCAAGTTTTCGAAACTTCTTAGGTAATCCATGCGCACTTGGCCTTTGTTGCGCAAGTTGACAAATCAAATCTGCTGTGGTCCTCCTTCTGCAGTTCCCGCAAGGCGGAGTGAAACTGTTCGTCACTCCAATTCACCTGCAGTGCAGCCATGTACCCTCTGGTAAACTGTTACATAACTATAGAAAATCACCATTTTCAATGGGAAAATCAACTATAAATAGTGATTTTCTATAGTGATGTTAGTTTACCAGAGGGTACCTTTAGAATACTTTGGAATCCTTTGCTGTAGAGAGTGGATTCAAAACCCCGCAGAATTTGGGAGTCACTGGCATGGAAAAAAAGAGGCTACGGTGCATCCCTTCCACGCGGAACAAAACCCGTTGACTTTCTGGAGCACCGCGACCAAAATCTGGCCACTCTAAAACCATTCCCGAAAACACACAAAAACTCACTGGATATTCATCTCAACTATAGTAACTATTCTTGTTCAGGGCGATCACGAGCCTTGATAATTAATAATTTAATAATATTAATCCCTTGTTCAAGCCTTCCTACAAGGGCCTCGTTCTATCCTAAAACGGCGTTCACGCCATGGGCATGCGGCATGGCCTCGGCCGGCAAGCGCCGCAGCAGCCGCTGAAATCGTTTCTGGGACTCTACAAGACCTGGACGCCATGATGGCCATGGCCACAACGCTATTGAAAATGGCCATTTATAGTGAGTTTTCCCATGAAAAATGGTGATGTTCCATAGTTGTGTTAAATTACCAGAGGGTATCCTGACATTCATCGCTTGACCTCAAATTGAAGGGACAGCCTTGCGCGCACCTCGTGCGAAGCCATCCACTGGTGGTTTTGGAGCGGGAACCTCAGGCTGAAGAGGAGGGCCCCCCAGGCATAGATATATAGATATAGATATAATGATATATAGTCATGGAATGAAAGTATTGTGTGGAAATCCGCCGGCCTGCCGGCGTGTTTTGTGGATGTTCTTGTGATACATCTTGTGATAGTTTTGGTCGCAAGCTGCTAATTAAGAGCCGAAAAAAAACAGACTTGAAAGGTTTTTTTCACCAAGTACTGTTCCTTCCACGTGTTCCCATTAAAAGAATGAATGATTACCCAGGGAGGTGTAACTAAAAACAGGATAATACAGACGGCAACACCGAGCAAGGTAAGCACCAATTAATCCAATTTATTTTCTATTATTGGTGGTTATCTTCTTGGTGCAGTTACGCTCTCTTTTCTTATTGTTTTTTCTGATTTTTCTTGGCATATTCTTGGGAGAAACGGCACTGTGCTTACTCTCTGCAAAGCCCCCTTAGCAGCCTTAGCTCCCTCACAACGAGTTGTAATATCTAGTATGTCCGCATCTACAAGTACCATCCATGGGGATGTGCTTTTGGAAACTTCCGCGAGCGTGTCACTATGTGTCACTCCCCCCATGGGCGGTCAGATGAACAATATCGCTTCCTATTTGCAATATCTATAAAGGCCCCGGTTGTAGCTTCCATGAAAATGACAAATCATTTCGCGATAACTTCTTTATCCCAATTATCCCCATTTTTCCACTATCCTTGATATCTCAATCGCGAAATTTTCATCCTGCCCCCACTCTTCCCAATCTCTACATATACCTCGACTGCTCGCTCAGAGGTGACCGCCGAACAGGTTCTCCGCAGCTCTCCTCAGGGTTCTGCAGAGCTTTCGCGGATCCTGCAGGATGCTTGACCCCTTCCAGCCGGAAGTGCGTTCTAACCTGCCGCTTTTGTGCCCACTTTCCATTCGCACCTGCCAGTCCTGCTCTTCCTCTGCTCTCACGGCCTTCTCCACATGCACTCTCACAGCCACGCCGCTTGCTTGCATCTACCAACTTGACTCTTTTCTGTTTGACCTCCAAGGTCTTACACACCCCAGCTTCTACACATGAACTTTTACACCAGCCAGCTTTTACACAAAGACTCTTTTACACCAAGCACTTTTTGCAGAAACCCACTTTTACACCAACCAGCTTTTACACGAACCCGCTTTCACACAAACTCGCGTTTCCACAGATCACCTTTTACACCAACCAGCTCTTACACAAATGAGCTTTTACACTCACCAGCTTCTACGCAAACCACCTTTTACACCAACCAGCTTTACACAACCCCTGCTTTGGGCCTGTAGGCCAAAGGCCAGAGGGCCGGCGAATTGCCGAAGGCTGTTATAGTAATGGAAGAGATATATCATGATATATCTATCATTATCTATCATTATCTATCTTCACCAATCCAACAATAGATTTTACTGTGTCTCGTCGAGTTATGCACCAATTTACCTACCTAGGGGGGGTGCCCTTCCATCAGGGAGTACCGCCAACAAACATCGCAAACCTGGTGTGAATGATGCGAACTTCTTTGCAAAAACGGTGTGAAGGCAATGGGCTGGCGGAAAAGTCGTCCGACTCAGCAGTAGTACGCTTGGCACATGTTCGAATACATATATATATATTGCACTGCAACCAGCTCGTATCCAGCTTGTATACTCAAGGCTATATAGTGAGTGTATTGGGAGCTTCAACTGCACAGCACTTTGAAGAAGTCAATCTTCGTTTCATGGCAATGCACAACACTGTAACACCGTTGGACTCTGAGAATTCTCAAAAGCAGGTTTCTTTCATTTTCCTTCAAGCATCGACAAACATTCAACAAACTTGTTCCAAAATCTTTCAGATCGCTCCGCGCCTCTTGACTCCCTTTGGAAGCTTGTAGCTGGTTCACAGCATCGTTGAAGCGAACCACAAACTCCTAGCGTCGACTCATGTCGACTTATTGGCTCATTGGCTTTCCACCACACTCTGCATCAATGGACTTTGTCCTAGTCGAAACTAATTAGAAAACGTCCCCACCGATTTGTTGATCCAGTATTCTACGCGCTTGTGAGAAAAAAATCGACATGATGAGGTACTTTGTGTATATAGTGTTATGATATCTATGTGGACCGTATGGATATACAGTTAGCAATATACATATGATATTCATTGATATTCATTCATATTCATACACTGCACACAATCATAGACCAAACATCTCTAGCAACATCCAATTTGGTGCCAAATCGACAACAATACGCAGCCATCCGTTTGCCGCACATCCGTAGCATTTTGCCAAGCACATCTTAGTCACTGCGTGGAAGGCGCCCGATGGCATCCACGAAGCTTTGCGTGTAGGCATCTGGGTCCAGGATCCTCGGTGATGGTGAAACCACGTTTTAAACATCTGAAAACAAAAAAACATGAAAAGAATCAACACAGGTCACAATGTCACATGAAGTTAGCAGTTTTGATATGTCATGAATAGATGAGTCGATCATTTTCATTATTGATATGGTGGAAATTGATGGAACTTGTTGTATCATGGGATCTTCATCTTCACCGCTTTCGGCGCCAAGGGGCCGTCGAAGCACCACGCAATTGGCAGCTTTGCCCCACTGGCCCTTCCAGTCTGCGATGGACATCCCACGAGTGAGACACCCCTGGGTCTCCACCTCTACTCGAACCTCCTGCCCCTCAAAGAGATCGGGCCGCAGGAGGTACCTCAACGGGATTCATGGTGTGTGTGTGTATATATATATGGCGGTATATACACACACATTGTTATATTGTATATACAGATATCAGCAAATATGATTATCTATATATATATATAATGTACATACATGAGTACATGTGGGATTCCCTGCCAGAAGCTTTTCCAAACCCTACGCTGAGTCAACAAAAATGGGAGCCCTTTTGTCAATTCGCTGCGCGAAGCGATGCTGAGATTGGCACATGATAGGCACAGTGTCATGCGCTGGAGCCAAAGTCTCCCCCCAATCCTTAGAAGTTGATCGAGAGTTTCAAGGTTCTTTGCACATACTAGTTGGGTTTGTTCAAGGTAGGTAGACCTCAGTTTTTTAGTCATTTTATATAATGGGGACAGTGATGATCATGCAGGAAGCCCGTTTCTTGAGAAGGCATCTACAATGTGGCCAAGGCTCATGGTAGACATTCATGAAGTTTTCGCACAAGTCCCAGACAAATTGGGATAGAGGAGCTGGCGATTCAACACAAGCTTGCCGAAGTACCCGCATGTCCGTCTGGTGGGTGATATCCAAGCCTGGTTCGTGCAAATACTCAGAATGCATTGAGATACTATCAGGCCTACTATCAGGCCCTCCATGAATATTTTGGGGGCAAACAGTGAGGCAGTCTGTGATACCAAAAAAAGGAAAAATCTTCGGAGAAAAGTGTGTGGAACTGGCCTGCCAGCACGATCTTGGGAAAGTCTGCGGTCAGCACAGCCTCGGGTTCCGACAAAACAAACTATTTATTGGATGCCATCAATGATTTACGGTAGCAACTTTCCACTGGTTTTGGTACTGCAAAGTTGTGGTCGCTTGCACCTTCTGGGTTTATTCTTTAGAACATTTTAGAACAATGTCAACACAAAACTTATCATAAAATGCAAAATCTGGAGAAAAACACGATGACAACAAAGGAGTGTCAAAAAGGCTCCAAAAAATGTTGGTGCACAAATGCAATGCCAAAAATGCAATTCAATGCAATGCCAAAATTCAAACTTTCAAACAAAAACTCCTGCATGCGAAAACAAATGCAAAAGTCCTTACAGTGTAGGGAATCTCGGATGGAGCGGATTCTAGCAATCCCCATTTGAATTAGGTACCATGAACCCAAGTAAAACTCTAATTATCACCGCTCTTCACTGAGACCGGTCCTGTCAGGAAACCTGTCGATGCTTTTTGGGAGCCTTACAATGCACTGCATATGGCATATGGACTGGCAAGGACACTGCATCCATCAACTTTACGAATGTTGCATATATCATATATGTTCATTATATGAGCATATGAGCATATGAGTTAATCCCGCTCACCTGGGAGTTAAACGCAGAATGATCCCTATTCTAGGGACCCTGTTATAGGTTCAGCAAGAACTAAAAACCACAAGTGGTAGAAAACACACTCCCGATTTTCCACAAGCTATCCAAAAGCGGCCTGGTGAACTTGGGGTGGGTCTTTGAATCAACAACCAACACGCCAATCAAAACACGAACTCATCAATGTCATACAGCATCGAAGGACTCAAACAGCCCTTACCTTTTGACGCAAACCGCCATATGGTGGTTATTTATTTCACCTGATACAATGCTTGTCATATCCCTGGATCAATAGAACAAAGCCCATTTCCAGGGTGCAAACAATGCATCTTACATCCCATGATGATTCCCAAAATGTGATGAACCACAAAACAGCATTTTGAAGATATTCCTCCGGTTTTTACCCCGTGAAAGGCTGTAAGTATACCACAAAATCCCAATGTTCTTGGTTCCAAAATGTGAAAAAAAATCCCTCTCCAGCATATCTTGAGCTTTCAAAACCGCCATCGATTTATATATAGATCACCCATAAAAATCATTCATTTGGCTATGGATCAATACCTATACATACCATTTTTAGGGGGATGAACATCCATTTACCAGCTATTTTGATGTTCACCAGGGGGATAGGGTTTTGACCCATCCCCATTTATCACCCACAAAGTGATAACAGCAATCTTCTCCACCCCCGCCTGCGCCGCCTCTGGGCCGTCGAAGAAGTTCGCCTCCGCGCAGGGCGTGCGGTTGCCGCGGCGCTCACCGTAGGCGCCGCCCATGACGACCACCTCACCTGAAAAAAACGGGGGATCTATGGCGATCTATGGGGGAGTTCACCATATTTTGTGGGGATATTCCCTGAAATTTAGGCCTCAAAAAAAGGCCTTATATATGGTAGGTACCTCCATTTTAGGATCCTGAAATTCCCATTGATATCATGGATGATCATTATGTTGATACTTATTGCTATCAATTATTGGTGTAATCATTATGGATCATCATTAACGGTTGATGGTAATTGATAGTAATTGACAAGAATAGGCTTCAGAATGCTTCAGAATAGGTTTTGATAGGGATAATCATTGGATAATAAGTAGATAATGATTGGATCTAATGCCAGTGATTTTATCATACCTATGATTTATTTAATCATGCCCATGGAATTCAATCATCTTTGTGGGAACCTAATAGTTGGACAAATGATAATAATTGAATTTAATCCTGCCAAAATATTATCCCTATGGCTATCAAATATGTTTGATGATTATCCAAGTATTATCCAATTGCAATGGTTGTAATAGTATGGTTTAATGGGGACAAGAATTGGATCATCGCTGATAACAGTTGATACTCATATATATATATACATACGGGTGTTGACCATGGAAAATCCAGGGACATATGGGGATATATAACTGATATAGACTATCCAATATTAATTAGTTGGGGATTATCACAATCCATAAACTGAGAAAGTCTAACACAAGAGGCTGGTGAGACCACAAAAAACTTGGCACGTAGCGAAGCAAATATCTAGGACTTCATCGAAACCAAGATCCAGGAGATCCGCTGCTGACAACACGGTATACACAGAAATATTCCAGCTGCTTGGGTGGGCTTATAAAACACTCCAGGCCGGTTGGTTTCTTTGCAACCCGCAGGTACAACGTTGGAAATCGGCAGGCCAACCACAACTTCCACGAAGTCATGAATCTGATCTTTGGCTATCTTTGGGCAAATGTCCTGTTCAAAGCTTTTTCCTGGGATCTCCGAGACAAAAAAAAACTCATTCAAGTGAGGAATTTCCAGCTCAAGTCCCCCACAAACCTGAAACCCCAACTGATTCTGCACCTAGTCGCGCACCAGTTTGGGCAAATCAGGATGGGACTCGAGGCATTTGGCCAAATTGTGCAGGGAACCGATGCAAACCACGGTCATTTCGCCAGGGAAACCTCGGAGGTTTCAAGGAGGCGACTGAAGATGTCAACCCGAAGCCTACCCTCTGGTAATGACTAACATAGCTATTGAATATGGCCATAGAAATAGTGGATTTTCCCATGAAAAATGGTGATTTTCCATAGTTATGTTAGTTTACCAGAGGGTATAAGATAACTGTGGGATGACGGCGACTGGATCACACCATGTTTTGACGTTCTCGCTGAGCGACGGGAGCAAAGATCGTACATGAATTCCGGTGCAGGCAGCGGGTGGAAGTGCTGATAGTCAGCGTCGCACTTTCCATACAACTTCCCTCAGCCATCAAAGTTGGGTAAGGGTCATAGTTTTTCCATTGACAGGGCACCAGCACGACACGGGGGATCAAAATTTCAGCGATTCAATAGCATCCGTGCTTGTCCGAATTGAGATTTCCGGGCATGTCTTATTGAAGAAGCGCTCCTCTATTGTGCTCTAGTCTAGTGTAGATACTGGTTTCTCCAAAAATTGGGTACCACCAGATCCAATGTGTTAAATTTGTGAATCATCCTACTGAAGCGGCCAGAAAATGGGGGAACACCGCATTTTTGGACAAATGCCAGTATCATCATGTTGGTTCTTGATACATCGTGATACAGTATTCAAGGTGGTTTCTGCTTTGATGGTGTGCTGGTGGAAGGCCATCACCATGTGCTCCGCGATGCTCCACGCCGAGACACCCACATTGCCCAAGTGGTCCGCCCCATGCACCAGTTGTGGCTTCATCCCTTTTCTGCTTACCACGGCGCCTGGAGGCATTTGAAGGCACCGTGTTTGGCAATTCTTGGGCACCAAAAACATATTATGTGTGTATCTATATATATATTATAATATATATATATATATATATACGTGATATATGTATATATATATATATCATATGTGTATATCATATATATATATATATATATATGTGTGTGTATATATAATCTCTGGGAATATATATATATATACATATTGAATCTTTGAACTGTAAAGTTACTGTAAAGGACCTTTTTTGGATTGGAAAAGCCAAGTGTGATTTGAATCTGATTTACAAGGCAACCTTCCGGAGAGAAAGCCAAGAAGACAGGGAATAGCTGTTGATTGGAAATCCAACTTCGGATCCCCGTTTAGTGGGAATGGCGCCCCAAAATGGGGTACCAACAAACCCACAGAAGTATTATGTATGTATATATATATATATAGTCTATATAATATCTACTATCTAATACATAAAGTAATATATATATATATATTATTATTATTATTATTAATTATTATTATTATAGCGTGTGTATATATATATATATTATAATAATAATACATATATATATATATCATAATAATAATAACGTATATATATATATATATTATAATAATACATATATATATATATGATTATATAAATATATACATATTATCCTGTATCACTGTTCAATATTTACATCTCTGAAAACACCCTTAAAAGGTCTGCCAACCACAGCCCTGCCAACCCAGCGACACCTTCGGAAGGGTCGCCTTCGCTAGGCACCTCCCCCAAGCTCACTGGGACAGAGGCATTCGCTAGGCGCAGCAAGAGCTTGGCGTTGGAACCTGATCAGGTTGTGTCAGGGATAATGAGGAAATGCTGTGAACCGGCGTGGCTCGAAGCCTGGTTCCAAAAAGTGAACATGCCGAACATGAACCGAAATCATTGAGTTAGAAAGTTAACTTCCTATATATATATATATATATACAGAATATTGTATATATATATACAGTATATATATATTAGTTTATATTAGTATAGATATGATTGTACAGTGGTTGTATCAGTTGCGCCATGTTTATCTTCCCCCCTCTCAGAGGCGCCTAGTGACCGAATGTCCTGCGCGGAATCTGCAAATCGCCCCGATCTGATTTGCTCCAGTGGATGGGATTCCCTATCAAAAACACTGTAAATAGTGGGATTCTCATGGGATAAACGTGGATAAACTATCTACATTGAATCTACATCATCTACCAACTGGTGCAGGATTTCTTGCATCCATAGTATGAAAATGTATAGAGTATAGAACAAAACGCCAATCTCTGAGTCGCAGATGTTGAAAACAGCCCCTCAACTTGGAAGCTATTCCAGCAACACCTGGCTTCTCACCACTCTGCCAATGCTTAAAATGTTTAAGTTAACTGAACCGGTTCATAATCCATAACAGGTGGATTGGTGATTCCTAAAGACAACAGACTTGTAAACAACCACATCAACCACTTACTGAGATGCCAGTCCTTGCCGTTTCCCAGGGCGATGGACAGACCTTCCACGCACAACGAGTCCGGAGATGCCAACGCCAACAAAATGGCCAGCGCATCATCAACGCCTCCGAAAACTGTGGCGCCGCGGCACCCCGGAATTCCCAAGAAAAAAAATCGAGGGAAAAACTTGGGCATGAAATGTTCGATCCATTTCGATCCAAGGACTTTGACCCTAGATAGAGGATTGACCCCCGAATGTTTTGCCCATCTATTGATGGTCTATCACATGAGCTATGGTCAATACTCATGGTTAATAACCATTAATAGGGGCTAGTCATCCAATGGTTCATAGGGATTTACAATAACCATTATAAGGATCCTTATTATGGATGGGATGACCATCAACCATATAGTGAGTATTGACCATGGCTCACATGGGCACCAGACTTTTCCACCGACAGCCCGACCTGGGTCGGTGTCAATCATGATTCGTCGAGGTTGACCTGCAGTTAAGCTGGAGTTGACACATCGCCCATTTCCGTAACAATGCTGCAATAATCTATTTGTAGCTACCAGTATTTTGTTATATAGCAACCCCCCAACAAAATAGAAACTTCAGCCCTGAAAGGGAGAATCGAACCTTTTTGAAGCATCTTTTTGGGGGTGGCGGTGGCGGGGGGGACAGGTGGCGGGGGTGGTACTATAGAAATCTTCGCATTGTAACAATGTGCAACAATGGTTCGTTAGTTTAACCCCCCCACTTCTGGCTAAATGATCATTCTGTTGCTTAAACCCCCGTTGGAAAATGGGTTCTTGGGAGAAAAAAACTTCCAGCGACCAACCTCTCTGGTGCCTTGCTCTTGACACGAACTTCGCCCGCCGCGAAGGTGCTGAGCTGATACTGCCACCGCGAGCACCTCAAGCCGGCAACAGCCGTTGGAAATTGCCCGGGTTAAATGGGGTTTGATGGGATATGAATGCAACATTCAGCAGGCATTCATGGGATTTTAAGGGGATATTAAGGAGATACCCTCTGGTAATTTAACATATTCAGAAAAATTGTGCTATAGATCAATCTCAAGTACTCTTTCTGCAGTTACCTAATACAAAATGGTCACGTTCCATAGAGATGTCTCAGTACCAGAAGGTACTGCAGAAGGTACAGAGTAATCCCAACAAGAATGCCTTGCTCGGTTGCTCACACATTGATAGGCGAAAGTCTCTGACACACAGCCACTACAATATCGTTTACCCTCTGGTAAATTAACATAGCTATGGAAAATCACCATTTTTAATGGGAAAATCCACTATTTCTATGGCCATTTTCAATAGCTATGTTAGTTTACCAGAGGGTAACAGTTTAACACCTTCCTGTAACAAGCCTCACAAGGAATCAAACATCCCCATGAGAGACTGGCCATGACTGTCCTCTCTGCTGATTTTCCATTATTTTGTGACCTTCTTGTTCTATGATAGACCCCACTGAGCCGAGAACCCCGGGCAAGTATCGGGGAGCAGAATGCGAAAGCACACGTCGAAAAGCATTGCGAAACATATCAGAACAGCGGTTTTCAGAGTGGCCGTGGGTATTTCTTGCTTCACTTTGGGCTGATTCTCCTGAAACTTTAGGATGAAACATAATGAAACATACACAGATATGCTGACCTGTTCAAGCTGGATCAACTGAATTTGTTTAGCTTTGATGTCAATGTCTTGATGTGTCGTCGTCGATTGCAGAGACTACCACTAGCATCCCAATGTTCATCTGACATGCTCCGTTGAGAATCTAGTGCATTGTTTGGCTCTGAAGCTGGCAGCAGCTGGCATGTTAAACACCAATCGCTCTATTCCTTGTCCCTCCCATGTCTAACAAACGTGAAGGAAATCTTGTTCAAAGTGTAGCTGCACCTGTTCCGAGAGCAGATATTGGAGTAGTCGCACAGCATCAAAATTGAAGCTTAAGGCTCCTGATGCCAAATCATTTGGACCTGTCAAATACAATGTTTCAACCCGGCTTCTGCTAATGGCGCAACCAAAACCGATGCAATGCGCTTTTGGATTGCACAGAGTGGCACAGAGGCACGCTCTTAATCCTTGTCATGTCCAAAAAAAAAGACTGCATGGGTTCAACAATTTTTGGAATTGACGGAAAACTACGGAAATGCCCTTTTATCTGATGACCAAAAGAATAAATGATGGGCTCGTGAAAACTTTCAAGATCAATCAATTTAACATGATATGACAACAGGTCTGCGTGACATGATTCACAGAACACGCAGCTCCTGGCTGACCAAATGAAGCTGCGTCACCAAGCTGTGCCCATCGGACATGCCAAGCTTTGACCCTTTCCTGAAATACTGCTGGACTTAGAACTTTGAACGGTCTGGGATTGTCTATATTTAATCAGCAAAAAGAGGACAAAGCCATCTCCGACCGGGATACCAGGTGCGACGCTTCTAGAGGGGCACAAAAAGCAACAACACTGGCTGGCTCCAAGTGCTGTATAGTCTTGGCCTATTGCAGAGTAAAAGCTATATTATTATATATCGTAGCTGGAAGACCATAGCCATATGGTTTTTTTGACCACTTAATCAGGTCCATGGTAGGGGGCCCATGCAGTTTTTTCCTTGCTGTTCAAGATCTTTCAACGGTTTGTAGCTGCTACACTGCTACCGTTCTTGGTGTGGGCTTGGATGGCCCAAACATCACCCAAATAATCCCGAATGTGGTGCTGGGCATGACATGAAAGGAATGGTTGTCAAAAGAGGTGTATATAAAACAAAACATAAATACATATAAATAGTGTGCATCACGATATATTCTTTGCGCGTTGTCGACTGTTCTGAAGCACGCTGGTGCTTTACCCATCAGAATGTCCAGCCTATTTCTTCAAACCGAAAGCTTCAGTCGGCAAGACAGATTGATCACTGGCAGTTTCACCATCTTGAGACTGGTGCTTCTCAACCCAGCTCATGGTTCATGTGGTAAACCCAATGCCATAAGCCTAATAAGCCTATATAAACCCACCATCTGGGGATGATTTATAGAACTCGTTTATGGTGGATTTTGGAGTTTATGATTGGTTTACCACATTACTAGAGTGCGGAGAAAGTCATTGAGTCGGCGTATTTCTGGAAGTCTTTGTCATTTTTTTTATGTCCGCAGTCCGCACCATTGCCCCACTGAGGCCCAGCTCCCACGTCGCGTCTTTCGTATTTTCGTCGCGTCTTTTTGCTTGTGGCAATCGGCCATGTCGAAAACTCCCAGGGTGCACCAAATATGATTTATGGGAACCAAAAATCAGCCGGATTCGCCGGTGGTTGAAGAGCTGTTACAGCTATTAGATTGCTATTAGGGTAATACATCTACCTGTCAGAAGTGTCTCTCATAAAGCTTGGGCTCAACAGTTAGACCCAGCAAAGGCTGACTAACTCACAGTGCCTGTGCACCCTGAAGCTGAAATTGTCACGGTCATTGACTTTGCCGCTTCAGAGCGGATGCCGCGATCACTGCTCCGATGGGGACCCGCTGTCGATGCTGGCAGCTGTGGCATTCGAAAGTTTTGTCCATTGATGCAATCTCTTCATGCTGTGCTACCCCTTGTACACTGGCATCACTGGCACAACGCTCCCACCTGTGCTGTTCTGCACCATGATCACTGCAGGGTGAGACCTTCCAAACTTAGTTGGCCGCGTCCAGGGCCCCGGCGTTCAGGTTGGCTCCTTCGGAACTTCGGGAAGGTCCAATCGCATGTGCACATCGCAGCTGCGGTAGCCGAACCTCATTGGTGTCTCCCGTCGAGTCCATGGATGAATCGGATGAACTTCGAGCCTTCAACAGTCTGCATTGGCTTCGTATGTGAAAAAAAAAGTGGGTTTGTCTGAAAATGGGGGTATCCCAAAATGGATGGTTTATACTGGAAAATTCTACGGTGTGGATGATTTGGGTGGTCCCAATTTTAGGAAACCTCCATGTTTATTGCGGCCATTGCTGACAAGCCCTGAGACTCCCTGCTTCTCATAGAGGGCCACGTTGTGCTCCTTACAATCGAGAATCACCTGCGCTGAGTCATCAGGATCACCAAGGGAAACAGGAGATTGGTGACGCAAAGAAAGTGTGTCATACACTCAAACTAATTTCATTGATGACTGATGACCACTTTGAATTGTGTTCATGTGGAGAGGTGACAAAAGTCAGTTTAGCTCTCTTTTAAGACAGACAACCTTTGATATCCTTGATCCATGCCACTCCGACAGCCTTCCGCCCTGCAACACCCTTGCCTTGTAGCATTTGAGTCTGGAAGCTTCTTCAGCTAAAGCATGCATGAGGCATCGTGCCAGACCTCATTGGCGTTTCACCACTCCCCCACCTTCCCAGATCCAAAGCATGGACCCACCATACCATGCCTTTGCCACGATGGCCCGTATCGACCACCACATCCTGTCGGGCTCTGGAAAGGTCTGCCAAAAAATATGAACTGACAGGCACAGACGTGACATTCCACTGCGCTGCTATGTTACCTTTCGCAACGTGACAGTACATGATCTACATTGCACTCCACTGCATACTGCCACTGCATTACCTACACAGTAAAAAAGTGACCTTTCCAGTCAGACGATTGGACAGGTCAGAATTGAAGGCCGAGCGAACCACGGATATGTTGGACCATGTTTGCTGCCATTCTCATCGGTTCATTACCATTTCTGTGGGTCAAAATAACTCGTGAACTTGTCACAAGCTGACTAAAGTTGGCTGAAATCTGCATCAAAACATACCAAGTTCATGATTAAAGCCCTAGAAATGATGGTCGACCCCCGCAAATCATGGGTAAACCCAACCCTATCAACACACATGTTTTTTGTTGCTCCAGCCTCGATGTGACCCACCTTAGCACCTCCGTGGATGAACTTTGCCTGTCCCAAGAAGGGCGAATGAAAGGGTAAAACATCTTGAAGTTTATTATACTATGCAATATCTATCTATATATATATATATGTATACATAGTATTATACACAACTTATACTATATATATACATATTTACTCTAGCTAGATAGATAGATAGATAGATAGCTAGCTAGATAGCTAGATAGCTAGATAGCTAGATAGCTAGATAGCTAGATAGCTAGATAGCTAGATAACTAGATAGCTAGATAGCTAGATAGCTAGATAGATAGATAGACAGATAGACAGATAGATATGTAGATCGATAGACAAACAGATGGATAGATGGATGGATGGATGGATGGATGGATGGGTGGATGGGTGGATGGGTAGCTAGCTGGCTAGCTAGCTAGCTAGCTAGATAGGTAGATAAGTAGGTAGGTAGATAGGTAGATAGGTAGATAGGTAGATAGATAAGATAGATAAGATGGATAAGATTAGATAAGATTAGATAAGATTAGATAAGATTAGATAAGATTAGATAAGATTAGATAAGATTAGATAAGATTAGATAAGATTAGATAAGATTAGATAAGATTAGATAAGATTAGAGAAGATTAGAGAAGATTAGAGAAGATTAGAGAAGATTAGATAAGATTAGATAAGATTAGATAAGAGTAGATAAGAGTAGATAAGATTAGATAAGATTAGATAAGATTAGATAGATAGATAGATAGAATGATAGAATGATAGAATGATAGAATATACACTATAAATCTAACACAGCTTAGCTGACACAACTATAAATCTAACAGAGCTATGGAACATCATTTATGTGAATAATAGGTTGTTTAAATAGCTAACTTTAAATCTTCGAACTAAATGGAAGTCATTTGGGGTCAACCACCTGTGTGTCTAAGGAGAAATAGATCCGGGTTATCAATGGAATGAGGATGAACATCCCACGGACATCTGGGTTTTGATGAGCCATTTCTGTATATACTCCAGGATCTGAATACAGTAAACCAATACAAGCCTGTAGTGAAATCCGAAAATTACCAAGAAAGATAGCATTCCAACCCTCAACAACCACAAGCTTCTCCACAAGTTTCTCAGTTTATCTGGTTATATCGTTATATCTGGATATTTCTCCATCGGTATCGTAAAATGATGAATTTACCCGACTTCAATGCAAATCTTCAAGAGCAATTGATGCGTTTCGAAAAACCACGGGTTTTCGGACCCAAGTTTGAGACGAGCAGATCCCCTGTTCCTGGATCTTTCCGGGCAACACGAATCAATATGTCACCAATCAAAACCAATAAAATATGTCACCCAGATAGCCTACATACCTTGCCATGTCTAGGGGGTTGAAAAGATTAGTTTCCACAAAAAAGTTGCTTTTTCCAGGGTCCATGTGAATTTACTGCAGGGTAATGATCATCACATCACCAATAAAAGAAAACAATAGAATGATCAGCCATTGGCCCAAACACAGCCTATTTGTTTTCGCAAGCGATATGCAGTAAATGCATGTGAATACTCTACCACACGTCTGCAGCAATCCCTGAGCTGGTTGCCTATTTTATTTCCACATTGGTGGTTATACATATATATATATACACACATCTGGTTGGTGGTATACCTACCCCTCTGAAAACTATGAAAGTCAGAGTCAGTTGGGATGATGACATTCCCAATATGATGGGAAAAATGAAAGCCATGTTCCAAACCACCAACCAGATATATAACCATCATATTCCCATTGTTGTTGGTTTATACCCTATGAAAACCACTAATAACCATCACTATTAACCAGATATATATTGGATATACCCTCTGGTAATTTAACATAGCTATTGAAAATGGCCGTTTATAGTGGATTTTCCCATTAAAAATTGTGATTTTCCATAGCTATGTTAGTTTACCAGAGGGTAACCGATAAGTCCAGCCTCCACCAGCAGGGTGGCCGTGGCCGCCAACTCTTGGGACTCCAAATGCTCGATGACCATGCAGCGGTAGACATCTGCCTGGCGGGGGGTGTGACCTCCACATATATATATATATATGTACACATACATGTATCTATGTATCTATGTATCCATATATCCATATATCCATGTAGTGTAATGTAATATAATGTAGTGTAGTGTAATGTAGTGTAATGTAGTGTAATGTAATGTAATGTAGTGTAGTGTAATGTAATGTAAATGTAAATGGAATGTAAATGTAAATGGAATGTAATGTTATGTTATGTTATGTACGTGTGTATACATAGTTCGATTACATTACAATTCATTACATTACATTACATCACATTAGATAGATAAGATAGTAAGATAGTAAGATAGATAGATAGATAGATAGGTAGATAGATAGATAGACAGGTAGGTAGGTAGGTAGATAGGTAGGTAGATAGGTAGATAGATAGATAGATGGCTAGATCGCTAGATAGCTAGATAGCTAGATAGCTAGATAGCTAGATAGGTAGATAGATAGACAGATAGACATGTAGATAGATAGAGAAACAGATGGACAGATGGATAGATTAGATTAGATTGGATTAGATTAGATTAGATTAGACTAGATTAGATTAGATTAGACTAGATTAGATTAGATTAGATAGATAAGATTAATTAGTTAGTTAGTTAGATAGATAGATAGATATGTTACATACATATGAATATGAGCTATATGTATGTGTATTTGTATGGGTGTGAAATAGTTTTAGGAATTTTTTTTCAACAGGTTTGGGAATTTTTTTTGGATTTCTTGGCTGGTACCATTTGCCTAGTGTTTGCAACGGTTTGGAACTTGAATTTGTCATTTTGCATGGTATTTGCCACATTTGGGCATGTTC
>Ga0126342_10008313_pt1 | contig 18584 bp, 20 predicted proteins | sample Cyp1metagenome_FD_92528 | JGI IMG/M metagenome (GOLD analysis project Ga0126342, IMG submission 92528) | Coral microbial communities from Lord Howe Island, Old Settlement Bay, Australia - Cyphastrea 1 metagenome | ecosystem: Host-associated > Invertebrates > Cnidaria > Coral ...
AGAGCTTGGCGAAGAGAGTTGGCAAAGAGCTTGGCGAAGAGTTGGCAAGGCGGAAGTGGAGGTGGAAGTTGATGCAGACATGGTCGAGGAGAAACTAGAGGGGGAGGAGGAGGAGGAGGAGGACAGCTCTGATAAAATCTAACAACCCTCACCTGGCAGGTGGGGAAATAACCCGCCAGGAGTCAAGACTGAAACTTTGCGAACGAACAGCAACAGGACTCTTGAAAAAGGCCTCCATTTTATGTAATACCACACTGTCTGTTGAGTTTTTGGGCAACGGAAGTGGAGAGCTGTATAGTACACTTGCAAACTCCTTGATTCTTGGATACTTCCAGTAACAAATAGGGGGCGAGTTTCCAACATGTTCTGTAAAATGCTATGCCGCCCTGATCCACCCTGATGCAAGGGTTTACCGGACTAAAAAAACAAGTTTGTCCAACACGTGCATCCAATGACTTTTGTTCATTTTGTAGAGGCATCAGTTTCATCCATTTCATTCCTTTCATAGGGGTCCAATCTAGAGGAATCACCATTTTCCAATTCCAAAGGACAGCCCTCATTTTCCCAGTTTGGTATCACCCGTTTTGAGCGTTTTTTTGGTTATACAATGTTATACAATGTTATAAGCTAAACCCAATTCACCAACCATCTGGACATATTATTGTAATTCCCATATATTCGCAAATCAGAAATGAGCACTGTTCGGGGTAGTTTGTGCTGCGACCAGTATCCATCATCTTTGTTAATCGGTTGTTGTAAGGTGGCTCTAATTTATTCGCAACCAAGGGGATTCAGATATATTCAAATAAGCCTGGTTGGTCAACCTTGGCACTTGCCCTTTTTGACCTTTTCGACCTTTCAACCCAGCTTCGGGTTCACCGAGCTGATCAGCGCGTCGCGCTTTCCGTCACGCTTCTCGGCCCGCAAGTCGCTGAAGACCTGGTCGGCGACCGGTGGGAAACAACCAGCCACAAGGCTACAGTAACAAGAAATGGATAGAAATGGGGCGTAACTGCGTAACCAACAAAACAATGAGGTACAGTAGAAAGAACCAATAAGAACCAACCAAAGTTGGCGTGTTATCAACAGGGCCAGTAACATTTTAAATCTTGGAGCTTTTTTAGCAGGAGATACCAACAATCGTTGCAAACTCAGGGAACTCACATGATTTCACCAGCAACACGTTGGGGGCTGAACCAACAACATCAAAACATGTGGTAGACTATGCAGTAGACGCCAAAAATCTTTCCTGGCTCGGGCTTACCATTGGCTTCCCACAAATGCATCAAGAAGATGCCATGGAATTCAGTTGTGATCAGGAATCATACATCATTTTGTCTCCCAGCTTTTTCCATTTCATCCCTTTTATGTCATGCTTTGGAGCTTCGCACTATGGAACATGAACCCAAACCCTGGGTCTGCACCTTGTCAAAGTTCGCTTTCAAGCTCCGCGCAAATTCCTGGACATTTTGCCAAAAGAATGTACAGATCTAGGAAGTCGACTCAGCTCTAACGAGGCTTCCCACTTATCATTATATCTTCTTCGAAATTCTTGTAACTCGTCTGACTCGTCTTTATGATCTGAAATTTCAATTTAGAAGAGGACCAAACCTGTTGCGGCACTATTGTTTTGGGTGATGGCCAATGACAAATAAAAAATTGAGGATCGTGTTTGAGATCATCATTGCGGAAGTTTGAGTGACGCCAAAAATGCAATCCGACCATCTAATGGCCGCTGATCCACCAGCCCCTACAAGGCCCATAAAGCTGGACCCAGATCATATGACAACCCCATCCAATGCGCCCACCCGATTGACATAGACCCTGAGGATAGCTGATTTTTTAAAAATGAAAGTAGTCTTTCAGAATTTCAACTTCTAACCCCCAACCCAGGGTCTATGTTGGTTGGGGGAACGGTATAGCCTCCAGGCATCAAACATTGCGGTCAAGAACCTGGGCATCCAACTCAATGAGGCTAGGTGGATGTTTGATTACCCGGAGGCTTATTAACTACTGTATTGTTATACTGGTTGGTGGTTTCAATCCCTCTGAAACATATTAGTCAGTTGGGATGATCGTTCCCAATATATGGAAAAAATGTTCTAAACCACCAACCAGTACTGTATTATTACTTATTATGAGGGAATTCTCAATCTACAATGACTGGTCAAGCGATTACTATCCTAGTAACCAATGCGATTAGTGACTAATATTAAGACATGCTTATGAATTGTTGGGGAATGTTACATCTTTCATGGATAAATCACACATATTATTAAAATTCATTGTTCAATACCACATTTTCAAAAAAATCCTAGGTTTTCACGATTGAGTCCCCAAAAAATATCATAAATACCATATCTTCATGTTAAATACTAGGTTTTCACGATTAAGTCCCATATTTTCATGGCTAAATCCTTGATTTCAATGGTGAAGTCCCATGGTTTCACCCGAAGAAAAACCACTACTCCGACTCGCTGTCCGCATCCAAGGAGGTGGTCATGGTCTCGGAGGACTTCGGGTGGCGTCCTGCGCAGAAAAAACAGGTGGAAACAATGGAACATATGGAATTTCACCATGAAAAAACACACAAATATATATATATATATATATATGGGTAAATTATAATATTTCACTAACCTGAATTAAGGCCATTTTGGGTTGATTTCCCTTATTAACTATGATTCCAGTGAGGTCGCAGTGAGGTCGTTATAATTTACCCAGATATATTTGTACTGTATATTCTGAAATTATTTATGGATATGGGATGTATTTTGTAATCAAACATGGCTAGCTGGAAAATCTCTCATGTTGTTCTGTGATTTTCCCAGCTGGAAACCTCCGTTTAGAATCATTTATAGGGAATATGGGGATTGGATAAATATGACCGCAAAACATATGGAAACATACCTATGCATCCATATAAACAGTAAATAGCAACCATGATTTAAACATATTGAAACACTATATGACGATATATATTTATATATATGATTATATATGATACAACTATATACAACTAGGAAACATGAGGGACATCATACAATAACATACAATAACACAACCACAGAAGAAATATGACGAAATCGGCATAAATCGGCAATATCACAAACAGAATGAGGTCATGGGCAGGCCATGACGTTCCAACGCAAAGTCCTCCACATTTTACCATCCAACTCAAAAAGCCAAGACATGCATGAGTACATTACGTTGCCAATCTTAGATACCTGGCAAAAAAAATTCTTTGCTGGTTAGTAGATATTCCCATTGATACCAAAAGACTAGTTAGGATTAGTTTGTATCCATGTAAGATTGACCTAGATTAGAAACATAAGTATTTCTATATAACTATTATAGGTAACATAAGTATTATAGGTATATTAACTATTATAGGTATATTAACTATAGGTATTTTACCTCTACATAAGTATTTCTATATAACTATTATATTACGTATTTCTATACGTAGAGGAAAAGTCAGCAAATCCTCAGCGATCTGAAGTGACTGCTGACAGATGCTGACAGCGGCTCGCCAAGCTTCGCCAAGGCACTCAAAGTCCGCGAACTTGTCAAATCCTTCGAGCTTGACATTGGATTCAGATAGGGCCATGGCCAGAGGATATGAGGATATATTCATCAAAAGCCTAGTACCTGGTACATCCTGGTTTCCTGTAACCCTGGTGAAAGTACAACTCCAGCAATGGATGTTCATCCTACAAATACGACCCCCGGTGTGATTTGGGCCGGATTGATCGTACAGTAATCCATCATTCCGATAATCTACCCTCTGATAATTTAACGTAGCTATTGAAAATGGCCATAGAAATAGCGGATTTACCCATTGAAAATGGTGATTTTCCATAGTTATGTAAACGTTTACCAGAGCGTATTGCCAATCTTTCAGAAATGTCATTCTTCTGCGCAAATCTGAACAGTTTCACAAATGTCCAAGTAGAAAATCGCATCCGCCGCGGTGCCAAACAACACAACCGCACAAATTAATGTCCATTAGGGGTTCAGCAAAACTGGTCAAACACGGGCATATCAACAATTGACCCGTTCTCGGAGATGAGAAATTCAGGAAGAAATTGGAACCAACAGATCCACCATTTCCTTTCCAAGCCAATATTTGGTGATCAACCCCACTAGTTGCTCATGGTGCTGACCCCCATGTAGAAAAACAATGAACAATATATTTTGTGGATAAATCAAATAAACCCTAATTGTTCTTACTTAAATGTTCGTTCAATTCCCTCCAATCCAACCACGAGGATTTTTCACTTGATTTAGGTGAAATCTTCTAATTTCTTGTTTGGCTAATTCCAAACATTCAAAAAAATAAAGTGATTCAAAAAATTCCAGCATTCTTGGCACATTCTCAATGCAAAGCACTGGCCAGAAATGATCCCTACCTCCATTGGCACTTCATCTTCCGACTCGCTTTCTGGTGGCTCAACTGGCACCCTGAGACGACTGACTCAGGGGCCCAGTTCTTTCTCCATGGAAAAAACAGCGGTTTTAATAGGAAAATCATGATGTTTGGCCAACAGAACTGGGAAACTCAGGGAAACTCAGGGGCTAAAAACATCGGCAAAAAAGGATAAAGAAGGCGGAACGGCATGGTTCCAGAAAATCAGTGGTCAAAACAAATGAATCCCAAAGCCAGTGGTGTTTAAATACAATATATATTTTATATGATATTATATGTATGCATACATAAGTGTTTTTGGTTGATTACAAAAGCATTCTTCTTGGAAAAAACATAGTCCCTCTTGTAGCACTGCGCCAATGGACAGAAACCATATTCAGAAACTAAGGTTCCCATGCTAAAGCTCATTTTAATTCAGTACTGACCACGACCAACTGAACAGTTTACACCACACCATGGCACCAAGCATTGATCCCATAGCGGGCTTCTGTATGGTAGCCACATGAATCAATTACTGGATGAATCACCTCGGTCAGTTCCTGTCAGTTCCTCATCTCGGGAGGGGTCAAAGTTCTGAAAGTAAATGGGGATTGAATACCCAATCATCCCGAAGTGGGTAGAATATGACATTTCCATATTCTATCTACTCCAGGATGACAAGAAATATGATGATTTAGTTAAAGTTAGTCATATCTATATATCTTTTGGGGTACCCCAGAATCCATTGGTTCATCAAATCTTCCCTATAAAAAACTAGCCATTTAGATCCATTTAGGGGTATAAACCCCATATATCACCTGGCTTAAGTCGTCAAAGCTGCCCACCTGGACTTGACTTTGGAGATCAGCCAAGGTTGCCACGCCAAGGCCCTGGCTGCGGGATTTCCGAAATGGGAAGGAAAAATGGGATGTGTCATGAGTTATCTGTCTATTTTGTAACATGCTTTGTGGATGTTTGTGATTAAAAAGTTAGAAACATGCGGGTTGGTCTTAAAAGGTAGAATCTGTCGCCAACATGTGGGCTTTTTAGTAGAGAACAGGTGGTGTGAAACCATGCGATGCAACGGGATTCACAGTTCAGACAATGCCATCTAGCCACGTTGCATGCCAAATATCTACTGCCAGTCTTGTCCCAGCTGAGAGCATAGAATGGAAAGACCACAGTTGAAGGCCTGACTGGTTCACTCAACAGCGCAGCTCACAGATATTATAGTATCAAAAGGAGTCAAAAAGAATGGATACTAAACAAATAAGTTTGGATAGATACATATGTTACATAATATGCATTATCTGCCCATGTATAAGTAATATCATACAACACATCTACCCTGGGGCATGCTTGGGGTATCTCAAACACTTGGTCTTCAAACCAGAGCACCCAGATGTCATTAGCAGGAGCGGACGTGCCACAGTCAGGGTCAAACGAATCCTGGGTACATTATTCCCTGTGGGTATATGGAGGTTTCCTAACATGGGGGGTACCCCAATAGCTGGATGGTTTATTTCATGAAAAATCCTGCTAAAATGGATGATTTGGGGTACCACAATGACACTGCCCCGGACACAGGTGGGGTCAATGCATCTGAAACTAGGGAGGATGGCAAAAAATGGTTAAGAGTAGAACCAAAGCCACTACTCGGAGCGCCCCAAGAACTGGTATGCCAAGTCAGACATGCAGCATGCACATAATTTAAGTGTCGCGAATTTTCATCGAAAGAAATCACATCGATCAAAAACAGAAGAGCATCGTGACTAGTTACATGTATTTTCAAGTGACAAATTGTCATTATCTGACAACTTTTGAGTTTGGTCACTTTAGGCAGGTCCATTTTCTTTTACCTTTCATACCACTTCATACTTCTGGAACAAAAAGGAACACATAACCCACGACTCAATGCCTACGCATGGCGGTTTCGGTGGCTTTTGCCACCAAGGGTGTCATGGTGGCCGCTGGATCGCAGATGGGGCGGCCTGCCAAAAGTACCGAACAACACCGGTCGCGTAGATGCATACATACATTACATACACTGTGACACTGTATTACTCGATACTACTCTACGCCACGGTACATTCCTGTATATACATTGGTTGATTATTGTATTACATCGATTCATATTATCTACATTAATTAGATTGGAATAATGTGGCATAATTAATTATTGGAATAATGTATACCCTACTACTATATTATGCTACATTAATTTCAAACGATCTGAAACTGCCCTCAGCTGGTGCAAGAAAATTGGCCTCATCCCAGTCACTCAGCTGATCGCATATTGAATCCATGGAAGCGTTATTGAACATGGTAATGTTCATCTTTTTCCCATCAATATAACCATTTTCAATAGTTGCCATATTTTAGAATGATATTGATCATTGATCACATAGTTGCCATATTTTTGAGTGTGGGTCAGTGGGTCCGGCCGTAAATTCCATCGATGCTCATGTCAAGTTGTTCGCCACCAGGTTCGGCTTTGTCCAAAGATAGGGTACCCCAGAAGTCTAGTGCTTTGTCATCGTGTTTCACCAAAACATTGCCCGAGGTATCGGTACATACCATTTTTCGGTTGGACTAGGTTATATATGGTTATATAATTACCCCAAAATCTGCCGCTTCATCATATTTAAACTACTTCATAGCCATTTACTGGTTGGTGGTTTCAACCCCCTCTGAAAAATATTAGTCAATGGGAAGGATTATCCCACTATTATGGAAAATAAAAATCATGTTCCAAACCACCAATCAGATAGTCATAATATCATGAATCACCCATTGATCACCAGTGATATTAAGCCAATGATTAACCATCATATAACCATTATATAACCGTTGATTTAATATAATGATGATAATTCCTAGTAATAATGGGTACCAATGGTTGTATAACCATTATATAACCATTGATTTATCACTTGGGGATATATGATGATTTATAGTCAATTCCTCCGGGTACCACTTTTTTTCCATGAAACACTGGGCTCTCCGCCATCACCAGGGGATCCCCACCTGCAGGTGTCGGATTTTGGTTCCAGGGCCGCCGTTGGAGCCGTTGGAGGTCGGATTTCCAGGGACCTGGGCGTTCCAATGGAGCGACGCCACTCAAAATATGCTGGTTGAATCTGGTTATTGGCAGTTATACATCTTATACTACCAAGGTGATTGGGTTGAATCATATTCAATCATATGAAAAATGAATATCTCAATATCGAAAAACGGTGCAAAAAAATGATCAGCCATATTGTTTAGGGACACCTATCAGGTCACCTATCAACCAATATTTCTTAACGGCTGGGTTTCGATGATCATCTGATCTTGCCAGGTTCCAAATTTTTGGCATCGAACTTAGGGCTGCTACCCTCTGGTAATGACTAACATAACTATGGAAAATCACCATAGAAATAGTGAATTTTCCCATTAAACATGGTGTTTTTCCATAGTTATGTAAATGTTTACCAGCGGGTAGGGCTGCTATATATCCCAAGAAGCAGCAAGATTTACAAGTTTTACAACAAGAACATAATGATACACCACTGAAATTTAGCCTACCCCATTGAATGTTGAGACAAACCCTCAAGGGGGTTCGTCTCGACATGGGGAAACAGGTTTTTCATCGAAGCAACAGGTCATGAAACATGCGGACAGAGCCAAGCGGGATGCCCCCATCAATAAAATTGAGCAATGTCCCAAGTAATGTCCCAAGTAATGTTGGTAAATGAATAAACAATGCAATAAACCAGCCTTATTTTGATGGTTTATACACCCATAAAAATGGTAAAATTGGGGATGGTTTACTATTTCTGTATATCAACATTAGTTGATATTTCCCAATGATTAATCACTCTCCCAACAATAGATACAGTAATAATTAGTAATACATAGTAATACTTTGACATATGCAGAAATTACTTTGAAGAAACACATCACCCACGCATGCCCACGAACCTAAACAAGGTTCACCCAGAAACACTTGGACTTGGATCATCTGGCGAACCAAGCTTTACCCATATTCTTGGTCGTTAACTCCCATTTTGTTTGTGAACTCCCCATGTTTGATGGTTAAACCGTGTCAACTCTCCATGTTTAATGGTTATAACTCATGTAACTCATGTTAACACCCCCATGTTAGATGGTTAAATCATGTTAAATCAACATTTCAGCAATGATGGCCCAATGATTTTCAGATATTTTGGACCATGCTTTACCAGTATTGGGAAATTAATCATCAACCTGGTGACAATTGAGAATGAGCATATATATATATATGGGTAAATTATAATATTTCACTAACCTGAAATAAGGCCATTTGGGGATGATTCCCCTTACTAACCATCATTCCCAGTGAGGTCGCAGTGAGGTCGTTATAATTTCCCCATATATATATATACATAACATATTTAATCAGAATTTCACCATGTCCATCTGGTTAGATCTCAATTCTTTTTTGAGCTTCCGGTGATGGGCGCCCCGACTTGGATTTGGACGACAACATCTGGGCAGTCGAAATGCTTGGGATCAATTGGGGAATGCCTTGGGAAACTGCTGGGTGCCAGGTATGTAATGAGGATATTGGACACAACTATATATATAATATATATATATATATATTTATGATCATGTAAGATATACAACCACGGCCACGGCATGGTTTTTTGGGTGCATCTGAAAATAGTGTCTGCTCCCAAATGGATCCAAATAGTCATTTCAATGGGACATGTGATCATAAAGAATCAAGTTGTTTGGGAGTACACTATTTCAGACAAACCCACACACACACATATATGTATATATATATACATACACAGTATATAATATATGACAAAAGATTAAGGTCTTGGAGTATGCCATTTTAAGACGTAGCTACATGTCGTATGTGCATATATATATATATATAATTATATTACATGTATACATATAGAGAATTGTAGAGAGATACATATTCATATATAATTATTCATACATCTATTCACCTGGTTTTCTTCATCACATACAGTTTATGTGGAACACCACAATTTTGACCAAGCGAATGAAGCAACTGGACCAGTCCTGTATCAACAGCTTGTGAAGAAAAGCGTGCGCAGTTGCATGCGTTGAAGATTAAGATTTGTATGTATAAAATTATATGTTGTATGTTCCATTTCACTCCAGTGCATTGCAATGTTATGACCGGTTTGAAGGTGATGGTTGGAACTGTTCCACTTTGAAGGAGTTCAATGGAAGGACTCAAACTGAGCAAACTTGGCAGCAAAAGAAACACTTTGAAGGACACGTGCATCAAGCAACAAGTAAATACCTGCAACACATTCTTTCCAGAATTCAAATATACATACCAATTTTTCCGTCTAGTAAAAACTGGGCGGGTTTCTCGATTGCCATGTTTCACCGGGCTCTACCACACTCAGCTTGCTCTGTGAACATCTCCATTCTCAACTCATGTCCTGAATTTTCAGGGGTTACTCGGTTACTCCTGGACAGTGATTGCGATCTTCAAGTTGTTGTCAACCTCTTGGAAACAACATGAAACAACCAAACATGGCCCCAGACCCATGAGAGCAACCCTGGAACCCACACCTACTCCTGGCTGCATCAGGCAAACTTGGAGGAGGCAACATGCCCTGGCTCGAGGTTCTGGTGGTTGAACCACACAGCTCCGATCACGTCACTCTGAGTGTTGTTGAGGGTATATACATGTAGTATGAGGGTTCCTGAAATCCCAAATCATACATTTCAATTGGGTTTTATTCATGAACCATCCAGCTATTGGTGTACCCGCATTTATGCATTTATGGAACCCCATAATCCCGTATATATATATATATAATGCACTATGAGCATCAAATACATCAAGTATTGAAGTAATTGGGAGTTTCCATCAGAGAATCAGCTGCCAAGGCGAATTCGAGGGATCCTGGGCTCGAAGATTTAAAAATCTGTTCTTTGAAGCATGATGAAGCATGGAAGATGCCGGAGAAGAACCAAGATGATGAGATTTTTCAGAGATTCACCCCAACTGTTGGGATAACAAAGCCATGAAATGTCATTCTAGGGCCATCAATTGACGCAAAAAAGCCAGTGAGACGGGTGCGTTTCCTAATCCTACCACACACGGTTAGACTTTCGCTTCAGGTATTGTTTTAATGGCCAAACATAAACATACATTAAAAAAACATAACAGCATCCTGGTTGGTTTATTCAACCCCTTTGAAAATATTAGTGAAATGGGATTATTGTTCCCAATATATATGGAAAAATATATAATGTTCCAAACCACCAACCAGCATCATACTGTCAAGCCATCAACCAGGCATTTCACCAAGCCGCGTCTTCAGGAAATGTCATGAGTCCTGGGGCGCCGCGCTTTGAACACCTTCAAATGACAACCACTTCGAGGTCGCTTCTGTCGCGCAGAGCCTAGGGGAGGACAATTTACTAATAGGCGTATGCAAGGATTACAGTATTAGTTGATACTATATTGATACTAATATGGTTGATCTAATATGGTTGATACTAATGGGACTAAACATCTTGAAGATCAACCATATTAATCCACCAACGTGCATCAGCATGGACGATCCAACGTGCATCTTGCTGCGCCACAATGGACCATCAGAGTGCCATGGGCTGGTGCAATGAAACTTGGGCATATTAGATATACATAGATATACTACATATACGATCATATACGTCCGGTCCAAAGCCATCTACACATTTTCGGGATTTCCGATGCCAGGTAACTGCTTCGTGGAGGATACCTTTCAATTTTCCGCTGGATATTCTCCTCTTTTTGGCATCCAAGCGCCGCGCCTCGGAACGCCTTTCTCTTTGGCAGGGGCTCCGTGGGTTCCGGCGCCTTTTTTGGGTTGGTGAATTGGAGGCCCTGCACCAGGTCTCGGGTGAATTGGATGCTTCATTTTTCGCGGAAGAGATGGGGAAAATACAGTTGAAACATGTTGAAAGTGAATGAAACCTCGCAAAAACCATTGATTCTTGGAATCGGATTTGGATTTGGATTGATTGGGAAGAAAATGGACCAGCCTTTTTGGTGTCTTTTTCAAGCAGTTATGTCAGTGGGAAACCTCAGCAATATTTGGGACTCATCTTTTGTGACACCAAGGACCCAGCAACTCGCCAGCTGTGAATCCAATGCATTCATGCCTGTGTGTACAGCACGCCGCAAGCAAGTGCCTTCCTGTGCATACACTACATGTAAACTCTATATAGTACATACATGTACATACTGTACCTGATCTTGAGTTTGGGATTCATTGTTTTGCTTCATGTACACACCCATCCTCGATTTGACAAAATATAAACTTGGACTATCCTCAAAAAAGTAAATTATCCAGAATTCGATCTAGAAATGGCAGGATGACGTTATACAGCATTCAGTGTATATAGATGCATACATACATATTATATGCATGTATATGTGTGTAATATATATATATATACAGTACATACACTGTAGATGGTCACATTCACAACTACAAACTCAACATCACCCAACGGATCTAGCCTGCACCCAGTTGCTGACCGGCTCCGCTTTGGCCGGGGTGGCAGGCCCAGCTGTCCGAAGCGGCAACGGCTCCTAGGAGAGGTGGGCCATGCTGATTTCACCATGAAAAATTGTCATGTAGTGGGCTATGAATGGGAATACCAGGGGATACATGATATATATAATCATATATATATATATTATTATATGTATTATATATATATATATATTATATGTATTATATATATATTATATGTATTATATATATATGTACTGTAGTTAGATTCTATAGATAGATGTATATGTTTAGATATTAACATAACCAACAATTAATATGATACCATGAGGGTTCCCCTCCCAGTTCCATAGAATTTTTTGAGCCACCAGCAGCAGCCAGTCTCGGGACAAAAGGTCACGCATCTGTGAAATTGAACATATAGTCTGGCTGAAAACACTGAAAGCTAAACTATTCCATCAATTTTGTTTTCATCATATGTTCATTTTCCCACAATTTAGCTATGTGTCAATTCCATCATATTATTATACAATTTGATCAATTTTGTCATTAACTAGCATCCGGGCCTCATCTTGAGCCAACTCGAAACTTCCAATTCCAAATGTCTTCAATCAATCCACTTAGCCTCCCCGTGCTCCTGACTCCATCTTGACGACCTCCTGCAATTATGAGAGGCTTTGGCACCGGATCCTTGAAGCTATTACATGCATTTAAGACGGAACGATGGAACTCAATTGAAGTCGACAATAGCGCCTTATGGGTTTGTCTGAAAATAGGGTTCCCGGAAATTTGAGAATCTATCATCATTTTCCCTATTACAATGGCATGGTTCCCATAGGTGGAAATCCTTGCTTGCAATCATCATACCGCCACTTGCGGATGATTCCGAAACTGATGCGTCTCCTGACTTGTTATCATTCTAGTGAAGTCGAATAGTTCATCCAGATCCCATTTTTGGATATTTTTGGGTGAATAACCTTGATACCATTGCCAATCTTAGATACCCTGCAAAAACAAACTGAGCTGGTTCGTAGATATTCCTATTTCTAGCGAAAGAATGCAACAGATTAAAGGATTCAACTACCCATCCAGTTGGTTAACCTTGATACCCTGCAATTCAAATTCTGCAGCATTCGCCGGTAGCACGCCTGGCGACAGAAAACCTGCCATCAGTGTCGAAAAACTCTGCAATGCCTGGCTGCAGAGAGTTCTAAAGACAGGATCAATAGATCTAGATATATCTAGATACAATGAGATATATCTGGATACCCACTTCAAATTCGATTGCTGGCTTGATTTGCCTGTCAAAATCAACGTTGGAAACCAATATTTTTCCCTTGAACCTACGCTACGCCGTAAATTCCGGGATTCTGCCAGTTCACCTTCTGTCATCCCCAAACCCATTGGATCCTATTGGCGCAGGTTGATAGATTTGATTAATGATTTGACAGGAATTCCTGCAGCGGATTATAGTGATTATTGTAATTCAATGTAATTCATATAATTTGATAACATCAACATTATAATAAACTATATAGTAATTCATATAACATTATGATTGTTAATGAATGTAACATAAATGATTAGATATTACTAGTAATTCAAATTCATTCCAGCTACATCACCGCCTGGTTAAGCCCAAAATTTCTGCAGTGCCGACGTTTTCTGGGTCAACACTTTGCAACCTCCGAGCCAGCCTGAACAATAGGAAAGTTGTTGGGGATGATGAAAACAATACCTACCAGTAGTATCCAATATTATCCAATAGTTGTTGATCGTTCCTCCAATCTTTGGAACACCACAGGACCAAAGGTCTGCCAAAGGTCTGCCGGTCTGCCTTTGCATCTGCCAAAAAGATCTTCCACGTAGTCTCCTCGGAACACAGCAACGGAGACTTCGAGGCAATGATGGCACTGCAAATCAATATCGATATATATATATATACCGTATCTCGCGCAACAATCACGACACAGTCAAGCATCTTGAAAACTCAGCAGTCATCCCATCGCATTGCGAGAGCGGACTGCAGCACAATCATGGACAATCTTCATATTATTGGATCAACTTTGGATGATTCTGACCATACTTCCAAGCCACGGATTTAGGGCGAGAACTCCTAGTGACTGGAGAAGGAACATTTCCTAGAAAAGATGACATGAAGCATGACTGGTGATCTCAGACTAACGGAAAATGAGAAATTTGATGTCATCGTCTCATTCTTATGCATTGATGGAAAGTCAGAAATCTCTGAAACCACCAGCGACTTTTTTGATCGGTGACATGCGGTTGGTTGAAAAACTCCGTAGAAACTTGTCTGATGCTTGCATCCTCCTGTTTATTGTAAAGTACCCTCTGGTTATTTAACCTAGCCATGGAACATGGCCCATTTATAGATGGTTTACCTGGGTTTACCTATTAAAAATGGTGATTCTCCATGGCTATGTTAAATAATCAGAGGGTAGAAACTGTCATTCCCCAGTTCCCCACGATTTTCGTGTTTTGCCTTGACCGGTCTACGTGTTTTTTGATGTGTTTCCTATGAGCCAAGGCCGGCTTTTTGAACGGCATTCTGTCAATGTCACGGCATCAAACAACACAAGATACACAATCAACTAACCATATATTAATATGTTCATATAATATATATATATAAAAATATACATATACATACACATAATTATTGTACACTCATATGAATAGTCGTTTCAGATCACTGAAGGATAAACAAATCATGGAATCTCATGCAAATTCTATCAAATTTTATACATACAATTACAATCAATTACATAACGATAGTTACAATGGTTTCAAACCCCTGAAAAATAGCAAATTCTTTGGGGGGATCATCATCCCGTGCTTGAGGAACGGAGAGAAAGAGCAACCATCAACCTGTAGTGTGTCTGGATGGAATTGATCGGCCAGTTCGTGCGCAATGTACTTGATGTCATGATATGCAAAAGATGAAAGTACTTCTTATCTATGTAAATACAATATACTTGATGTAATATACTTGATATTACTTGATACACCTGTACTTTGGTTCAGGTCCAGACCTCCCTTACAGTAAGGTAGGCCACCAACCAACATGATATCTCAACGTGGACCCAAAGTGAGCAATCCTTCCATCAGATGAGGAACTCCCCGCCATGCTTGCCGGGGGCAACTACCAGTTGATAGTCATAAATCGAGTCATTTTTCTCATCAGAAAAATCGTCTTAATATGTCTTAATGCCAAAAAATCGGTGAAATCGGACCACCGATCCCTGGACATCCCCGGACACAACGAACTCATGCTGACGGCTTTTGGCACGGACATTTCTTCTCGAAGCCCCGTCGCGAGGTCATCCAAGATCCTGACTGAAGCTGCAAGGTCTCCATGGGGATCATAGGGGATGGGTCCATGGGGGATGGGTCCATGATGTAACATGATAATCATGATATAATTTTAGCTTATTGGATGTTATTGGATGTAATTGGATCATGATAATCATAATAATCATGTTAACGTTTATTGGATGTTATTGGATTCATAAACCAACTTACAATTGGAGGGGCCACCAATCGTACCATCTTCGAGGTTTGAGTGTTTCTATCTCCAGGTGGCGCGCGGCGGGCATCACCAGTCAGCTATGTTTTCTGGTAATCCCTATTCCTTATGGGATCCCTATGAATTACAGCTTAAATCCCCATGATAGGATTATAATCCTAAATATCATACTGTAAGAACAATATATACACATATATACATATATATATAGATGATGAACAATTCCCAACAATAAATTAATCACTGAAGCATGTACTCTTGAGTTACTAATCACCATTCTTGGTAATTCATAACCCCAAACAATTCTTTCCCACTAGTTGATATTTCCCAAAAATCACAGTAACCCATCATAGTAACCCCCAAAAAAGATCAACTAAGACATTCGCAGTACATTTTTCTCACTATTTTCGTGGGATTCTACGACCCTCCCAGCCCACCCGCTGCAAAAAAACCGCCTGCGCGCAGCAGTGATGGCGCCCGCGGTCAGGGAACCCAGCAGTGCGGACTGCAATGCCAACTCATCTGGGACGAGTCGGCTGAGATGCTGCGCTGACAGCCTGGGATGTCGCTTGGGTGAGTGTTTTATGGGGAAAACAACTGGTAAAAACAAAAGGATCAAAGTGATTTTACACACGGTATATGTGCATGGGCGATTTTTTTTCAAAAATGTCTGGATTTGGACAAATCTGACGGATTTACCGTGATGTACCCATCAATTATGGAACTTTGAAAAGGAATTTGATCACACACGAGACTCTTAGGTGCCTTTTTGCAGACAAATTGATCGCAGGCGATTCTTGTTGGAGTTTAATCATCCCCAACATGGAGGCCAATTATTTTGAGCCTCAGCCATTTCAATGCGAGGATGACTCCTATCTCAATAGACTTTCTAGATCTTGTGTGTGTGTATATATATATACGATTATATACGTATATATGTTTTCCCTATATATTGATACAGACCGCCTTGGAAACACTCGTTTGGTGTTGGAACTGTTCTTTTGGAATCTCCTCAGGTAGTGGTAACTTACTTTGGAGGCACCAGATCACTGACCAGGAACACTTGAGTGCTTTGTCGCCAAGCGCTCCCAGCATGGCATGCGCGCAGCCTTCCATGACTTGTTGAAGTGTGGGGTAGCAGCTCTTGGATTTGAATGTCTTGGATAGTGAACAAGCACTACGATGAAAAATGTCGGAATCTGCCTGCCGAACATCTCAGGGATCCGATGACCATAGCTTTGGGGCTGGGAGAGATGGGCCCACCCAACATCAGCCCCACATCCCGCCGAAACCAATCATCGAGGCACAGCGAGTTCACAAAGCTGACACCCGGCTTTTGGTGCATGAGCGGCAGAAGTTCTTGCATTTCAACTGCTTCCCGCCAGGCTTGGGCCATGGGCGCCATCGCCGAAGTGATGGCCTAGGTCGAAACCACCAGTCCAAGACAAAGTTCAAAGGGGCCTGGGACATTCTATCACCTTTGTATCCGACAAAAGCAGTAAACAACATCAAACAAAAACAGGGCACGTGACATGCATAAATACCGATGGATTTGGAAAAACAAACAGCCACCCAGCATCATCATATTCATCATGATCATACTGATCATCATCATGATAATCACCATGATCATCATCATGATCAGGATCAACATAATCATCACCACCATCGTGGGCCATCATGATCATTAATCATGAATCATCATGATCACGATCATCATCACCATCAGAATCATCATGCTCGTCATCATGAGCATGCTCATCACCATCATCACCATCATCACCATCATCACCATCATCACCAGCATCACCATCATCACCATCATCACCATCACCATCATCAACATCATCACCATCACCATGATCATCATGATAATTATCATCGTGATCATCATTGTCATGATCATCATCATGATCACCATCATGATGATCATCATGATCATCATAATGATCATCACCATGATCATCATCATGATCATCATCATGATCATCATCATGATCATCATCATGATCATCATCATGATCATCATCATGATCATCATCATGATCATCATCATGCTCATCATCATGACCATCATCATGATCATCATCATGATCATGATCATGTTCATTTCATCATTAATAAGGATTAACACACCCAAGTATACTGTAGATGGTTCATACTGTAGCATGAACAGCTCATCTGTGGCCCCCTAGGTCTTGAATTTTGACCCGTGCCCATATGGATTCATGATGGTATCCCCATCGAATGTTGATGGCTATAGCATTCATATCCCGATCTATTCATGATTATATCCCTTACAATCTCTATTCATGAACTGATACATTATACAAATGTCTATACCAACATGCATGCATATATATATAATATATATATATAATATATATATATATATCATGTAAGGTTTCGGCCCAGATTACCCCCCGCTGCTCGTTCAAGGGTTTTCTGGCTGCAATAACCTGAGCGGGCGCTGTGTGCGCTTTGTGCCCGCGGGATCTCACCTTCATTGGCTACAGGTGGGACCTTGGAAACTCAGTTGCTGCTGGATCCAATTGATTAGGGTTGATTTTCCCCTATTTCTTCGTGCATCTCGCTGACATCAACTGTTTTTTCCTGTGGTGTCTTTTCCACAGATCTGGCTCTGCGGTGGCCTACAACCGGTCCAACTAACTTCATTCTCTTTTCTGGCTCTGCGGTGGCCGACAACCGGAATTAGTGGGTGAATAGCTGGCTCTGCGGTGGCCGACAACCGGAATTTGCTGGATCAATTGGTGGATATTACAATTTTTGCAATCTTTACACTTAACTGCTTTGCGCTGGTGTGAATTTTGTGGACAACCTTTTTGTGAACCGTACCGTGAGGAGGTTCACTTATTTGCAATTCAAATTTCCTTTGTTCTCGATACTGAACTGGCTTGCCCTGGTATCATTTTACATTGGCATTTTCTCGAGATTTATGTGCTCATTTTTGTTGGTATTGCTGTTATTTGTGGTGACATTTTCCACTTTGCAAGATTCCGTTTCTCACTGGTACCCAGAAGAGAAAACAGCGGCGCCAAAGAGCAGCCGCCAGATCTGCTTGGTTCTATCACCGTGTGGG
>Ga0126342_10008314_pt1 | contig 18583 bp, 19 predicted proteins | sample Cyp1metagenome_FD_92528 | JGI IMG/M metagenome (GOLD analysis project Ga0126342, IMG submission 92528) | Coral microbial communities from Lord Howe Island, Old Settlement Bay, Australia - Cyphastrea 1 metagenome | ecosystem: Host-associated > Invertebrates > Cnidaria > Coral ...
AGATTAGATAGATTAGATAGATTAGATAGATTAGATAGATTAGATAGATTAGATAGATTAGATAGATTAGATAGATTAGATAGATTAGATAGATAGATAGATAGATAGATAGATAGATTAGATAGGTAGATAGATAGATAGATAGATAGGTAGATAGATAGATAGATAGATAGGTAGATAGATAGATAGATAGAAAGATAGATAGATAGATAGATAGGTAGTTAGATAGATTAGATTAGATTAGATTAGATTAGATTAGATTTAGATTAGATTAGATTAGATTAGATTAGGTAGATAGATAGATAGATGGGCAGATAGACAGACAGACAGACAGACAGATAGATAGATAGATTAGATAGATGGATAGATGGATAGATAGATAGATTAGATAGATTAGGTTAGATTAGATTAGATTAGATTAGATTAGATTAGATTAGATAGATAGATAGATAGATACATAGATAGATAGATAGATAGATAGATATATAGATAGATAGACAGGCAGACAGACAGACAGATAGATATATAGATAGGTTAGATAGATTAGATAGATAGATAGATAGATAGATAGATAGATAGGTAGATAGATAGATAGATAGAAAGATAGATAGATGGATAGACAGATCGATCGATCGATCGATAGATAGATAGATAGGTAGGTAGATAGATAGATAGTTAGATAGATAGATAGATTGGATTAGATTAGATTAGATTAGAAAAGATAAGATTAGATTAGATTAGATTAGATTTAGATTAGATTAGATGGATAGATAGATAGACAGATAGACAGACAGACAGACAGACAGATAGATAGATAGATAGATTAGATAGATGGATAGATGGATAGATGGATATATGGATAGATATTGAGAATTACTGTATTGATTTATTGAGATATGTATTTACACACATAGGCATGATATGCACATATACAATTATATATGTTTTCTTCATACCCAACATATCTATCATATCTAGTCGTAAATAGCATGCGCTCCTGGGATAATCCTCCGACATCTGGAAGCGACGATTGAAATTCTGCGAGTTGAGCTTTGAGACAAACAAGCTGTTGAACTTGGGTCCAACCATGATCGTTCAATGAATCTTCACATCACAGCTACAGTAATGGGCCCCAGTTCGGTGAAATTCTGGCTGTGCCCAAGAATTCGGATATATTCGGATACCCAAAATCCATGTTTAATACCTCATTCTTCCACATTTTTCCCATGAAAATAGCCATAAATTGCGGACCCAATTGCGGACCCATCTCTCAGACACAAACCCATCGCAACTTCGCTTTTTTACTGCAAACTGGTCCGACACTCTATGGGTGACACAGAGGAACTATCACTGCGAAAGTGGTGGTGAATCACTCTCTTTAAAACCAGGGCTAGTGATAGATTATGTTGTGCAAACCCAGACAATTCATGTATGTTATATGTGCTTATCTGGAAATTGTTTATAATTGGGGTTTGCTATGTAAAAATATTTTTTGGGGGATCCCTCATATTCTTTCTTTTGCCTTCAAACCCACCAATCAACTTAACATGTAGCCAAATATAACGCATGAGCAGCACGGGGTATGGGGGAAAAACAATACATACATATATATATATATATATATATGTGTATATATATATTTAAAGTTTTGTGATATGCATATATATATATATATAATCAGCATGGCCATCCTGCACATACCTCTAGTCATGAGTCATGATATTGTTCCAACTAGCTTTCCATGAGGATCACATCAAATAAAGGGACATCACTGAAAAACCTCTTCAAAAGAGCAGGAATCAACGCTACGGGTACCTTAAGCCTTCTGTCGCCATGATTTTCAGGAGTTGTAAAACAAGCATGGTGTGCTTCTATCAAAACACGGCAGAACTGTGAAGTTATATGGGCGAAGATCCAAACATAGTATAATGGTCATATGCATTTATATGCCGTCGTGTGGTCATCCATCTCATAATAATAATAATATTATATTTAAAAAATAATAATAATGGGAATCCAAACATCATGGGATAGGAATGATGATCATCCCCTGATATGGGGCAATTGCCCAAGTTTTGGCATGTTTTGGCCATTTATACATTATACAATTTTACTGCATACAAGTATATCTATCAGTCATTGCTGTCCAGCCCTTCCACCACTCTCTCATGCTCTCATCTGTTCCTCTCCAACCGGAAAGGCTCCATCATCCAGCTCATCCTCACCATCCTCACTGTATCCTTCGTACATCTCGAGGTCATCAGGATCGATTTCCACATATCCATCCGGTGCATCCTGGCCTCTGGTCACTTGATAGTTGCCCTCCATGTCGTATCTTTGATCAAACATCTCGTCATCTGCCTCAAGGTGATCGGCAGCGGCCCCTACGTTTGTCCATATACTGTTTTTTTTAATCCAGGATTGACGAACAAACTTTTCCAAACTGCTCAGGAGTTCAGTTCCAACATCTAGATTTTGAACATGTTCTGATCAGCAATTCCAGAGAGGATAGCTAGCGAGAACAGCATCATGTCTGTTCCGAATATGTCCACAAACAGATAAATTTACCTCTGGAGCTGGCTCTGAAGGTGATTGAATGCACACAGGAAAAAAGCAAAAAAAAAAAAAAACATACATTGACAATAGAGTAGACCCATCACGGTTTTCTCACCATTCAGATCCAATTTCTTGTTCTCTTTCTATCACATGTTCCTCACATTTCCGAAAAAAAACACCGACCAACCATGGGAACTCTCCCCCTTCTGAGGCCAAGGCGTTCATCAAGCTAAATGTCCTGGTGAGATGAGTCCCAAGCGGAAGGGAAGTGATTCCAGCGTCTCATGGTTGCTAGCCCCAAACAAAAGCAGGGGAACTGCAGTTCCTAAATCCATCTGGGTGTCAAAATTGAGTCCTGTGATCCTGAACCCCTAGAATTGGATGCGTCATAGATGGTAATACTAGAAATGACCAAAAGTGTGCTGGCCCTTCAGTTTTGACACATCCCTACACCTTTGTTTTGGGGGGTTATGCAAAAACCCCCCTTGAACCCCAGCCGCCACTGGCCGTGCTGCCCGGCCCGCGATTGAGTTCTCCAGGCGCCAAGGGTGTACCTGCTACAGGGGCAGGCATCCTAGGTGGAGATGCCAGACCCAGAACCTAATGACTTGCTGGGTCACATCATCCTTACTCCTTGTTGGCCTCTGGTGTCAAGCATGGCTGGAAATCCTCCGGCAAGAGTTCTTTGATGATCCCATGAAATTACAGTATATAGTAAGCTCTCAAAAAGATGGAAAAGTGATATTCAAGAATTTTCAACTATTTTAGCCTAGTAGGATGTAACTTTTCTATATCTTTGTGGGGCTCTACTTGCCATTTCCGCTGCCTGTAGGGCCCAAGAGGTATCCCCGGTCACGTTCCAGCTCCATCATGCGACTCATCAGGTTCGCCTTGGTCCTGGGCGACTGACCATGATCAAACTAAATGGTTAGTAAATGTAGCCATAAACCAGGTACCATAAACCATGTCAAACCTGGTTTATGGTACATTTATGGTACATTTATGGTACATTTTTAGTAAAGCAATAGTAAATGTACCATAAACCATGCCCTTTGGGCCCCAAATGTACCATAAATGGGTGGTATAAATAGTAAAATTAAACCATCAAAATATGGCTCGTATAAACCATCAACATTATGGCTGGTTTAGAATTGCTTTACTGACATTATAGTAAACCTACCAGTAGGAACTGGGTGTGAAGATATTTTAACATAGCTATGGACAATCACAATCTTTTACACGTAAAATATCTATATATGGGACATTATCCACAGCTATGTTAAATTACCCAACTGATTGGAAAACCCACGGAGTGTATCTCGAGAGGTTGTCTGAGGTACAAAACCAGACACATCCCAAACACATTACACACGTCCAAACCACACTTGTTGCTCATGTCTCAACACTCATTGCTATCCATTTTTTGGGAAACGGATCCTATCGCAGAAAAGTCAAGTTTACCCATTCATGTCCAATGGACAACTATTGGAAATGTGAGACATATGAGACATCCATGAACGACAGGACGATGAAAGGAATATACATATATATGTAAAGATGAAGGTGTTTATAGTAACTGGGTCACATCCCAAATTCAATCCCAGCTATTCCCAGTTTTCTATCCCAGCTACCAAACATGCCAAGTTCGGGGATCAGATCCGGGGGATCAGATCACTAGAAACTGATCCGATTTCGACGACTCGCCTCCGCTGCATGTCACGATTCTTCATCATGTAGGCTTCGCGCACGTCGGGTGCAGCGTCCTGGAAAGATCGATGTCCAGTTCGTAGTTCGTTTGGGACATGATGGGACAGGACTCAGGTGGCAAAATAACCCTGTTTTTTGGGTTGCACGAAGTCACATGGGCTCGTTTCTACAAGAATCCAAGGGTCTTTGTCCCCAAATAGTTCACCTCCAAGATGCATCGTTTTCTCAATCATGTTTTGAAAAAAAATAGCGTTGATTCATCTTTGTTGGGTGCAGCTACTCCACAAAAGATAGAAGAGGGAAGAAACGTAGTTCAATTACCAGTTTCTGATGATGCCTTTACATCCCCAATTAATTGAAATACATCAACATTGAATCAACATCCCCAAAAACATGTCAATTACCACCGGTGATTCTTCCATCTTTTTGAAGGTTGCAGGTTACATTCCCAATTTCCAGATCGTAGGATTACCACGTCATTTCCAGGTGCCGAGCACCGAGCGCTGATCGCAGACGTCAATTTTAAGCCTCGCTGATCCCCCGGTGCTGTGCCGCTCACTCGTCTTCCTCTTCCTGCGTTGCGATTCATCTATGGCAACCCCCAAATCCCCAAACATGCAGAAAAACTGAAGAACCAACTGAGTAATATGTGGGATGATAGAATAAAAAAGCAATCCTAAAATCGCGGTACCTTCTCTGAACCAGAACCTTTTTGCGCGTTTCTACAAATTGAATCCTCCTTTAAAAACAAACTAATACAGGTACATTGAGGATTTGCATTACCCCCAAACCAATGGGTTTTAACATGTTTCAACACCAAAATGGTACCCCAGTCCCCAGCCTCCTCCTCCGCTGCCGCCTGCACGGCCACAGTGTCCAGCTCGCGCTGGCCTTCCTGCAGCCATCCCTCTAAGGAGATTTAACTGTCAAACATATGGATCTTTCCACCGAAACATACACAAACACGCACATACACGTGTGTATGTATGTAATGTAATGTAATGTAATGTAAAGTAATGTAATGCAATGCAATGCAATGCAATGCAATGCAATGTAAGGTAAGGTAAGGTAAGGTATGTATGTATGTATGTATGTATGTGTGTATGTATAATTATATATATGCATGTATAATTATATATATACACATATTACCAATTACGAATAGGTACAACGATTAATGTGGGCAACCTGCCAGAAACCTACCATTACTTGGGGGATCGACCGCAGAATCGGCTCCCGGCTCCTTGGTGATCATGCGTCCGCCAGCCTCATCCTGCTCCACCAGACCCATCTCCTGCGGGCCATGGCAACATGGTGCTGGTTGATATAGAGAAATCCTGGTGACTTTGTGGGGAAATCATGGGAATTTATTGGGTTTTAATGGGATTTTATAGGGAAATCATATATAGTATTTTGTAGGGTTTTAATGGGGAAAGTAGTGGTTAGTAATGATGAATCATTATAATCATTGATACTTAATGGAATTTCAATTGCAGGATCTTTGTACGTTTTTTTTATATGCAACTTTCAAAAATAATACAAACACAATCAAACATGTATGTATATATATATATGTATATATACACACATACATTGTATATACCATCATCTAACGTTGCGATGATATATATATATATACACATTTAATTATATTATATTAGGATGAAACATGGACATGGATGACAAATAAAATAGCACCAGGTGTCTATAGTCAGTCTTTTGGTGTATCAACTCAGAACAGTTCGCCCATACGACTTGGGATGGTTTCCCCTATGATGCTCATCATATCTTTGCGAGGCTTGGTCGCGCCTCGAGCTGCTGCAGGATGTAGCGAGCAATCTTTCCAGAGGATTTGGTCTCAGCAGCTGGATTCATTGGGCGAAGTGCAGCAAAATTCTCATACAAAAATGACTGTTTCCTTTACCATCCGGAAAATCAACGCAAACCCTGCCAAAGATATGCGGGGGTTGGAAGATTAGTTTCCACTAAACATTTTTTTTCCAGGGTCTACCTTAATTGGAAGGAGGGTAAGTCTTGTTGGCTTAGGATGGGAAGAGCAGCTACCTGGACTGGCGTGATAGACATTTTGTGAGCATAGATCAATCAACAACACTCTGGGTAAATTATAGTTCACCAACCTGAAAAGCTTGACTATAATAAATATTATATTCTAAATTATATAATATTATATATATAATATTATATTCTATATAGAATATTATATATATATATATATTATATTCTATATATTATATATTCTATCTATAATATATACTTATATACATATGTATATATATATATATATATCATATTATGTATATACATATATATATTACACTAATATACACTAATATTATATATTGTATATTATATATATATATATATATATTATATTGTATTATATTTATATAATATTTATATATACACATATTGGGACAATTGCCCGTACGAAGCCCATCATTTCAGTGAGGTGGCTGCCAAACTAAAATGGGGATTGCCACCACTCCAGACCACCAAGGATTGGTTGTGGGATTCCACCAAAAAGTAATGGGATTCCACAGTCCGTAGATACTGCTTGCATCTGCTTGCCAGAACTTATGGGGTTGTTTGGGGATAGGTCAAGAATTGAGACACGTGTTTACTTCAGAAAACGAATGGAATGGTAGTAGTAAGAATAATTTTAAATATATAGTAAGCCATGAACCATCTTTAGTGTTTAGAGACATATTTTTGTCCCATGCCTTTTCTTGTGTGTCAAATTAGGCAAATGACGTGCAAGGCCAACTTTTAGTGGATGTATGCAGAAAATACCCTCTCCCGGTCCTACTCAAACATGGCTGGCTTGGAAATCCCTTAACTAAATGGGAATTGAAATGGGAAAATGATCAAACTAAATGTGGAATTGTCCAGAATTACCAGAGAGGTACATGTATGTGTATATATATATAATATATAATATATATAATAAAATATATATATACTATAATATAGATAATATAATATATATAATATAATATATACTTATATACAATATATATTTATATAATGTATATATTATATAACAATATATAACATATATAAAATATATTAAATATTATATATTATATAATATATGTATTAAATATTATATATATGTATATATACATATGTACGTATGATCTTATATATACATATGTACGTATGATCTCATAGAGATATATGTTTATGTCATGATAGAACATGGAAGAAGAAGAAGAAGAAGAGCCATCACCATAGATCCCCCCATTTCAACCCCTGCAACAGCGGGAGAACCACCGACACATAGGAGCTCCCACGAAGACATTGGTGCAAGTACCTCTTCGCTGCTGGCAACCATAGACCTTCTTGAAAGCACCTTGGTGGCCCAAAACCACGCCACTGGATCCACTGGAAAGTGCAAAAGGTCAAGGGACCCGTTAGGCCTTGACTTCCAGTACAACACTATATGTCTATCTATGTTTAATGCAAATCATGTAGCCAGTCTGACAGCCTGACAAACAATTGTCTATAGGGTTTTTGATCCCACAGATAAAGGATGCATCTCTGTTTGAATCACACAGCCAAATCGCTGTATATTGAGGCTCAAGAACTGGGCAGCTGCTTCTGAACCCCCTCTTGGAGTAACTAGAATAAAGAGGGCCTTGATGGATATTCCATCACCAGCATCATGGTGTCTTGACATCTGATGGTTCTGAGCGTCAGTTCTTTGCTTTTTCACCTGGCTAAGCTAAACCATAAGCCTAGCGGCCCACACCCATGCCCTTGCGGATGTAAATCTTTCGGACCATGGAGGCAGTTCGCACATACAACCAGTCAGGATCCTCAGCCAGGTCAGGGTGCGTCATCCCGTGAGAGGTTGATGTATTGAATCAATAAGGCTGTCCCTCAATACGTCAGCTTACAATCCTAATCCTCAATCAACATCAACCAGGCAGATCCAGGCAGTACAACAGCCTATACACTCACTCAAGAAGGACTTTGGTCGCTGTCAAGCACCATTCTGAAGGTCGACCTGGGAGATCATGCATCCCGTGTGTAGAACTTGGAGTGTTTCTTGGGGTTTCCCACCTGGCTCAACCTGTGTCATGTTCACAAGCATCATCTTGAATGTCTCCACAAATGCATCATTTTCATTCTTGTGAATATGCCAAAGTTGCTGCTCTAATTTGCCAGTCAATTGGTATGTTCTTCCTAAACATGGAAAAATTGGAGGAAACCCACGGTTACTTTTACCAAAAGGCTTGCATAGGTTTCCGGTCAATTTACCTCTTCTGTGAGCATTTGCTGCAAAAAAGATCCACATATCCAAATCAATGACGACAGGACACTTATAATAATTATACACCAACAAAAACTAGGATGTTTCATCAAAATCGAGGGTGTCATGATATTTCTAAAAAGAATAAATATGGGTGTGTCTGAAAATGTTTACCCCCATTTACCCAATGGTTTTGCTGATCATTATCCCTATTAAATGGCTATTTCATTGGGAATATACCCTATTTTCATCACCAAACCCATGGCCATATTTCCAGGTTCCAACTTTTCCATGGACCTTTTTTGGGGCCAACGTCCCACGTTCAACGTGGCCGAGCATCGCTGGGGGGCAGTTCCTTGGCCTTGCTGGTCTTGACGACGTCGGCCCACTTGGGCAGCTCGAAACGACCTGTGCCGAAGATCGATGCGTTCGACGATCGTGAAACGACCCGAGGATAGGGAGAAAATCGCTGGGAAACATGGGAAAAAAACACACTACAATCGATAGAATCACTTAGATATATTGTGGCAGTTTGTTTTACAATTGTGCGTTTTCCAATTATTATATTACAGTTGATTCAATAGAGGTTGAATCACTAAGTAGGATCTGTCGTGGTAGTTTGGTGTGAACAATTGTGAGAGTGATGTCAAGCTTGACCATGAGATCATATCACCCAAGTTAAGTCTGTTGCTTCATTGTTGTCCTCTTCCCCTACCTATCGTTTGTTGAGAGTATGGTTGCCTGACAACATCCAAACGGAATTGCAGGACAGATGACTGTGCTCTTCCAACTTGTAAGGAATATGGATCATACAAATCTAAATATATATATATATAATACAAAGCATACATATGTAATGTGTATATATATATATATATCATATGTAAATATATATGTATGTATGTGTGTAAATATATATGTAAATATAGTGGAGTTTTTTTTGATTTCTTCTTGAGGAAAACAGCTTTCGTTGCTTCTTCACACCACTTCTGTTGTTTTTTTCCATTTTGGTTGGGTCTGTTTGATTCATCCCATCCACTACTACTGTGGATGGAAGAAATCCTGCACCATTTTGTAGATGGTTTATCCCGTTATTATACCAGTATTATCATTATGTATAGTTTTTCATGGTTCCCAATAGTATCCAATATAGTTACCATAGACACCAACTGGTGCAGGATTCATCCCATCCACTAGTGGACCTACAGTAGTGGTTTTGTACCGAACGTTCTCCCCAAAGATGTCCAATGTCTGGGTGATAAAATGAATAGTAAAATATTCAAGAAACATATCTAACATAATATAACATCATTTGAGCCATCCGAATTTTTCCGGCTACCCAGGGTATCCCATGTCGTTTCTATGCCTCCCTTGTTGCAAAACCACAACACGACGCGCCGCGGCGCCTTGACGCTTCAAGTGCTGAGAGAAGGCGCTGATGAACTTTTCGGGTTCCACATCTTTCACGGTCACAATCTTGCGACCTTCCTGCAGATTGCAAAAACCAAAAATCACAATTGGGGACTTGAATTTGCACCCATGCTATAGTCGTTGTTTTTACGGTTTTATATGTTTTTTTGGTTTTTAAAAAATATGGTTTTCTATGGTTTTAAATGGTTATAATAATATGTTTTGATATGGTTTATATATGGTCTATATGATATGGTTCGGTACGGTTCAATATAACTCAATAATGTGTTGTCAAGTTGGGTGTGTTCCAGAATATTTACGACTTGAAAAAACATGGGATAGAACAAAACGCAATGGAACCACGAAGATCAGCGACGGCCAACATGGAGAGCTTCACCGGCACTACCACCGATGTGGTGAGTGATAAGGTTCTGGGCTACGTACCCATTTTAGGAAACCATTCATTTTGGGGGTACCCCCTATAATTGCTTTGGACATAATGTGAAGTTTTCCCAAAATAGGGTTACCCCCCAAATCATCCAGTCATGGATGGCCATGACTTAGTATTGAAACCTATGGTGACTTGGGGATCCCCTATGACTTAGGAAACCTCCAAATAGGGATCCATTGGGTTTGACCAGAATTTTTGACTGATTACACTGGGCCTTCTTCCAGCTGTCTGGATGTGCAATGTCAAAATTATGGTCCGTATCTGTCCACAACAACAATAAAAAATACCTTGGGTAGTTAAGACATGAAAGCAACTTGAAAATGTTCTGGAACTTGGTTCATGTGTTGAATCATATTGAATGCATAGCTGACCTGGTGGCCCCCTTTCCCTGTCCTTGAAGTAGGTGTCAAAGCATTCAATGGACATGGCGCCGGATGTTGGATCGAGAACAGGCCCTTGAAACCGCAGCCGAAATTGCTTTCGCTGCACCAAAGAAATGCCCCTTCACCGCATGTCAGTTTCAAGCCGACGTGTGTGTGTGACCGGCCATCTGCAAGAGATCGAAAAGTCAGGAACTTGAACTGTATACCGCATTTGTAAGTACATACCACATGTGTGTGTATATTAAATATATGTATGTCTTTCTGATTCACTGATTCTTTCGGTGTATGCATGTATGTATATATATATATGTACCAGGACCCTCAAAAAACAAGAATCCGGGGCCTTAGCTATAGGATTTGTAGAAATCCGGGGGAAATGTTAATTTGCCCCCAAGATTCCTGCGACGCGCCCAGAATTCCTGCACTGCCACAGGATTCCTGCACTGAGCAAGATTTCTGTGACCAAAGCCGAAACCTTGTATTGTGATGTGCTTGCTTTTCGTTTACATTTTCGACAATCCACGTTTGATCGAATCTGAAACGCAAAGGTTCGAAGCAAAGACACTTTGTTTCATGATGATTCCTAGAAACAAGTCTCGGAAAACCAAGCGCCTTAGTTTTCAGCCTTCGATTTTCATATACTCGGGGACGTGATACTGCGAAATATACTGCCACTTGCTTCCAAAATCAAAACACAGCCGTGCACCCTATCTTTTTAGTCCGCTGCCAACAAATACACTACTCACCAGTCGATTGTGTGTCCAATCGTGCTGGTGAAACGCTCGCAACTCTTGCAAGAGTCGCACATTGGCGATTCCTGCCGGCAAGCATGATCGCCAGGCCACCCACTTCACATAGCCGGGCAAGCAGCCATTGATTGATCATGACCCTGTGGAAGAATTACCACTGCCTTGGCGCAAATTTCTCTGGCTTAGCAGTACCAATGTAATCATCGACCATTAGGATTTTGCTAATTTTCTTGGTTTCCGAAGATTCTATCTAACGGCAGCACCGCCTATTGACGATGACCCATTGGCGCAGTTGTTGAAGATGACCCGTTGGAAACGTTACGCGGTCCTTGGGCCTTGGAGCCAAGCTGGAAATTATGTAGCAAAAAAGTATATTAATAATCTGATATAATAATATGATAGTAAATATATGGTTGATGATGATTATGGTATGATGACCACTTTGGGGAATATCAACCATGGTGGTGTAGTAAATGATGTAAATGGTAAATATCCCCAAACTGATCATTATCAACTATAATCATGATGATGGGGATAGTAAATGGCTAAATTCCCCAATTATAAAGCACTATTATTCCACTATTACAACATTGTAATAATGGTATAGTAATGGGATATCAACCATAATAGGATAATGGGATAGTAAATATATTGTATGTATATGGCATAGTATATGATAACTAGTATATAATGGGATAGTATATAAATGGTATATAATGGGATATCGTGTAAACATGGCATAGTTATATGCTTTATTATGGTAGATAATAGTAATGATAGTAATAGGAATATGGTATGTAACCATCATCATAATGGTACTCATAAAAAAAATGTTATGTACAATCTATAATAGGATAATGGGATTATGGGATAGTGCGATCATATAGCATTACTCACATGTTTACTCCCATTTTTCGTGTATTGTGAATATATAGGATTGAATCATGACATTATACATAGTATACCAACAGTGAGTATATATGATTGTATGATGAATACATAGCTATTAAAATGGGAGTACCATATAATGGGGATAATAATGGGGGGGAATCATATTCTTATCTGATGGTTTATATTGAGAGACCATACCTATATTATCATATATATTTATGTGTGTGTATACAGATCATCATTATCTATTTTTGTTATATAAAGGGAATGCTATGACTATATACATTTCATAGTTTCTAGCATTGAGATTACCACATCTATCAAAGATAGTATGTGTATATATTGTGTTATTATCAAATGATCTATACATATAGCATATATGTAATATTAGTCGTAATGGTAGTAATAAAACGCTTGGCAGACGGTACTTGTTTTGGGACTCCCAGCATCTGTCAGGGACAGCAACATCTCCAAACGCTTCTGGAAGTTTTCAATGTTGTCTGCCACCTGCCAAGGGGAACCCAAGGAAAAGCCCCAAGATGGTCCAGGAGGTAGAACACTCATCCAATAACCTTTTATCATCTCCAAAGACTCAAGAATGGATGGACCCACATTTCTTGCAATCTAGACAATATGGGGTGCAACAAGCTGCAGGCACATTCCATCGCCCCTTCTAGCAATGCCGACATGCCCAATTTTTGTCCATGCTGGCATCTGCACAAAGGGTTGTCAGCGCTGGCTCTTGATCAGCCGATTCCCAAACAAGGCCATTTTGCTGGACCTATGTTCTAGGATCACTGGCTAGGGATGATGGAATTAAACCAACTCACTGCTCATATCTATATCTCGTCAAGCCATGTGACTCCGAGTGGCTAATTTAATGTGAGAAAATGCATTTGTGAGATGCCACGATCTATTTTTCATATGATATCTGGGTGGTTTAGATTTCAACCAGGAAGCAAAAGGGTAAATTGCCATTCTAATCTCCTTTGAACATCCCCTTTGTACCTAGCACAAAGCAGCACATCCTGCCACTTGTCATGCCTGCAAGGGCCATCGAAAAGGGCCTCTCGCTACAAAAGTCTCCAGACGATTGTGCTGGATCAAGGTTTCAGCAATGAATTTTCAGCCCGGGAGCCTTCAGTTTCACCAAAAGATCTGTCACCCCCACTGAGCAAAATGGTTGTTTGCTTCTACGCCTTTAACTGCATCAGAAGGCATGGCGCACCAGAGCAGTATTCATCATGCTTACACATGACTACTCTCAGCACTTACTTACAAGATACAAGGATTCAAATTAAGTCGTCTCCAAAAGATCTGTCACCCCACTGAGCGAGATGGTTATTTGCTTCTACGCCCTTAACGGCGTCAGAACGCAGAGCACATCGAAGCATGCTATGAGTCACACTGCCGGGACCACGATCTCCTCTGCAAGAACCGTCGGGTGCACGACCATGTCCAACCGTAAGATATATGCAGAGTTGAAGGCACATAGGTAGCTCTTGTCCGATGCGCGACGCTTCACTTTGCGCTGGCAATAAAACGCTGCCACTCGCACCCCTTCCTGCTCGCAACAGGCATGGGCACGACATGCCATGTATGCATGTATGTGTACATGTATGCGTGCGTGTATGTGTGCACGTATGCGTGCATGTATGCCTTGAACAGAGCTGCTACAACTCAATTTCAGGCCCATTTCCCACAACCCAGCCTGGATATTTTCATCCCCAGTCATCTTGTCATGCAGCATTACCGCCACTCCACGAACATTCGTGTCCAGCAGAATGATCTCCTGCGATTAACGGGCATTCGCGACACTAAGCACCACAATAAAAACCAGGCCAGCAACGCACACCCAACCACTCACATCCAACAATCCAAGACAACGGGCAACCTACCAGCAACCCACACCTGCCGCAAGCAGAGCAAACACAACCAGCACACCCACGTTTTTCCCGGCCACACCCACAACCACAAGAGCCTCAGGACACAAACACTCACTAGCAATATCACCACAAGCACCAACAACAGCAACAACAACAACAACAACCACAACCACAACCACAACCACAACCACAACCACACCCACAACCAACAACCAACAACCAACAACCAACAACCAACAAAGAACAAAGAACAAAGAACAAAGAACAAAGAACAAAGAACAAAGAACAAAGAACAAAGAACAAGAACAACCACCAACCACCAACCACCAAACACAACAACAACAACAACAACAACAACAACAACAACAACAACACCAACACCAGCAGCAGCAGCAGCAACAGCAGCAACAGCAGCAACAGCAACAACAACAACAGCAGCAACAACAACAACAACTACTACTACTACTACTACTACCACCACCACTACCACAACCACAACCACAACCACAACCACAGCCCCAGCACAGCAACAGCTGCCTCAAGGACAATGGCAACGAGATAGATTCAGACAGGTTCCGATAGATTGTATAGATTCAGATAGATTCAGACAAGATGCCAGATACGATGCAAACATACTATCTTGAACCCACGTCTCGCCCCTCTCCCGCGCTTGCCTGGTACGGCACACCCTTCTCCCTGGACTGCAGTACAGGCTGAGGGTTGGCCACAACACCCTCGATGTGGATGGTCTCGCCCTGACGGGATAGATTCAGAGATTCAGATAGAGTCAAATAGATTCAGATAGATTCAGATGCAGAAAGGTTCAAATAGATTCAGATAGATTCAAAAATTCAGATAAATTCAGAAAAAGGGATGTAATGCATGTTACAGTGTCTGCACTGCATGTAAAGAATGTCAGGTATGTAATGTTTTGCAATGTTCTAGTATGTATATAATGCATGCAATGCATGTAATGCCTGTAATGTATGTATCGTGTGTGCTGAATGTATTGAATTGACACATATAATGTATGTAATTTATGTGATGTATGCGATGCATGTAGTTCATGTCATGTATGTGAGGACATGTAATACAATTTATAGTGTAACACCTCGCAGCCCCACCCTCACCTCCCAGGATACCAGCTCCGAAAAATCCTTCACGAGGATGCTGTCGTCGACATTGATCGTAAGGCTCGCTGCTGGATCCACCTTCACGGTCGATGCATCCGAGGCATCCAAGCGCACGATGTTCGTCCCACCGGTCTTGCCAACTTTCCTGATCTCGACGCCGGCCAGCACCAGCTTTGGCCAAAGCCCTTCAGCAGCGGCTGTCAATGCAGCCTCCAAAGCCGCGTGATGACGCGATGCGCCACCCCACAGCGTGCCAACCACAATTGCACCGGCATCGCCCAACACAACCTCAGCACGCGACTTGCATCACACCAGACCACCTACAAGCAAACACTTTCGTCACAGATAAACAGCAATTTTCAGGCACCACTCAATCTCTCCTTCTCTCAACAAACTCAAACACGATCCAGCACATAAACATTTCATGATCTCTCCGCCCCCTGCTGCCAGGCCGCATCGCACACTCGCTTCGATCCTGCTACGCATAGCGGCGACACATCCAGCAGGTATGCATTGACCTTCACCACGGTACACTGCGTCTTCTCCATCTGATACAACGCCAGAAGGTCCTGTTGGGCTATGTTGCTCCGCTGTTGGGCCGATGAAGGTTTACTGCAAAACTATGTCGGGCCTATGTCGGATCGATACTGGACCGTTTGGGGGCTAACTTGAGCCTATGCTGGAGGAAAAAGGGAGGTATGTCGGGCTTATGTTGGGTTAAGGTTACAGTAGGTGAAAAAAGGGGTCTAAATTTTGCCCCCTTTTTGATGCAACATAGGTCGCATGGAAGCTCACTTGAAGATCCTCCAAGGCTGCATTGGGGTACTCGGAGCTTCTGATGGATATGTCACCAACCCTCACCCTCCCTGGCCTTCGCCACAACTTCCTCGGGTTCTGCCACCGCCGCGGCCACACGCAGCTTCTTCACTGGAGACACCATGATTGCACGTCCCCATTGTCAAATCACTCTTGCGAACCCACGGCTTCGGACTCCATTTGGATGTTTCAAGCATTTCACTGAAAACTTCGAACACTATGGATAGTATATGATGGGGTGCATAATGGAATTTACCCGACTTGGGGCAGCTGGGGTTAGTTTTTGTGGGTGTAACCATGCGAACCATAACCTCCCTAAGTTGGGATTATAAACATTATCGCATTATAACTATGACTATATAACCACATCGGTGGAACTACCGTCTCAAGGAAATCGCAGGGATGCAGCCTTAAAGTGATGGTGTGTGGGAAATCCTGAGTTTGATAACCATCTAACCAGAGATATCTACCGTGGACCATCGTGTCTTTAGCCAGCCAACTTACGAAAAACATCGAATCATATTTAAAAATCTACTCATCCCAGTCTCGTCAGTGTAATGGTCCTGACATCCAGGAGATGTCATCCCTGATGTGAACAAATCAAGAATGCTACTGCTTCAAAAACTCAACAAAATAGCCACTCTCAACAAAATGTGAAAGACAGCACATGCCTTGGGATTGACATATTTGGTTTCGTACAATGTTCGGATATTTTCCGAAGATTTGAGCTTTGAACCAGACATGCACCTTGCTTAGATACCGATTGTTGGGCAAATAACATAAATCTATGCCTTCGATGCCCTTTCGACAATCTGCCAAAAAACTGCCATGTTTGTTTGTAGCCTCCAGCAACGCCAAACAGAAAGCATTTTGGAGCCCAGATGCGCCAGCAGCGCTCACCGGCGGCTGCGCCTTTATAGCGCAACTGCCAGTTCACGCATCTCTCACCACTTGCAGCGGCCAAACAGCCCGTCAAACCAACCGCAGCGCCTTTGTAGCGCAACAGCTAGTTCACATCAGTCCCTGTAACAGGCACCAAACAGCACCCTTTGAATGCTTCAAACCAACTTCCGTTCTATTTGTTCCAACATACAACCACACATTACTTCTTCAATTGCTTTCGCCACAGCCTCGTGGGACATTGACAGGCCACAAAAACGGCAGTCGCTTTCTCGCTGCCCATTGCGATGCTCAAGCCAACAATCAAGCTCATGCTCACCATTGTGCCTAGTCGCCCTCGTCCCCGGACAAATGCTCCTCCTGTGCACCAGACAACCTCTGTGCTGCCACGCGAGTGCCTCACACTTGCTCCCCCACTGGCCCCATTCACATCTACTTGTACTTTTGCTCACACAGATTGCAACGGCTATCGCCTAGCCAGGCCTCCAAAGCATGACAATTCTATTGCAGACAAGTCGCTCAGCGTCAGACATTCAATCGCCCGATCCGAACTTCTTCTGGCTTTCGCTTTCCTCCCGCCCTCCGGCCGCTTTCGCAGCAACTCTGCAATCAACGCCGCATTCGACTTCACCCGGTCGGCGTCTGGAGCTGTCCTCTTACGCACCTGTCCCACAGCTGGGACCAATCGAGCGAATACATTCTATATTAGATATAATACATTATCTATTCTATATTATCTATTCTATATTGGATATTATATATTATATACTCTATATTATATATGTTATATTATGTCTAAAACATTATATATTCTATATTATACATTATATATCATATATTATATATTATATTTTATACATGATAACTATATTATGTATTATATATGTTCAAATAATATATATCATATATAGTTTATCAATAATATATATATATATATACATATATTAAATATATATATATATATCATGTATCATACATCTACTAGTCCGGCTACATGCAAAGCAATTCACACAGTTTCACATGCAGTTCAGCCTTTCCCCGCCTCTGTATCCTTGCTCTTTTCCTCGTCGGACAACTCTCGAACAGTGCCCACGGCCTTCAGGGCCTTCACAAACCCAGCCCAACCCGCACCATCTGCCGTGCAGTCTGCTCTGATCAAGCCACCCTGCTGCAGCGGCGTGCACCATGTGATCCTCACGAATCCCACTTTGGGCCTCGGCTGCGCGTCCCACGACACGACGGCACGCCCCCGGCTACCAAACACACTCACGAAGGCACGCCAAACAAAATCAACACAACAACCACACACACACTAGACAAGAATGGATCATTATATGATCCGGCAGGAACTGAATCCTGAAACATGCAAACCAGCCTAGATCGTTAGATTAATAAAGGAGCCACATGAGGTACTTCTCGAAAACG
>Ga0126342_10008315_pt1 | contig 18583 bp, 9 predicted proteins | sample Cyp1metagenome_FD_92528 | JGI IMG/M metagenome (GOLD analysis project Ga0126342, IMG submission 92528) | Coral microbial communities from Lord Howe Island, Old Settlement Bay, Australia - Cyphastrea 1 metagenome | ecosystem: Host-associated > Invertebrates > Cnidaria > Coral ...
AGGAAAAGCAGGAAAAGAAGGAAAGCAGAGAAGCAGGAAAAGCAGGAAAAGCAGAGAAGCAGGAATCCAAAAATAATTCCTAAACCTGATCAAAAAAAAAATCCTAAAATAATTAGCCCTCCTTTGTTTCCCCCCAATTTGACCATGGTTCAAATTTCGGGGCTGAAAAAGAGGACGAACAGAAACCTTGACAACTAACGAAGCAAAGAAACATGAAGAAAAAAATGTAGTATGATTCAGTATGATGTAGTTCATTGGATGCTGAATCATGTTGAATCTTAACAGTCTTAACATATCTTGGTGCCAAATCGACCTCGTCCCCGCCTCGCGCATCAAGGCCTTGAAGGAACTTCCGCCAGAAACATGTTTCGATCTCCTGGATCGCCCATTTCCAACATGGGAAAGCCATGTTAAATACACCCCAAAACTACAACTTCCATCCATTTCCAGGATGTTAGTTGTGGAAATCATGAAAAAAAACATCACCAACTAACATCGAAATACGGTTTCCACAGTTCCACCACAGGTATTTTCCACTTGGGTCAAATCGGTGGACACTAAAACAGCCGCTCCTCGATGCTCGCATCACCTGTGAAAAGGTGCGAAATTACAGCATAAAATTCACCGTTCTCCAGCAATAAATGTTGTTTATGTTGATATCATTATTGTTACTATTGATAATTGCTGTTGTTATTGTTGTTGTTACTAGTCTTATTTGTTGTGATTAACTATTATATGGTATCATGTTCTACTATCACAAAATGTTATATAATTATATAATATATAACTATATATATACATATATATATATTATTATTATTATTATTATATATATATATATATTATATATATTATATATATATTATATATTATAATAATAATAATAATAATAATAATAATATATATTCATAATATCATATCATATCTTATTATTATATGTATATCATATTCCGTTCTGTCATAATATATTGTTGTTATATCATGCTATGCTAAGCAATCATAGAATGTGTTATGTTTTTGAGGTGTCATGACGTTTTATGACGTTTCACGATGCGTAATTGTATGTGTGATGATGTTTTGATGATGTCTATCGAGTAATTTTTGAGTATGCTTGATGATGTTTGATAATTTCTGGCTGTTGCCCAAAGAAGGGGACCCTGTCACGGTGCACGGATGCTGTGATGGCTTCAATCTGTTTCCCCCCCGTGAAGAGCTAAAAATGGATGGTTGAGGTCGAGACATAAACGAGTCCAGTGGTTTATCATCCCCATTGCAGCCGGATGGTTATCGCCCCACTTCTGGGCGGGCAATCGTCTCCTACACATTGGCCAAGGTGCTTGGCAGATCCATCCTTGGGATGCAGCACCGATGGGGAACCCAGTCCCATAGCAAACAAGGAAGTGGACGTGCCAAATCATTCATCCATGTCAAACATGTTAAACACCAAGGAAATCCAAGACCAGAAAGCCAACCAGGGGATGGGTACTCCATCCCCCTAAAAGACCATGTTCAGGTTCAGAGTTCAAGGCATCCTCAAAGCAACCTTCAGGAAAGTTAGTCAAGTCTCTGATGTTTGGATTTACAGTAGGCGTATCCCCATTTCCGCGTACAGATTCTGACGACTATGAAGGGCTAACCACTAAGAAGCATCCCACGAAACTGGTGGCTTTGGGGCTCCAAATTTCAGAGCAAATTCCCTGGCTTGGCACTGCGACCAGAAAAAAACCAGGCAATCATACAGAGAAGATCTGGAAATTCCCATGAAACTCCGAAACTGGAAACCACCAAATACCCTCTGGTAATTTAACATAGCTATTGAAAATCATCATTTTTAATGGGAAATTCCACTATTTCTATGGCCATTTTCAATAGCTATTTTGACATAACCAGAGGGTAACAGACCGGTCGCAAGTCTGCCCGACCGTTGTCAAGGAGCCAAAGGATGCGATAGAGGTTCAATGGCAAAAGGATCAACGTCGCCAGACTGTCAATCAACGTCAAGAAGGAAAACCTCGGCCGACTGCCACTGAATATCTGCAGCAAACAGGAGCAGGTTGGAAGATGTTGGAAGTATATCTTGAGTTACTCCCATATATTCTCATATCATCCCATATCCATATCACTGTAGATTCCCGCTGGGCCAAATGCATGGGTCCCAGATCCCGAGAACGACTGTGCCATCAGTCCCAGAATGGCCAAAAAATCATGATGATGCTCTGAATCTGTGTGAAATCACTCCACACATTTCAGACATATCATTGGAATTCATTGGATGCATTCAATGTTTGGCCCCAACCAATCCCAACCACACAAGCCATGGCATGGTTCTGATTCCGGTTGTCTGCAAAAAAACAACGGTCAGACGTAGTCAATGTAGTCAGCAGCCAAGGTACAAGATGAGCGTGAGCACCATCAGAATGACAGTTCCGGGGGTCTTGCTGCCAATGCAGCCTGAGATGTTTTTCAGCTGGAGGCTACTAACATCCTCGTCATGACCGAATAGAGATTTCATAAAACCGCCAAGTTGCCAAGAAATTTCCAAGTAACACAGTGCTTTTAGCCAACTTGCTGTTGAACGTCCCAAAAAAACATCATAAAAAGATATTAAAAAAAGATAGCAAATCTACCAAACTGACAGTTTCCCAATGTCCTCCATCAAATTGATAAAAATCTGCAACTCATCAAAGAATTCATGTCCTGCACCAGCCCTGCAGCAATTTTCCCCACCAGCACCGGATGCGGTTTTAACCACCACAGGAACTCTTGTTGAAAATCCTCAGGTTCGTTCGATACCAGCCTCCCGGCGAAAAGCGACTGGGATATGGTTTGGGATGTCACGAATTTCCCTGCAGCCACTATGGCTGAGAAATGAATTCCATCAGCAAAATCGATGTTTATTCAGCTGGTTGTATGGATATGTATGGATATGATATGTATGAATGTTTGTTCATATTCAGAAAACAACCCATAGCCAATAGCAATATCGCGATGGATGGTTTGAGGGATGGGCCTAGGCTTCTGGAGCAAGTGTGAGGACGTCTTTCAGGCGGATGCACCAAACACACTTCTTAAGAAAAAGACTGGAAACCATCAACAGAACTGGGTCCATCACTTTCATCCCAACTTTCCGACTGAACTCTTTCAGACCTTTCATCAATCTGTATCAACCGTCCGTCAATCTCCATCAATCATCATCCGCCGAGATATGCTCGTGGCATCCCTCGCCTGATTGGTCAGTGACCTGCTTAAAGGACAGCAAGACGTTGATGCGCTGCTGCGTGAAAAAGATCCCAGCCTTGACTTAACGCTACTTAACATCTGGGGAAAATGATGATCGACCCCTGAGATTGGGGTACCTTATCTTTAAATATCTTTAACAGCGAAGAACTGAAGGACCGAAGGATAGATTTGGATGTGGAATCCAACTTGCCGAAACCACGGAGATAGAAAAGTTGTCTCTGCAAATGTGCTATGATGTGCTTTCATCCAGGGAGGGTCAACTCCCAAACTGCTGAATTAAGTGACAAACAATATTTTGCAGCCCCCTTGGGCGGTCCTGAGCAGATTCTTAGTTTGAAGCTTTCAAAAACAGAAATTCATCAAATATGAAATCCCCTAGTTGCAGTTGAATCATGAAATATGATGAAATATGGATCCATTTCCTAAAGTCATGACCAGTTCCCAAAAAATCCATTGGCTTTTCCTCAACGGTCGCAGAATTTCCGAATTTCCCAGGCCAAGCTACAGAGTTCTTCTTGCCAGGCACCTGTGGCTAGGTAAGTGTCGCCCCCTTTTTTTGATGGGAAAAAATGATGGGAAAATGAAAAGCTGGGGTAGCCATAGTTCAATAGTTCTGGCTCTTCTCCACTCCTTTCAAACAAAAATTGTTTCCCAGACAGCTCGACCATCTTAGACCACTTCGTCTCCAAAACCTCCTAGGTGGCTGTTCATCATTGGCTAGTGTTTGTCCCCCTCATGGTTCAATACACTACAGCGTATACCAATGGTCCCAACCTCCCTTTTTTCACGGTCATCCTATGCCCCCAATGAGCGAGGGCCCATTCTGCCGAGTGACAAAAGCCACCTGGTAGTGAGCAGAAATCTCTTGGGGTTTGCATAGACCTGGTCATGTGGCCACAGGTATGGCTCAACTGGTGCACAAAAATTGCCCTCTCAAGAATATTTGTTCAGAAGTCAAAGAGACAGTAGTTTTTATCGGGTAGGAAATTGTTTGTTTATTTTTTGGGGTTTAGGAAATTATTTTTGGATTCCTGGCTGTGCGTATTTTCCATGCTACTTGCAGCATTTGGGAGCTGGAACCTTCCATTTGCATACCATTTGCAGCGTTTTGGAGCTGGAACCTTTCATTTTGCTTGCCAGTTGCAACATTTGGAGCTGGAATCTTCCATTTGGCATGCTATTTACAAGCTGTTGTTGGTTGTTGGTGTAATTGCGGGTTCTTGTTTGTTTTGTTATTTGTGTTGCAGTTGCAGCTGTTGTTGTTGCTGTAGTTTTTGTAGTTATAGCTACAGCTGTAGTTGTAATAGTAGTTTCTTGTTGTTGTTGTTGTTGCTGCTGCTGCTGCTGTTGTTGTTACTGTTGCTGTTGTGGTTCTGGAGGGACATACCAACAACTGTTGATGTTGTGGTCTTTGTTTGGGTGTAGGCCGTGTTTGTGATTACCTTACGATTGTGGTTTGGGTTGCGGTGAACAGGTTGACACAACAAAGCCATGAAGTCAAGAAGCCCGTAAAGCTGTGCAAAGCCAAGAAGAAAGAAAGCTGGCGAAACCATCAAGGCCAAAAAAGAGCAGAGAAACAAACAACAACATGCAGAGCCGTTTGCGTGGTATTTGCAATATTTTCAGCATTCTGCAACGTCAACCTGCATTGTGGAGATAGAACGTCTCGTTTTGCATGACATCTGTGACATTCGGAAGATAGACCCTTTCTAGTTGCAACAAAGCACAGAACAAAAACAGAGAAACAAAAAACAGAGAAGCAGAAAAAACAGAGAAGCGCAAAAGCAGAGAAGTAAGAAAAACATAGAAGCAAAAGAAACAGAAAAGCAAAAAAGGCAGAGAAGCAAAAAAATAGAAAGCAAAAAACGGAGAAGCAAAAACCAACAGAGAAGCATAGAAGCAAAAAAACAGAGAAACAAAAAAGCAGAAAAGCAGAGAAGCAAACAAACGGAAAAGCAGAGAAGCAGAAAAGCAGCACAGTAGAGAGGAGGGAGGAGTCCACAAAAAACTGAACCAAAAGCGCCCTAAATAAATGGCTGCTGGTTTTTATCTTCCTATCAGAACTCACGAATGAATTTGGGCTACCACACGGTGTGTATATTCTTACAACAAATATGTGCGGACAAACACACATATGCGGCCATGTGCGTCAAGAGAAGTAGGGCTGCACATAGTATGTTCATGCCTGTCATGCTATGTCTGGACAAGTACGACTTTGGTACAAAACCAAAAGGTTGAATCAACTGAATCCTGAAAGGATAGTTGGAGGATTCAGGTATGAGATTCAGCCATGCAATTGTCCGAAATATCCAACCTGCATCCAAAATGCTGAAGCCAAGGGGCTGATGAGACTGAAGTGATGGTTGCGACATTCCGAGTTGAGATAGCCTGCCGATGGGGGATGCCTTAGAGTGACTGTTGAACCTGGACCTAAATATATGGGGTTTCCATGAATATCATGAATGGTACCCCAAAATGGATGGTATTTCATGGGAAATCCTATTTAAATGGATGATTTGGGGGTACCCTTATTTCAGGAAACCTCCATATTCATGTTTCTGAAAATCGCAGTGATTGCGTGGTTTCCTTGTACCACGCAAGCCAGACTCATTTCAGAAACATCACGTTGGAACCATGTTGAAAGAGGTGCGTGGTGACAAGGTGATGTTTCTTGCTGTTCTAACTCGCCAAAATCCCAAGAAACTGAAAACAAAATCAACATTCATGATTCTTGGATTTGCAGGGACTCCAAACATTCCAAAACAATCAAGAATATGTCCAACAAAGTTTCCCCGGTCGAATTGATCGGAAAATGATCCAAAATCACCAACAAAAATCAACGAAACACAATCCCAACAAATTTTGCCGCCCCCAGGACCATCGCGAGTCCTCGGATGGGCCATTGAAATTCCTTCAAATGCTTCTCGGCGAAAACCAGGAATTCCTAGCTGGCAGCATGCTGAAAAAAAAACGGTTTCTTCACCACGAATGGAGATCATGGATGCCATGAATTCGCTGGGATGATATGAGACTATGCTCATTATTTATATACATACATATTTATATTTTTTGATTTCACTCGGTCCGTGTCCCAATCCAGACGCCTGCATGCGAACACATTCCAAAAGCTATTGTAGCAGAATGTGTGGAAAAACTTCAAAGTCGCTGCCCTTCACTTCACATGACATCTGCCATGTGGCTACTCAGCAGGATTAAACAAAATCAAAATTTGCCACGCCAGTAGTCGTTGGTCATCTCGGTCCCTTTGGCATCCCATAAATAAGGATCAAACCCCGGAGATAGCGCCAAAAGAGCCTGCTCCAACATTTCTGGATCGGGCTCGTGTCCTTCCTCGGTCATTGATTCGGCATGCCGAAGGTGAGTTTCTGCAATCACCTGGCACATGCGAGGTGGATAGGCTTTGGCCTTGGCCCTCTTCCATCCTCCTCCACCGCTTTCACGACCTCCCAACCACTCTGTCGGTCTCCATCCTGGCTGATATTGTTTGAACAATTCCTGCGCAAAGTCCATGAGCCTTCCAGTGAGAATGGAGGTTGGCTTGGTAAATGGCTGGCCCAATGGACCTTGTACAAAGTCCACACGCTTGACATCAGGCAACAACAGAAGCTGCTTAATCATTGCTGAATCCCAAATTGTCCAACGGCCTTCCCGGCCCTCAGCTCCCTTAGGGTGTTCCAGCGTGAATGAGCCTCCATAGCAATATGTCAATAACAGCAAAGCCAGTGCCTTCATCATGAGCTGCGTGCCGACGAAGCACTGGATGACCTCTTGGATTGTCAAACCATCCTTACCCCATGGTGAATCCATGTCACGAAGCGGCTGTGGTGCTGGCCCGTCATGAACTTCTATCCACCTTGCCAGGGTATATGTCTCGCAAGGGGGTGCGGCGTGCGCACCCACCACTTTTCGAGCTTGGATGAGTTGCCGCCACAAAGAATCGTCCTGCAGATTGCCATAGGTCTTGCTGATGGCAAGATCTATACTGATCGGGCACACCGATCCTTGCCACTCCATCCAGCTGGCAATATCGGCAAACCGGCGATGGCCGCTAAAAAAGATCAAAAAATATCGCTGCCCGCAGGATAACGGGCGCGGTATCCAATCAAAGCACGGCTGCCATTGCTGCACCCGACCAAGCATTCCTTGCTCCAGCTTTTCCATGGCTCTGTTGAGACTGCAAAGCTGCATCTCCTGCGGCTTCCTAAGGGTCTTGTTCCGACCACCCCGACCTGGTGGCAACATTCCATAGGTTGACCAAAGAGCCAGTTCTTCTGTCGTTGGCGCTGCCTGACTCTGCACATATTCCGCCTTTTCGGACAAAGTCGTTTGCAGCTCATGTGGTTCACACACTCTCCATATACCATCAACAGAAGCCTCAACAAGACCTGACTGATGCATCGCCACTCCTTGCTGTCTGTCCCGCTCATCAAGGCTTTCAGCTTCTTCCACCGTCATGGGTACAAACCTGCGACACTGCTCAATCCAGCATCCTGTTGTCCCCATGTGCAGGTGACGTAGCAAGCGAGGCCTCGTGTGAAAAAACCTCTTGCATATTCGGCATGCTGAATCCACTGCAAACCGTCGCATGGCCATCCTTAACCCATGCGCTCTTTGCTGATGAACCGCCAACGAGGCTTCTGTCGGAAATTCTTTGCGACACAATCCGCAAACACACACAGAAGTATCTTCATCAGTCTGCTCAGCGTTCACGGACAAAACCCAACCCATTTCCCTCAACATCTGATCTTGCTCTTCAGAATGTTTTTTGACAGTGAGGTATGCCCTGATCTTGAAAAGATGGGATTTTTGTGCTTTCTTGAGATTCCTCTTCAAAGTACTGGCAAAAGGCCTAAAATCTTCCCATGTCTGACGTTCCTGCAAATTGCTGACTTCCTCAGGAACCAACATGTCTCCGATTTGCCGTCTCATCCAATTGACCGCTTTCATGGCACCATATAACCATGACCTCTCTTGCATGACAACATGATTGTGCAACAACGCCCCGATCATGTATTCGTCAGCCACTTGCATGATGTGAAAGAGCAAACGCAGTCTTTGTACATACAACAACTCCATCGGAAGAGGGGATTCCATGTCGCTGGCCAACTCAAAAAGCTGCAAATGCCGCACATTGCCTTGCACATCCCTTGGCTGAATTTGCTGGTATACTTTGAAGACACCAGCTTGCCATGCTTCATACTCACCTTGTGTCAGGTCATTCCATGTGCCTGCATGAAGAGTCAAAACAGAGAGCCCAATGCTTTTCACCAGCAACCTCTTCTTCTCCATATCCAACATCACATTCTTCAACAACTTGTTCAATGGCTGAAGCTTCGCTAGCGCATTGGCACCTCGTACCCTGATTTCCTGTAAGCAACTTCCAACCCTGGTAATGTGTCCACCCAAATGTTTGTAATGAGCCACCAACGGAACCATGACGCACCCGTTGTGTTCCGACAGGATTGGCAACCCATCTTTGTAGTTGCGTTCCAAGTTCTGTCTGGCAGCTGTGGACCCCTCACCATGAAATGCAAAAATAACCGCTGTTTTCCCCACACCTGTGGTCAAAACCATGCCGTGCTCCAACATTACCTCTTGAATGATGGACATCATGTGGATCGCCTTGTTGACAACCTGTTCCGCAGACGCACAAACTGATACTGCCAGATCATCAACCCACGTCACACATCGTGCAATTGGTTGACCAGTAATTGCATCTCTGAAATAAAGCGGCATTCCTGCATGAGTCGCTCTCTCATGGATCTGCCCCATGATGCGCGACATGATCAGGCTGAACAGCACATCTGCCCCAGGATCTCCGGGCCTTGATCCCGTGGCCGGCGATTGAATACAATGTGCATCAGGTATTATGAACCATGTATGCTGTAAGAGCGCCCTGGTGTTGTCCGCCAAAATCTGTGAGTTCGTAGACTTCATGACAGTATTCTCTTGATTCACGTTCGCCTTGAACTGCTCCCACACCGATGTGGGTAGCCTCATGCGGTGAAACACTTTGCGGATGTTCTCTTCGGTGCTTCCTCCTGTCAACATCTCTTTGACCACAGTGTAAAAGGCTGATTTGATGTCAATGAAAAGCAAAGCTTGCGACACACGCTCTTGACGTGCTTGAGCTTGCCACATCTTGACCTGCAAGTGCAAGCTTTCAATTGATAATCCAGACCTTCCTCCCCACTGCATTGGTTGAGCTATGTTGCAAAGTCCACGCACCATGTTGGGTCTCCATGCCCTAGAAATTGCTCTTGCTACGACTGGTTCAAGGAGAATAGCTCTGTAGCCTCTCATTGCCTGTGCACTGCCCCGTCCTTTAAACAAAGGAAGCAACCATCCTCCCGTCAGCTCAGGGACACCTTGACATCGAAGGCCCATCTTGAGCACCATGGGGTAGATCCTTCGTGCTGCTTGTGCAACATGACCTTGGAACAACTCAGCCCCGAGGCCGTCAAGACCCGGGGCTTTTGTTGTATCCAATCGTCGAAGAGCCTTTTCAACATCCAACAAAGTCGGAATTTCCTGTAGATGTCTCACCTGCCGCTGTATGCACACCGGTTCTGACTTGCCCATCAGTTCCTGAAACGTGACTGTATGGGCATTTTCGACCTCAGCGAACTGCCGTTGCCATGCAGAAGCAATGTCTGAACGAGAAAATTTCCATTCACCTTCCATGTCCTTGTATCCCGGCATGGGCTTGTTCAACTTGCCTGCATGCTTGGCAATCATCTTCTTGGGCTGAAGGATTTTGAAGAGAGCATCGTTGGGGAAATGGTTGGCAGTACTGATCTTGCGATCAAGCTGCTCCTGCACCCAGTCTTTCCAATCCTGCTTTTTGCACGCTCGAAACTTTGCATCAATGTTGCATCTTGCCTCCATGATGACTGCGGCCTGCTGTCGCAGGAGAGCTAGGTCCCAATCAACCAATTTGTTCTGTGCCTCACACTCCCCTTTGCTTCTCCAAACTTCGAAAACCATTCTCAGCAAATGCCTTTGAATAGACCTGTGAATTTCCCTGTGCTGCTGTCTCAAATCCTTGCGGTCACACAAAAGCTGCCAGGTTCGCTCACTAAAATACAATTGCCTCGGTTTCCGCTTTTGGCGTGGAAACTGATTTGCAGCACCAATCTGAAGATGTTGTCGCATACCCGCCCAATGTGCATCGACATCCATAGACCATGGCTGAACAGGCAAGCTATCCAGAATTTGCTGACCTCCACTCCTGTTCCACATTCTGGCAGCTTCTCGGTCATAGAACTGCATGCGCACAAACCGAGCATCATGCTTGCGCTTCCATTGCATGCCAATTTCCATAACCAAAGGTCGGTGATCTCGATCACCATTGAGGATGTCAATGTCTGTGTCGACATACGTACGTAACACCCCAGATTGGGAATCCTTGGATAGCAAGATGTAGTCAATACGACTATGGTGACCCAGTGGGGACGTAAATGTGGCCGACGTCCCTTCATGATACTGACTGAAAGTGGAGGGTATCAACAAATCCCACTTCATGGCAAATTCTCTGAGAAATGCTCCGCTCTCATCTTCCACGTCCCATGCATGGTCGCCACATTCATCACTATTGACACTTCCCACACTCGCATTGAAATCTCCCAAACAAAAAAGGGGGATGGCTGCATCTCGCTTCCGCATCATAGAATGGATATCTGTCCACCATGTGGAGATCTCTTCCAGTCCTCTCCCTCGTTGTGGAGCATACAAAACCATCACATCAAAAGCAATGGAGCCTAAGCTGCAGCGAACCGCCAACGCTCGTTTGTCAGCATGCCACGTGCACAAGTCTTTGTCTGTGACCACATCAATGCCAAACAGACGCCCTAGGGCCAACCTATTCAGCCATAATTCCACACCAGCTTGTCCACGCTCCCCTGCTGCAATAATGCGAGTAAAAGGACCCATCTCCACACATCCAGAAGCTCTGGCTCGGGATTCCTGAACACCGACAATGTGAATCCCTTTGTGCTCAATCTGATGTAGCAATTCGACCACCTTCCAACTGACACCTTGGCCATCTCCACTTCCATACTTCAAGGTGCCCACATTGACCGTGGCCATCACCAGAGTAGCACTTTGTTCCACAAGATCCTCACCTTGATTCGATATTGTCAAAGTCGAATCAATCCTTCCCTTGTCTGCATTGGGTCTGTCATTCCTCAGGATGGTACGCAAGTCAGGCAGTTCCGCAGTGGGAGCAACCTCAATCCATGCCCATTCCGCAAGAGAATGCCGGAGCAATGGACCTGATCTGAACACAAATTCAGCTGGAGGTCTCCACCCATGCCATACTGCCTTTGCAATGCTGTCAGACATCTCATTCCATGGATGCCCTTGATGCGCCTTGACATGAATGCCAAATGTCGATCCGTCCATCTGACCTGCTTTACTTTCAAGAATGGTCATGATGATTCTTGCCATCTTCTCTCTGAGAATGACTGCCATGCTGCATGGGTATGTTGTATTCACCTGTTGCACCAAAACCCACAACCAGCGCATCAAAATGACAGTAGACAGTGATCGCTTGATGAAAACATTGCCCCAATGCGAACTCTGCCATGGCAATGATCGCCGTAGCTTCAGCATCCATGGCTGTGGGATCAAACTGGCCCAAATCATCGGAAACACATCCAGCCGCATAGCCAACTCTGTGAAAGATGTTTCTGCCATGCAAATCATGCTGCTGCAAAATAGTGATTGCCCAAGTGGCCCGATCGTGCTTGCACGATCCATCTGTGAAAACATGATACACTGGACTCTTGTCAGAATGTGCGTGTGAGAGTAGACAAGCAATTTGTGCATGAGGATGCAATGAGGGGATATCGGCGAAATCTTCATTGATACCTTCATGTCCACGACTCAAAACATTGCGCAGCAAACTCTGAAGTTCAGCAATATCATCCCATCGTCCTTCTGGTCGACAGGTCCCATGCTCCGGATTGGCCACATCATATTGATGATGCACACTAAAATGCATGCTTTTGCTCTCTCTTTCCGGCTCCTCACATGATTTCAAAGCAGCACAAATTTCGGCAAGTGGCCCATCACGATGTTTCAGCCCACTTCTCAACTGGAGAAAGGATGTATGTTCCACCACATCATCCGTTTGTACTTCATCTCCATCATTCAACAAGATGCTCAACATGTGATGTACTCGCCAAACCTGCAAACGAATGTGCACAAAATCCCCATGTTGCCACATGGATTGCAAACCTTCCATCCGTCTGCCATTGACATGGATGTGCGGTCGCACATTTTGCCTCATGGCTGATGCAAACCAAAAAGGATAAATAGCCAAGGCTGTGAAGAGTTCAGCTGATACCGCTCCTTCCATGACAGTAATCGCCCAAAACTCACTGGCGCCTTCATTCTGCTGTGGCATCGTCTGTGCTGCCAAAATCTGCTGTCGCACCAAGATCGGAACACCCTCCCGAGCACCGTAATCCACCACAAAATGAAATCTGATTTGATCAGCTTCACGCAAATCATCAGTAGCCATGGTGCAAAAGACGATCCGAGCATCCTGTGATGCAAAGGGCCAGAGCTGACGCAATTGGTCAATCCAATCCAAGTGCAAGAGGTCATCTCCCTCCAAGACCAACTGTCTCCAACCAAGGGGTCTGTTCTCGGGTGTGATGCCGTGAACATGACAAATGACCTGATGCACAGACCCTTCCATGTTCTGCACTTCTTCCACTTGCAAATAAAAGTCCTCAACTCTATCGATCATTTCACTTGCTCTTTGCACCAATTCAGGAATTTCTTCAACTCTGACTGTGCACAACATCCCATGATTGACTTCATATCGGTGATCTGCTTCCATCACATTGAAACCCAATCGTATCATGCAATCACGCATTCTGAAAGGCTTGCAGTACTTGTGCATGTCCAGCTGTACCAACGCATCTCTATGTGACAGATCCGTGAAGATCTTTGCACCGTATGGTGCAGGCCGCAAGGGAAGATGTCTCGGCCCTCGCTGGATGACCAGCACATTTCTCACATCCACATTCATGTCATCCGGAGATTCAATGACAACCAGCACCACCAGAGAGCGTGGTCCAGCTACCTCACACGGTTGTGGGTTGACATAAAACAAAGTGATACTACCATAACGCAAATGATCCGCCCATAGCGTCCTGATCTTGTCAGTCAACTCATACAACCTCCATGGACTGAACTCCACATCTCTTCTGCCGAGGTCCACAAGACCAAGGCCATAAGTGATGGCCATCCACTGCTGGTCATCTTCTGCAATGCCTTCCAACGCCTGGTCAATGAAAACCTGGGCCTGTTCCTGATCAGCAAATACAACATCTGCCTGGTTCTCTTCTTCATCCTCCTCCAAATCAGCCAACGCTCCCATATCCCAAGGATAGGGGTCAGGTCTCTCAAATTGCAGGAGCACTGGTCTGTTAGACATCCAAGCCACCTCATTATTGTCATTGAGATCCTTGAGATCCTTGTCTTTTGAGCAGGAGGACCAAGTGAGATCCACGTTACCCTCACTCCCGTCCCTCACCTGCCCTTTTTGTGAGTACTGTGCCCATGACCATCTGTCATCAACCTCATCCTCTTTCGCACATTTGCTCAAGGAGCCATCATGTAAAAGATGAATATTGTGTCGCCCTTCATCATTGTTGCTGATCTGAACGTGTTGTTCCCAAGTCCACAGCTTGATTGTTTCTGTGACAGAAAGAGCAATCGTGGAGAAATGATCATCTTCACTCTCCAGGCTCGGAATATCTGTCGATTCAGTTGAAATAGTGTCTCTATCATCCTCCTCTACCTCAAGTGGACAAAGACACCCAATCACATACTGCGCTATGGGTAAAACACATCCTTCATGATCAACCAAACGATGAGTCTCACCATTCTGTTCATATTCAATGCAGCAAAGATAGTTCCTGGCATGACAAGCTTCTGGATATTGTGCCGCCTGGAAGAACTCTCGCACCGTGATCTCACTGTCATACAAGACAGCCCTGACAGACATCAATGGTGGTAGACCAGTTCCTTTCATCAGTGCAGCATTCCATTGTTCCAAATCGCCTTGCACAATGATAACATGCGCTCGTGTACTGGGTAGCCCTCCAGGCTGACCAGCAACGACTAGAAACTTCAATGGCGAACCATCCATCAGCTCAAACCAGACCTCCCTGCATGCTTCTTCAAATTCTCGAAATTGCATAGATCTGGAGTACTTGACCCTTCTCGAACGCAAGCAAACATGAAATCTTTGTGGCGCTAAAAACCATGTTGCAATAAATTCAGGTCTTGGATCCTCCTGCACACACAATTCAGTTAGTCCTTGCCACCAAATTGCACTTTCGTGTACGTCATCCAAATAATCAGAATTGTGCTGTTGCAACGTAGTTTCATCAGCCAAATACTCAACAGTTCCAAAATTGTCGCTCATCAAATCTATCCTACTTCTCTCAGCAAGCCTTGTGAAAGCAATCTGCAAATCATCCCAGACTGCAATCTGACCATGCAAGTGCCAAAATGAACGCAAAACGGCAAAACTGATGCCCTCATCCATTCCCACATCATACACAAGTGTGTCGTGAACAAATCGCACTTGCACCCTATCACTGAAGTGCACGTGCTTGCCACTGACATGTCCACCATCTGAATGAGAACGCTGCACAGCATGTTGGCACCAACTGTATGCTCCTTGCACAGTCTCTAACCCATGAACCTCCACTCTGTCACATTGACCGCTGGAATCCTCCTGCCATGATGAAATCCAGGGTTCTTGTAAAATGGCCTGAGACACACAGAGATCCACGTTACCCTCTGTGCTATCTCGCAAAGGGCCAGATGATTGGCTGCTGAGATCCATAGGTTGAATCAGTTCCATATTCACTTGATCATATCCCAACGGCACATTCAAACCGTCATTCCATTCCAGGGAGTCAAAGGATCCATCACTGAAAATCAGAGGCTCAAACTTTTTCTCAACCTGTCGTTCTTGTTGATATGCAACCCATGTGTAAATACAGTGACCACTGTTCATACTGTCATCCTCCTCAACACTAGGATGCATCTGGACATACCTTGTCGATTCAATGTCAAACGCACAAGCATCTTCCTCGTCCAATGGCATTCTGTCCTCATTTGCACGCAAGCCATCAGTCCACGAATAAGGATGCTGAAAATGTGATTGCCAAAATTGTTCAACTTCATGACGGAAACCTGCACACACATCATGAAATCCGCATAAGGAAGCAAGCCCGCAACAGACACCACTGTCCTTCTGGGTCATGTCACCATCTTGTCTTCCTTGTCTCGGTCCTTTCTGTTCTCTTTGGCATCTTTCACATCCTGTGCTTTCACCTTGAGATGGTGAGTCGCCACCTTTGTCGGTGAGCTGGATCCACGAAAAGGGCGCATCGCCTTGGGAATCGACTTCCCATGAGAATCTTTGTCGTGTCCCTCTTCCTCCAGCAATTCTTCGTCCTCCATCTCTTCTGTGAGATCGATTTGCCCCGCATGACCCTCCGTTTGCAAGGTCTCTTGTAACATGGTGAAATGCCGCTCCAAATCTGGTGCTTCCGGAATGATCGGCTCCGTCCATTGTGGACCCAGCATGGATTGCGAAGCCTTGGTCATCTCCTGTTTTACAGCTGCCAGTTCTTGAATCTTTGCATTGTAGGTCTCCATGAGATCCGCTCTGCAATTCTGAAACATTTCTCCATGATGACGAACCTTGTTGATGGTGTTGTTGACGAATGCCGTCCACTCTCCATCTAAGTCCTTGATCTTCTGGGCTGCGGCTGCCACCTGAGACTTGAGCTTGTTCAACTTGTTCAGGTGGCCATGAGTCAATGTTTTGTTGGATTGAACCTTCGCTTCCCGCATGGAAAGTTCTTCCAACTTTCTGGCCATTGACTCCGTGAGTTCCATGTCCATGGATTGGATGCCCTTGAGATGCTGTAACATTCGCTCCTCCTCTGCTGTAAGCCCCACCGGTGCTTCGACTGATGGTGCTGGAGGCAGAATTGGCTGTGGCGGCATCCCAAGCGGCTTCTCCACAGAAATTCCGACTTCCACTTTGCGATTGTTGGCCCTTGTGGCCGGTGTGCTCGATATCCAAGGCAGTTTGTCCGGAAAAACTGCCCAGGCACCTGCTTCCTGACTGACTTTTTCTGTCGATTTGTAATCTTGAGCATCCTGGCTCCTCTTTTTGCTGCTCTTTGACCTGGACCGACGTGGTGCTGACCAAACCACACTCCAGTGAGCTTGACAAACCCGACAGTGAGTCATCTTCGGCGTATTGTTGACCTTGCATGTGAAACAATGCCACGTCATTGAGCTCACAAGTTGAATGAGGGGTGGAAGTTCCTTGAAATTGAAGGAGTGATGGCCGTAGAGAAAACTCACGGCTCTCCTTGCTCTCTCTCTCGTCCCACGCCCCCACAAGCCAGATCGTACCACTCCCAAGCTGGTCCGCAATCGTTGTCTCCTGCGACGGAGATTTCGATGCCAGGTGGGTTCGATCCTCTTCGCCAACTTGGATGTTCAACAGGCAGTAACAGTTCCAAAATGCAAAAGCTGCGAGAAACCGCGCAAACATACGACAGCGCGAAATCCCTAAGGTTGACAGCTAAGGGTGCTAGCTGACGTCTCGTGACCAACACCCCTGGGCCGAAACCTTACATATTTATATATATATATATACACACAAATTACATATGTGTGTACATACATCTATATATGTATATATTATCTATATCTACAAAAAATATAATCTATCTATATACATATATATATAGAAATATAAATATCAATATCATATTATATATAAATATGCGCTAGTATATTATAGACAGATGTCCAGATGGCCCCAGGCCCAGGCCTCGCCCGAGAGCTTCAAGTCGCCATCGAGGTTCATCTGGCCAGGTCATCCGGATGTGGCTCCAAAAGGTGGTTTTTCGTGGAAATTTGAATGGAAAAAATGCTGATAGTAACAATGATGATGATGATGATGATGATCATGATCATGATCATGATGATGAAATGATGATGATGATGATGAGGATGAGGATGAGGATGAGGATGAGGATGAGGATGAGGATAGGAATGTTGATGTGATGATGATGATGATGATGATGATGGTGCTGTTGAGGAGGAGGAGGAGGAGGACGAGGAGGAGGAGGAGGATGAGGATGAGGATGAGAATGAGGATGATGATGAGGAGGAGGAGAAGGATGAGAAGGAGGATGATAATGAGGAGGAAGATGAGGATGAGAATGAGGATGAGGAGAAGGATGAGGATGATGAGGATGATGAGGATGATGATGATGATGATGAGGAGGGAGAGGAGGAGGAGGACGAGGAGGAGGAGGAGGAGGATGACAATGATGATGATGATGATGATGAGGGAGGAGGAGGAGGAGGAGAAAGAGGAGGAGGAGGAGGATGATGAAAATGATGATGATGATGATGATGATGATGATGATCAGGAGGAGGAGGAGGAGGATGAGGATGATGGTGATGATGATGATGATGATGATGGTGATGATGATGATGATGACGATGTTGATGATGATGATGATGATGATGATTGATCGGAATTGCGGCTACGTCATGCTCAGTCAAACCTGAATGAAGTATGGTTTAGGGATTGCTAAGTGCAAGATGTAAGGGCTAAAGAACAAAGGTTGCATGAGCCAAGAAGGGTTGATAACTGTTAGTTAGTGTGAGGCGTAGAATCAGTGAATCTGCGGGGGGTTCAGATGGCGATGTTCTGCGTGGAACAGGTGACATGATTCCTGCTGGCCAGCTAAATTGTAAAACATCCGAAGCATGTCCCTTCCCCTAAGATTTCTTTATCTCACAACATGCTGATGTGCTTTTCAAAACGGGTCATCACGTCGCTGCAACGTGGCAATTTGCCAGTCTGCAGGTTGAAATTGGCAGCTTCGTGTCTCCAAGATCTTCGGTGATTTTTGTGAGAACAACCGAAACCAAAAGTCAAGTCCCCTCCTCTCCCCCTCCTCCAAGCACAAGTACAAGTACAAGTACAAGTACAAGTACAACAACAACAACAACTACTACTACTACTACTACCACTACTACCACTACTACCACTACCACCACTACCACCACTACCACCACTACCACTACTACCACTACTACCACTACTACCACTACCACCACCACCACCACTACCACTACTACCATTACTACCACTACTACCACTACTACCACTACTACCACTACTACCACTACTACCACTACTACCACTACTACCACTACTACCACTACTACCACTACTACCACTACTACC
>Ga0126342_10008316_pt1 | contig 18580 bp, 20 predicted proteins | sample Cyp1metagenome_FD_92528 | JGI IMG/M metagenome (GOLD analysis project Ga0126342, IMG submission 92528) | Coral microbial communities from Lord Howe Island, Old Settlement Bay, Australia - Cyphastrea 1 metagenome | ecosystem: Host-associated > Invertebrates > Cnidaria > Coral ...
CCACCCCACCCCACCCCACTGGAACATGAAAGAGAGAGGTTTATCTTGCTCTGAGGATCGTTTTTTGCATTTCGTGGAAGCGCAATTTCGTGGAAATTTACAGGTAATCAGAAGTTTTTCGGCGCAAGTGATGTCGAACATGTGTGGGGGTAATTTTCGGCGTAAGTGACCTTAAAAATTTCGGCGTAAGTGAACGTGGGACCCTTTGATGGTATAGCGATGTGCCTTGATCCACTGCTAGCTATTCATGACATTTCATGACATTTCATGACATTTCATGACATTTCATGACATTTCATGACATTTCATGACATTTCATGACATTTCATGACATTTCATGACATTTCATGACGATGACAATGGTGATGGTGATGATGATGATGATGATGATGCTGATGATGATGATCATGATGATGTTTTTTTGCCAAGTTGAATCTGACGCCAGGCTGGCCTTGGCTTGGTAGCCTTACGTTTGGGACCTGAGGAAATGGCTGCCCAAGTGAGTTATCTAGAAGGTGGAAAAAACCCTCTGCAGGACATCGGTCTTCCCTCGGAGTTCAGAAGTTCATACAGTAGCTGCAGTCTTGAAGCAAAGTCTTTTCCTTGGTTTAGGAAAGGGAGAAGGGTCAGCCAAAAAGCAAAACATGAGATATAATGAGATCTTCAGGTTGACGGAAGCGCTTTGCAGGTGCCACATTTAAAGATCAAACCGTTCAGCTTCAACTGCGGCGCCTCTCCTTCCGCTCTTTCTGCAGCAGGCCGTGTTCAGGCAGCCAGCGGTGCTGTTGCATGCGCGGCCAGCGCAGCCATGGCTTGTGGGGTAGGTGCAACATCAGCTGCTCGCTCAGTGGAAGACAGTGTCTGCGGGGCCCATGGCGATGCCAGTGGCGATGCCAGCGCCCATCGTGAAGGCCGTGGTCAAGCCCGTGGCGAAGCCATCGCAATGGGTCTATGCGGCCCCGCTCCAAAGCACCCCAGGACACCAAAAGCCGAACGCGGGCCTCCCAAAACTGGTCTCCATGAAGGTTACAACCCCGCAGCGGAAGGAGCTGCCTCAAATCGATGGCCAGGTTCCAAGAGATGCAGGTGTGGAGGGCATGCACCCGGTGGATTTTAAGACATTTTGGGAGCAGAGCCTCTTCAAGATCTTCAGGTTTTTGTCAACTTGTTTAGTTGTTCCAATCTTTTTTACATCCTTCCCTGGAGTCCAAGAGATTCTCTCATGTTGGTTTGCTCATCGGAAGTTATGGTCTTCTCGTGTTTTGTTGCCACAAGATTGTGCATTCTTTGGATTTCTTTGGTGTGTCCAAGCTGAGGAATCAGCAAAATATGGTTGTGGTCGACCTGCGCGGTGAAGACCGGGCAAGTGGCCACATCGCAGGGACAGTTCATGTCCGGGCCATGGATCTCCTCAAGGAGATCCAGAAATTTGCGGAGATGTTTCGGGACCAGCCGATCGTTGCATTTTTTTGCAAATACTCGGCGCATAGGGCTCCGACAGCGGCTGGATGGATAACATGCTTGTCTGTGCCTTTTTTGTTTTCTGATTTCAAGAGTTGTACCACAACTGTCCAAAACCCCCTTCAAAAGCAACAGTTTCAGCAGGGGAAAACCAAAGCAACAAGGTCTCCAACTTCTTCAGAAAGAGCTGCCCGTCCAAACAGCGCGTGATGATCCTGGATGGGAGGCCCATGACCTCCGCGTACAGCAGATGGAGACGACGCTGTCCAAGAAAGCATGTGATGAGCTGGCCCTGAAGGTTGGGAAGGACGTTTCGAAGTTGCAATGCATCATTGCAACTTCGACACATCCTTCCCGATCTTCATGGCCAGCTGGTCACACGCTTTCTGGGAAAGCGTCGTCTCCATCTGCTGCAAACTCAGAAATCATCAAAGCATGATCGTGATCGATTTGCGCGGGAAAGATCGGGCAAGCGGGGCAATTCCAGGAACGGCAATTATCCCGGCCATGGATCTCCTCAAGGAGATCGGGAAGTACGTGAAGGATTTTGGCCCAAAATCCTTCACGTACTTCCCGATCTCCCTCAGATTGTGGCACTTTTCTGCCAGTATTCAGCTCACCGAGCTCCCACCGTGGCTGGATGTATCTCCCTTCGAAAGCAACACTTTCAGCAGCGTGAAGGTGGCTTCAGGGGATGAGAGGCCCATCTGATAGGCCAATCAGTTGACCATCGACACGTTCTGGCCAATCTTCAGCAGGCACAGTTCGAATCCCTGCCGCCATCAGCATTCAGATGTCAGTATCCGGTATCACCCCTTGGTCGAGGCCAACATTGCTTCGCCGGGAAAACGCTGAAGCGCACTGAACAGTGAAAATATATGAAAGTATCAGAGTGGTCACGGTTTGTCATGGTTATAGTATAGTCAATGCTGGTCTGAGCCTTTTCTTTTGAAGCTTGTGGCGTTGTGGCTGAGGGCCTAAGCAGCGTCCCGTTTGAGGCGAAACCATTTTTGGACCCAGTTGGATTGCCAGCTGAGGTGGGTATCTCTTTGCGATATCTACCACTCCTCAGCCGACTGCTTTGAGCTACCTAAGGCTCCAGACGGGCAGCGGCACTCATATTTATGCATATTAATATTCATGTCATCTCATGACTATGGTGGTGATGATGATGACGGTGATAACGATGATGATTGAACTGATTTGCCATTTTTTGCCAAGTTGAGTCTGACGCCAGGCGGCCTTGGCTTGGTGGCCTTACGGTTTGGACCTGAGGAAGTGGCTCTCTAAGATCATTTGTGTAAGTGAGAAACGCATTTTGGAGCAAGGACCTTGTGTTTTCGACAAAATCCCATTGGTTCTCCATGAGATATCATGAGATCTTCAGGTCGAAGCAAGTGCTGCAGGATCCACATTTTCATACCGAACCTTTGATCTCGTGCTATGATTCAAGTTTATGAGATCGATGGTTCGGCATTGAGACGTGTCTCTTTCCCCAATGCAGCCGCGCTTGGTGTTGCAGGGAGTGTCTGGGCAGTGGTGCTGTCATGTGCAGCCAGCGCAGCCTTGGCTTGACTGCATCAGCTGCGCAGTTGAAGCCAGGCCCTGGATTCCATCAGGGTGCTGACACGTCAATCCGAAGGTGCCTCCCCGGGAGGCACCTTCGGATTGACGTGTCAGCATCCTGATCGAATCCCCTGTCATGGACACCACCTGTGGTTTTTGCATGGCGACGATGCCACGGCCCATCCTGAAGCACATGGCGAAGCCTGTGTCGAAGCCACTGCAGTGGGTCTGTGCCACCATAGACCCACTTCAACACCGTGTTGTCCATGAGTCCATGAAGGTGACGGCCCCAAAGCATAAAGAATAGAAAGAGCTGACGAATCTGACGAAGGTGTGGAGTTTCAAGGCATTTTGCGACCAGAGCATCTTCAAGTTTGTGTCGTATTTCAGGTTTTGCGCGGGTGCCCTGGGTTCCAAGACATTCTCTCATGTTGACTTACTCTGCGAGAGGTGCAATTTTCACATGCTTTACGTTCTTTCCGTGTTTTGTTGCCACAAAATGACGCAGCTCCAACCAGATCAATGATCAAAGCACGATAGTGGTCGACCTCCGTGGGTAAGATCGGGCAAGTGGCACGATCGCAGGGGCGATGTGGCCACTTGCGCGATCTTCACCGCGCAGGTCGACCACGATCATATTTTTCTGAATCCTAAGCTTTGACACAGAGCTAGGATGACATGCGTTGCAATGTATTGAAGTGTGAAGACGGTCAAGTCATATCAATTGGAGAAGCATGGAGCCGACAATCAGCCCCAACCCCTTGGGTGTACATACAGCTTTTGATCCCACACCCTTCTACTCTGGAAGGGTGATGACTCGTGTGTTGAAGATATAGTGGCTGCACAGCATCATTGCTTCATCACTTCATCATGTCTCATTGACTCATAGATGTAGTTTGAAGATGTCTAAAGTCTGTACAAAATTTTAAAGACACCCATGATAGTTCGGATGGAAAGGGCAAGGGAACAACCCAAGATTTTGAAATAGTTCAAACATCTTTGTTGAGGGCTTCAAACGTCCTGAACTTCGCAGACTAATATACTTAGCCCATCTTAGCCCATTGGCTGCCGAAAATGATGGAAAAGGACCTCTGCACCTCGGCTGAAGTTCCGGGAATTCCATGGGATTCCATGGCTATGGACACAGTTTTTGACGATACGATTGCCATTTCCAATAGGACCACAGTGCGTAAAATTTTGGTGCTTTTAGGCGTCCGATATCGTCCGATCTATTTTGGAATCTATCAGTAGCGCAGGGTCCCACGTCTCAAGTCTCAAGCCTTCAAAAGGGACGAGAACTGCTTGGCGATCAAAGTTGTCTATCCCGTCTCAAGATGTCCCAACAGGTTCGACAACCATGGTCTCCAAAAAGGCCCAGAACCGCAGCTGAGATCTACCAGTTCGGAAGATTTAGCCATGAAACACCATGAACATCATGACATGCCAGTGCTTTATACTGAAGCAGCGTTGAATTGACTCCTTGTGATACCATGATGTCCCATGTGAATCCATGTAGAGAAAAAGTATCTTGCAGATATAGCCATGGCATGCCATGGCATTGTCCAAAGACCTTATATATATATACTGTATATATATATATATCAACTTATATCTCACGGAACCATTGGAACATGGTGACATGTTGAAGCAGAACGATCTGACGTCGACCCTGATAACAGAACGAAAAGCGTCACAGCATCACCGGGGGCCGTTGATGGCGACTGCAGCGTTCACGTCCAACCTTTCTGTACCTTGCAGGGTGTGCTTTTTGAATGCAAGGGATACTCATACAGTACCCTCAATTTTAGTAGTTCTGTGACTTCTGTGAGCCGATTGTAAAATAGCTCAATGTATCCCCCGAAATCTTTGTTCACTAGGAATCTCAGGTCAAACAGCTGCGAGCGAGGACCAGCAAATTTGAAATGAATTCGTTGCTTTTTCCTTTATCATGATTTAACGATCTATCAGTTTTCAATAGTTTTCAATACTACTTTGTGATGGTTTAACCATGTTTAACCAACTTACAAAATCGTTTTGAGATGGGTTGAGATCACCAACAAACTTAGTGTTCCATCGGCTCAAGGTCTCAAACTAATAGGTGGCCGCCGTGTCCAGAGGCATAGTCGCCACGAAGAACGTGTCTGTAGATGATATGCTAGCAGGCTTGGGGTGCCTTTTACCCAACCCAATCGCAGGTAGATGCAGGTAGGTACCGATTCTGATGTGCCACGATAAACTGCTAGTGCATACTCATGACGATGCCGGATGATGTCTGATGATGATGACGATGTTTTTTTCAGGCTTGGACTATCTTAGACTGATTTGCAATCATTTGGCCAAGTTGTGAGTCTGATGCCAGGTGGTCTTGGCTTGGATTGGATAAGGGGAAAAACATTCCCAGGAAGTTCATAACTATACAGTTTTGAAGCAAAGTCCTTTCCTAATCCGTTCCTTGCGTGTAGGGCTTTGGGAAGGGTCAGCCAAAAAGCAGGACATGAGACATCATGAGATCCTCAGGTCGAAGCAAGTGCTGCAGGTTTCTACATCTCAGCGCCGCACAATTCAGCTTCGAATCTGCGGTGTGTTACAGTGTAGCTCGCCGCAGATTCGAATGCAGATTCCGCATTCGGGAAAGAATGGGATGCACATGATGCAGCAGATGCAGTCGCCCTTGCTGCTTCGGCAGGTCGTGCCCAGGCAGTTAGTGTTGCTGTTGCATGGCAGCCCATCGAGCTCCTACCATGGCTGGATGTGTTGCTGCCACAAGATGATGCGGCTTCAAACAGATCACGGATTCTTTATTCTTTTGACTGTTTTGTGTCAAGGCTTAGGAATCGTCAAAGCATGATTGTGGTTGATCTTCGATCAATCACAACCATGCCTTGCTGTTTCCTAAGCTCACATCAAATGATTTAAACTCCTTGGTTTTGTTGTTCGACCTGTGTATGATTGTGTAAAATCAGGCAATCGACCTGTGTCCACGGTGGGATGTCATCTTCAGCTCATTATAGCACTCATCAGTTCGACCTCGATACATTCTGGCCAATCTTCAGGGCAAAAAGGAGAATGAGGAATTCCACGATATCCTATGGTGAGCTTCAATTCAAACTGGACAAAGGATGACAAGGGAATAATTCCTGAGTTTGAACATGCTCGGCACCCCAAATCACTGCGATGGTTTACTACCCGGCATGGTGGCGAATCTCAAGATCTCGCAAGGTCCGTGCGCGTTTGAAGCGCATGCTTTCGCCAATCTTAAAGTCCCTGGCCGCAGAAACGCAGCGCTTGAAGCCTGCAGAGGTAGTATGGCATGTATTGAAATGCATTGAAATGTGAAGATTGTGAAGTCATGTCAAATTGAGAAGCATGGAGCTGACAATCAGCCCCCCTCTACAATTGTCATTGCCATTGCACTGGTCTGGAAAGTGTTTCCTGAGTGTCCCTGGCATTGGGTTGCAGTTTGAAGGGCTCCGAACTACTTCCAGAAGCAGCCGCTGATTTGGTGGTCCGCTCCCGGAGGAGTGTTGTTCGTCCATTTCCTCTCGGTTTTGCTGTTTCATCTGTTTTGGGAGCACGTTGTGACACTGATCGACTGTGGTTGGTGTTTTTTACTCGGACTTTTCAATATATGGAAATCCAGCCGAGCTGCTGAAAAACCTCGCGCAGGAATCACAGGAACAAAAATCACCACACACGCGAGGCCATGTGTCGGCGCGTTTCCACCCGCACGTGGTTCTTTTTATGAGTGGCTCATCTATTTGAAGGTACGCGCCTTCCATGAGGTGAGCCATGAGCAATGGAGCCTTGCCTTGCTTTGGATGAAACTTGGTTAACTATACAGTTATACGGTATACGGTAGTTATACGGTTTTAAAATGTTTGAAAACGGAGTGCACTGGCCGAGCGGTTGCTCGGGTGTACATACATTATTCTACAGCTTTTGGTTCTAGACTCTACACCCTTCTAATTCTGCAAAGGTGAAGACGTGTGTCTTGAAGATACTGAAGAGATACAGTGGCTGCACAACACCTTAGGGCTTTGACATCCGAAGCCTTCGCAACTTGGAAAACAGTCGCTGAACGCGATATTTGAAACTTGGCACCTGCCGCCGAGTGGATCTTGATGGATTTTGAGGGACACTGGAATGTCGCAGATGTCAACAGCATTTGGGCCCCGGCTTTCAACGGTTGTTTCATAGTGTTTCAGATGTAGTCTGAAGTTTTTTCAAAGACCCCATGACAGTTCAGATGGAAAGGGCAAGGTTATAAAATCCCAAAGTTGAGCATCTTTTGTTGGTGGCATCCAGTGGGGCCCACTGAGGCTTACATTATATACGCACAGGTAGCTTGGGAACAGGACCTGTGCGCTTACACGTCAAAGATGTCCGGGAATTCCAGGCATGGGTATACAATGGTATACAACATTATGCAACCAATTTATGACAACGATACCATGGCCAGTGAACAGAAAGGGGATGTATATAACCCTATGAAACGTTGAACAACTTTGATATCGAACATTATCGAACCCAAACAATTGCCAGATAGGAAGATGTTCCAGATTGCGGTGCTTCGAATTTTGGTTCTGGGAGACATGCGATGTGCCTTGTTTTGATAACTGATTCACTCTAGACGAAGGGTCGTAGAGGTCACCCATGAAACATCATGCAATATCAACATTATGAAATGACGTGCTCAAGCAGCGTTGGCTTAATTCCTTATAAGACCATGATTCATATGATGTTACCAATGTGATACTTGCAGCATTTTTGCAGCAATGCCCATGGCATAGTCCAAAGACCTTATTGATCTCATCGGAGCGATTGTATCGCACCTTGACCATGGTAGAATCCCACACCCGCGAAAGATTGGACCAACGCAAAAGCTGAACAGTACTGCAAACAGTGCGGTGCCCAACGTCAGTCTTTGGGATGACATGTGGGGACCAAATATAATCAAATATATATGTCCAGAAGGTTGTGCTTGCCTTGGCATCTGCCTTGGCTCACATTCGCAACAGAACGACCATCATCACAGCATCACGGGCGGCCGTTGATGGCGACCACAGCGTTGACATCCAACTTTTCCTGTACCTTGGTGTCCAGAGAGGATTGTGCTGTTTTTAATCAAATGCAAGGGATCCTCATATATAATTACAGAGTCAAGGTTTCAGTAGTCCAGTGATTGTTAAGTTGCTGCTGTATCCCACAAAAGCATCCGACATTTTGTTCACCCCTGTAGGAATCGCAGGCAAAACAGCTGCGAGAGGTGGCCGGGTAACAAACTCAAGGTTTTAAGCAACCAGAGTGCGGACCGGCAAATGAACTCCCTTTCTGTGCTGGCTCAGAATTCAAATCGTATCAGTTTTTCGTATTTGTTTGGAACGCTTTACAGTACCCAACGGACATATTTTGAAGATGGGTTGAAATCACCAACAAGCTCGGATTCCACTTGTTGAAGATCTCAAATTAAATCGTAGCTGCTTTGTCCAGTGGCACTCACCACAACATCACAAGGTCACAGATTTTGAAGAGCCTGTAGAAATCATAGTGGATCCTAGTGACCCTGGATGGATAGTGGATCTGATGCATGATCAGGATGATCAATTTTCAGCACATGTCAGCTATTGCTAGACGGATACCAGGATCTCGGAAAATCAAGACATACACCAAAACCAGCAATAGTACCTCCTGTCCGCAGTGGAGTACAGTGGCTCCTGGTATGTCCAAAACTATCAAAAACTGAGGTACATACCAGCACAAATACTTCCAATCCCATCCAATTTTAACATTCTTATTTCTTATCAGGTTATGTTTCTTAGAAACCTATTAATCAACATGCATAGAACATAGAGTTACTAAAGGGAGGACTATTTTTTAGATATGGTTTCCCGGTTTTGTGGGTTTTTCCCCGTTTTCTGGAAGGAAGGAAGGAAGGAAGGAAGGAGGGAGGGAGGGAGGTAAGGAAGGAAGGAAGGAAGGAAGGAAGGAAGGAAGGAAGGAAGGAAGGACGTAATTAAACCTTCAGCCTTAAACACACCCTAAAATGAACTCCAAACAACCGCAAATAACATGCAAACAATTGAACAAACCCTAAGCCGACCGTAAATACTGTTTAAAGTAACGCCAAATAACCATTAAACCAACCCTAATTAAGACCTAAACCCAAATTACAGTAAAGGTTCCCTCATCGTCTGTGCCCGAAACCGCTCTTGGGGCTATAGTTGCTCGAAAGGTGGTCTTTGAATAGGGGCACAGAGGATGGGCTTAAAGTGCCACGCAGGTCGCACAAACCAAGCGTTGCGCAGGCTATCGTCTGTGCCCCTAAACCTTCGTTGTGCTAATGGCATATTTCACTTTTTGAGGGAAGTCTCGCACAAAAGCTTCGTTTTCACATTTTCAACTTTCACTTTTGGAGGGAAGTCTCGCGCGAAACCGTCGTTTTCTAATGATATTCTTCCTGTATGGTGCCATAATAGTTCCCCCGCAACCTTCAGAAGTATGTTTCCAGTGTATGCTTCCTATATGGTGCCATGATAGTTCCCCCGTAACCCTCAGAAGTATGTTTCCAGTGTATTCTTCCTATATGGTGCCATGATAGTTCCCCCCCTCCCAACCTAAAGGGACGTATCCCTCAGAAGTAGTGATATTCTTCCCATATGGTGCCATGATAGTTTTCCCCCTTCCAACCTCAAGGGGTCGTATCGTATCCCTCAGAAGTATGTTTCTATGTGAGAGTTTAGGGGCGCAGGTGATCGGAACAATCGGAACTTACCTCGAAGTTTAGGGGCCCAGGCGCAGATGATCCTTTTTTAGGGGCGCAGATGATGAGTGAACCACAATAAATCTGAAACCAACCCTAAATGAACTTCAAGGCCTAAGAAGTAAACCCTATAGGCCCTAAACCAACCCTAAACAAACCTTAAACCAACCCTAAATAAACCCTTAACTTACCCTAGATAAGCCTCAACCAACCTTACCGTAAAGAAATCCTAAGCCAACCTCAATGAAACCTAAAAACGACCCTAAACAAAGGCGTAACCAACCCTAAATAATATCCAAAAACCTGAAACAAACCCTAAACCAACCATAAATGCATTCTACGCCAACCCAAAATAACCACTCAACAGACCTTAGATAAACCCTAAAACAAACTTCAATAAATCTTAAACCAACCGTAGGTAAACTGGAAAATGTTTAACCAACATCAACAAAACCCTCAACCAACCCTAAACCTACCTAAATACATGCTGCAAATACAATGCTAATGAGAAATCCAACCTCCAAAATGCTGCAAACAGCACGCAAGTGAGAGATCTAAACTCCAAAATGAGGCCAATACCAGGTAAAACAATCTTGCCCAAAAACGGGAAAAGAAAAAGAAACGGGAAAAAAAACACCAAAAAAACTTCAGCCCTTACTAAGGCTATTTATATAATTACACACACACATACACGCACACACACACACCGATCTCTAAGATTCTAAGTTTCTGAGACTTCACTTCTCCTCCATTAGCTAAGGCATGCTTATCCTTAATATCCCCTAAAATATCCTAAAATATACATACACATGAAATCGCATGAATATACATACGGATCCATAACTGAAGAAAAAACCGGGTTTTTGAAAAAAAAACTACAAATTTGTGGGTTCTTGATGCGCTAGGTACGTATAATTATGTATATTTAATTTATGTTATGTATATTATGTAGGCGATCCGTATGACATTAGACAGGCGATCCCATGAAATTCATGGCTTCAGCCGAGGCCGTGAAGGCGAAGTGGCACAGCGAGTGCTGGATGGTCCAGCGAAGACCAGCGCCCACTTCCTGCGGGGAGACGCGCCCTGGCCGCAAAAACTGAAGGTTTTGACGGAAAAACCTTGGGGAAAGTTGGGAGGTCAGAAACAAACATGAGGGTTTTGTGGGGTTTTGTAGGGTTTTAGAAGGTTTTAGTGTGCTTTAACATGTTTCAACAATGTTTTAAACCAACAACACTGAGATTTGCAACATATGTTCACCAGTTTTCATCAGCAAAACTATGGAGCCATGTTGAGGGCTCCTTCCTAGAGACTATGCGGGTGTGTACGAGTTGGTGGTCCAAATTTGATTCTTGACAATTTGATTTTATCTGTGATAATCCCAATCAAGAATCCCTGACTTTGTGACAGTGATGGAATCACTGTTTATCAATGATTCGCAGTGGTTTAATTGCACCGGGCGTTCTCCACCTTGATAGCATTATAAATTATCACGTTATGAGACGGCAGACGCCCCATTTGAAGACAGTGGCAGCCCCTTCGGACAGTTCATGATGATTTCGTAGTTCAATGGAAGTGGGGGATACAGATCACATCCGATGACGCTGCCAGTTTTTCAAGTTTTTTCAAGAATGGACTTCGAGCCATGAAAAACCGTGACGGTGACAAGGTGAAGAGCATCTAGCCTCACTCACATACTCCAAAGCAACAAAGCACAACCAGAACTATTCCACTTACCTTGTGGCCCGTCGCCATTTTGACTAGAGGGTTGTAGCCCGTCCAGCTGGTATTTTGGATGGCAAATTGGGATGTACTGTAGCTCAAGACACCACGTGTATGGACGATGACAAACTATTTTTGATTCATAAATTGATTCACAACAGCCAATGTATGCGCATACAAGGCGTACAAACAACATTGACACATTGACATACACACCCAATAGCACTTGTTAATGGTTTCGAACTGTTTCGAGGATTTCGATCGCATGGCTACTCAACCCGTCTCCGCATTCCAGAAGATGTTAACAGTAAAAGTTGACAGCGTTAGGTGGTTTGGCATGGTTTCAAATCGCCCAAATCGCCCCAGGAACTTCCTTTGCATGTACTTCGCACGGGTCATCTTGCTGGGAAGGCGCACTTCGATTTTGTGCCACCAGCCAGACTCTGAATTTGGATGAATTTGGTAGATTGCATTGATTGTGGGATGACACTTTGTCATTGACTAGTATCTCATAGTCTTGTAGGATCTTGTAGGGCAGGATGACACCTAACCGCAGAATTAGATGGGAAAATGTCAGCTGTTGAACCAGTTTAGCCATGTTTAACCAGAAAGGACAGAAACCATGGTTCGGCGAGATGATCGAGATGTTCCCTCAAAACCTTAAAAGCTTTTCCATTCAAACCAATCATTTCGCCGCACTCGGGTTCGCCACCTCGATGTTGAATCCCATGAACTCACCATTGCACAGAATTCCATGGAAGGTCCTATGGTTCTTGAGGGTCTCGGAGGTGGCAAACGCCATGGCCGTGCAACGTGCCATGGAGTGCCTGGGTTGCTGTGTGATTCATTGATCAGATTTTCTGATGGGTGACTGGTTGGGCGGTTACATGATGTAAATTGATGTAGATAATTTAATATAACTTATCATAAATGGATGTACATGATATATATATATATATATATAGCGAATACCCAAGTGATCCCAAGTGTAGATTTACCATGAAGCACGTATACTGTACCTTAAGACATCGACGCCGGTGCCATTTCACGACGAGTTTCTTCATGAAGCACTTCTCAGGTTTCCTTGCCGGGCAGTGCTCGGTGCCCAGCGGCCAGTGCTTCATGTCTTGGGAGGCAAGGGGATTTGTGCCAATTTTATCAACAGCAACATTTGAATTTTAGCAACCACAGTAAATCAATGAAGATTAGCGACGTTCAAGGAACGAATTTAGCGAGGTTTTCTACGGTTTTCTTTGACTCCAGAGCATACAGATTGCATCTAGATTGCATCTAGATTGCTGTTGTCATTGCTGGCGCTGTACGAATTGGTACAGGTCACGATGGGCGAAGCTTGTCCAGCCATTGTTGGAGAATGGACCCCAGCACAGGCAACTGGCAGGCGCCAAGGGCGCGGGGCCACCTGGGGGGCCACCTGGTGCCACTTGGGGCCACCTGGGTCAAGTGCAAAATTGTTTGTGGTTCCACGGGTTTCACTTGGCATGGTCAACAGATACTGGTATCTGATGGTACCTGGATCTTCGAAAGGTCAGAAATAATTGTCCGGAAATCAAACCCAAATCTGCTCTGGACAGAAAGTTGTAACAAACAATCAGGTATATGAATGTAAAGATTATCACAAGATTGACGTGCCTTAGTCGCTGCTCGTTCTAGACACTCGACCATTCGACCACGGTTGGAGCTCTGGTCCGGTTCGGAGGAAGCTCAGAGACCATTGAGACCCACAGATCGTTCATTTTGTTGGTACCCGGATGTACCCGGCATATTCTAATTATTCTAAAACAGGAAAACACCAAACCAAATCATCCAAACCCACGGGTATCCAAGCCACAGGAGCCTGTGGCATACCCATAGGTCAAGATTCGGCACGCAAGATGGGCTACTTTCCCCGATGAACGTTTTGGGCACCCTGGTATGCAGAATAAAATAATGACCCCCATATCCACTGAAAAAAATATTCCAGGGTATCAACTAGCTTATGGAATAATTGTTTTTGGAATAATTTTCAAGGAATACTTTCTTTAAGGGGTAGGTATACGATGATGCATGTCGGAACCTTGAAAATCAGATACCCCGGAATAATTATGTTTTGGAATAAATTTCTTTAACTTAAAAGATCTTAAAAGCATCTTAAAATATCTCGAAGCAGCTTATACGTTCCTACATTTGGCTTGGCCCTTCCAAAAGCCATTCCTAGCTTGGCGGTATTTGCCTGAAAGCTTTTTGCTGGAAATGCCAGTTGCAGTTGTTTAAGGCATCATGCAGTTTGGGCAATTTCTGCAAACCCTTTTTTGCAGCGTAATTGCAAGCACAACTAGTGTCCAATGGACCACCTTTCTCTCACAGCACTTTCTCTCGAGAGTTCTTTGGATGGCAATGAATAGGGAATGTTAGGAAAATGCCTACGAAAAGGCCAGGTTGAGTGCCATTTTGCGTGCCTTCCCCAGGGGAGAAATTATTCTAGGGGTATTGAAGATGCCTGGTACCCCTCAAACACCAAAGTGGGCAGCTGATCACCAAATTAGCCCAGAAACTTGCAAGAATTGTCAAAAACAAATGAAACCCACACATTTCCCACCCATTCCCATTATGGCCAACGGGAGTTTTTTGGAAGGAAATGAATGGAATATGGAAGAAATAGGAGGGCGTATGCAAAGTTGGGAAAACCTCTAGGAGAGAGCCAGGTTGGGTGACATTTTGCTGGCTTTCCCCAGGGGAGAAATTATTCTAGGGGTATTGGAGATGCCTGGCACCCCTCAAAAACAAAAGTGGGCAGCTGATCACCAAATTAGCTCAGAAACTGGCAAGAATTGTCAAAAACAAATGAAACCCTAGGAGAGAGCTAGGTTGGGTGCCATTTTGTGGGCTTTCCCCAGGGGAAAAATTATTCTAGGGGTATTGGAGATGCCTGGCACCCCTCAAAAACAAAAGTGGGCAGCTGCTACAATCACAAAGCAAACCCAGAAATTGGCAAAAAAAATCAAACTAGTGACAACCAAATATTTTCCTTTTCCCACTCATTCCCACTCAGGCCACAACCACCAAACTAGCCCAGAAACTGGAAAAACGTCCAAAACCAATCAAAACCATGTTCAACCAGTGGGCTGCTGAGAGGACATTTGTTTGAAGATATTATTCTGACTCTTCAAACTCTTCTTGATCCTATCTAATTATGTTTAAAATTGTTTAAATTTGTGCCCCAGCTCTGCAAGAATAAGGGAAACCTTTTTCGGCCGTTTGCGCGCAGCTGCTTACGATTACTTGCGTTTGGCTAGAAATAGACTATACCGGTATCATTTTGATGGAAATTATTATTCCAAATTTCCATATATCTCAATGAGTTCTTGGATAACTTTTTTTTAATTCAAGGTATGCCGGAATAATACTTTATCTGAGGTATGTTGACGGGGGTATCCCCTTAGGGCATGCGTTATATCATATGTCATGTAGACTGACTTTATATCTTTTATTTTTAGTAAAAGCAGTCAGTTGAATTTAAGACTGACCATCCTTGACGGACACTGCAGGAGGTCGCTCCTTTGCCAAGCGCTCGTAGCATGGCCACGGCTGCGGCAGTGGGAGGAAGGTGACGGATGTGATGGTGCCAAGTTGGAAGATGCGAAGAAAGTTTCGGAGTTTTAAACCTACATGCTGCCCATCACCTCCAGAAAACTCGCATTTTGCGGAGTAAATCAATGCCTTGCTCCAGGCTCTATGTGGTGGGTGGATTTGATGGTGACTTCCTGGCGAACATGGAGGCGTCAAGTGGTCGATGATATCCTGCAGCACCTGTGCGTCCACTTGTACATGGCCCTCCACCCCTTTTTGCGCTGTTCGAAACCATGCATGTGTATTTTGACATATTTTGATATATTTTGACATATTTTGGCCACTGAATAGTCTCCGGCTTCGCACCCTACCTGCAAGGTTTTCGACCCTGCCTGGAACGAATGGTCACCTGGGCCTCCCATGTCGCAAAGGAGAGGCATGGCCAGTTGGGAGGACGTAGAACGAAACATTTTGCCGGTCAACAACTGGAGCACAGGGTGTTCGCATGGAAAGCTTTGAGGACCAAACATACCTCACCGAAGAACGTTACCTTTTTCGCTGGATCTCGATCTCGAAGGTTGTGCGATATTCATTGCAAGTCATTGCCTGTATTTCGTGCTTGCAAGTGATTGCGTGGCCAGCAAATCAAGCAAAAGTGGTTAATTTTTGTACTTGCATGGAGCTTGCGGAAAGCAAGCAATGTGTTGTCGGAATCATATTGCCGAAATGGCCTGGCCATTTTGGCTCAAGCTTTGTGTCAACAGACTTTGGAAATGGCCCCTAAGTCCTTTGCGTCCGATGGGATGGATGACGTGATGGAGGTGGACGTCCCCCCATCAACCTTGGACTCCGAGATGCTGTCTGAGGGCAGCTTCCAACTGGTGGACCCAACTCACTGAGATCACCATCGAGGTGGCAATGCTTCAGAATACCACTAAGGTGGACCTCCAGAAGTCTCTTGCTGAACTGACTGCGGCCATGCAACAGCTTGCGCACCTAGGACCAACCTGTGGACCAAGGTACCAGTACCCAACCTGGGCCAGGTAGCGGCCAGGAAACGGGGAGTGACACTAGAGTCTTGGTGGACTTTGAGAAGGTCACTGTCGACACCTACCGGATCACCAATGGCGGCCAGGAGCTTCCTCTGGTCCCGGGCATTATCAGGAACATGCTCCGAGACTTGACCTTGGGCGACCTTCGGGACCTTCTGTCCATCTTTGGCAACCTTGAGGCCCCCACTTCGTCTGCTTTCCACCGGATCCTTGAGAGCTATGGACTGGCGATCAAGAAGTTACAGCACGAAAAGATCCTTTCGGCGGAGCACGTCAAGAAGAGGGACGCCACGACAATCTAAAAGTTGGAGGCAGGCCCTGAGATCTCAGAACTCATCTGCGAACACTGCAAGTCCCCATGGCTCAAGCAGCAATTGGAGGGCAAGTGCTTGGCGTGCGGCAAGATTGGCTCCCGCATGCACAAGATGAAGGACATGGGCATGACTCAGGAGGTGGATAGAATCACCTGGAGACTCATGTTGATGACCTGGCCCCGGGATGGCCAGTCCACTGAGGAGAAGATGGAGGAAGAGGAGGAATCCCTCCATGTATCTCCATGTGGAGGGTGCGAGCCATAGCGAGGTCATCCGTAGAGAGGAAGTCCACCATGACCGACCGCATCAGGGCGTTCGATTCAAGGACTTGTTGCACCTTAGGAGACCAGAGATCATCCACGTCGTTGACCGCCGGGCGGAGCATCTTGCGCTTGTGTTGCCCCCGTTCCTGGAACTCCCTATTGGCCGCTTTGGCCTCTGAGAGGCTGGTCTGGGCCATGGCAATCTGTTGCCATGCGTCACTGCTCCCGGGGTCTCCCTCATGCTTCCTCTTGAGGTAATGCTGGAGCTTAGAGACGCTCAGGTGACGGAGGACCTCAGCTCCTCTGGCTTCTTAGAGCGTTTGGGCCCCTTCTTGCATTGCTTCATTGGACATGAAGATGTACATCAAGAGCAAGGGCAACCCCTGCCCGGGATCATTGCTGTTGGAAGAGGTGCCGGAGACTCCATTGGATTTTTGGGAAGCCACGGAGGCGGCGGATGCCCCAGCTAGTAGCGGGGAGTCCAATGCTGCACTGGCAACCCGCTTTCCCCCGGACAGCATTGAGCGCAAGCTCGCCATCTTAAGACATCATCAACCAACATGCCCAAGGCCAAGTCCGCATTTGGGGTGGACAGTGGCAGAAGGAGTGGTCGGAGCTCAACATCCCCATGTGGGTGACAGATGGCAAGCCTGGCCAACTCGCCAACTTGGAAAGATGTACCAGGCCCTGTGGAGCAGAGGGGGACTTCCACCAACGAAGGCCGAGTTGGAGGACCATGCAGGTGAACCATGGGATGCGGCCTAGCATGGACACCATCCAGAAGCTGTTCTGGGCCCCCGGTCCTGAAGGATCCAATTGGTTTTGGCATGGGGCTGTGTCCACGTGGAGTTTTCCCAGCTTGTGCCACAGGTGGCACACCAGAACGCTCTGAAGGACATCTATGGGCAGCAGATGCCCCTGGCCATGGCAGCCTCCAGCCGAGGCTAGCAGCTAGCATAGCGCGGAGAAGAGCCGGAACAAGCTCCAGCGCCACTTGATCATCAAGAAGGAAGTGAAGACGTTTGTTCAGGAGTTGGGCAAGTATCTCCCCTCCGACATTGACTCTTGGAGGCATCTGTACAAGGAGATGGGCAAGTTCCTGGCGGCCCAATCGTTCCTCACGCACACCCCTTCCTGTGTGATGGAGCTCCCCCCACGACACCAAGTCCCACATGCGGGAAAGGGCGATCTGCGACCAACGAATCAGCCTCCCATTGAGTGCCTTCCGGGAGAGTTGGACACGGTCTACGCCAAGCTGGCTCCCAGTTTGGTACCCAAGAGGCCATGGTGGAGGTCAAAGTCAACTGGCGGTGGTGCTCCCTGCTACACGATGAGGATGTGGCCAGGAGCTTCTATGCCAAGCTGGGCTACTCGGCGGAGGAGACGGAATCCAGACAGAAGCACTTTGGCAACCACAATCTCCACGGTTTCTGGGCAAGATGGAATGTGGGCTGGTGCTCAGCTTGGTCAGCCCCTGGGCGTGTCCCCAAGGAGCACGGGTGAAGAAAGCTGGGGGCTTTGCCTGCAAGTATTGCGACGGCTTCTGAAAAGCCAAAGCAGGCAGCAGCAGAGTGGTCCAGCTCCTTGGCCGCTCTGGCCAGAACAAATTGGCATTGCAGCTCAGTTTGGACGACCCCCCGGAGCCACTGTACCAGAAGTGGATTCAAGACAGGATGGAGTACTATCCTGAGGGTTGAGCCCGTTAGTGTGATCCGCGACGAGGCCTTGGACTTGGACTAATTACCAAGTGACTGAGCGCCTCCGCTTCTCGTTGCAGAATAAGTTGGGGAGAGTCTCCGACCTGAACTGGGTCGTGATGTTGAGCAACCCGGTACGCGATGTGCTCCTGAATACCCAGCAGCTGGCGGCGAAGCG
>Ga0126342_10008317_pt1:2500-18579 | contig 18579 bp, 17 predicted proteins | sample Cyp1metagenome_FD_92528 | JGI IMG/M metagenome (GOLD analysis project Ga0126342, IMG submission 92528) | Coral microbial communities from Lord Howe Island, Old Settlement Bay, Australia - Cyphastrea 1 metagenome | ecosystem: Host-associated > Invertebrates > Cnidaria > Coral ...
TAGAGAATGAAAGCGATAAACAGCTTTGGGCATGTTTTCAAAACTTTTTTGCATGAAAAAATCAGATCAGGTTTAAGCAAAAGAGGTGCAGCAGATATGAGCCGGTAGCAGCACTGGAAAGAGGAGATTTCAGCATCAGGGGCCGCCCATTGAGCCTTCCCTTTCACTTTGTTTTGCTTGAGCTTCACCCCAGCTAGTTCTTCACCATGGCGTGCAAAAACTCTTGCTTCCGTTTAGTTAGCATTCGGAAGCATCAGAATATCTACAATACATCATTAATCCAACGTTACTTAAAGCCGAAAAAATGCAAAAGAAGGAGGAGAGCCGTCGGCGCCAACCAATCAAGTAATCAAAGCATCTGTAATATGTAGTGAAGTATGAGCGCAACATGAAGGATTCACGGCCCAAGAGTTTCAAGGTGTCATGGGCGAACCCAGGGCCGTATGGGAGCGGCTGAGCCATGCAGGTTGGAACGAGGTGGCTCTGGCAGGAGTCTATGAGTTCTGCTGGGAGGAGCTGCTGGTGGTAGGGCAGCTTAGCTTTGGAAAGGGGTTGGAGCTCCGATCGGCGATGGCCAGAGCCGACCTCCAGCAGTCCCTGAGCAACAGGGCATTTGCCCAGCGGCCCCAGCGCTTTCTTCAAGGATGAGGCTGGAACCGGAGGTACGGCTGAAATGGGAATCGGTGTTGAAGAAGGCACCTCCTGCTCGGTGGCCCTCGCGATTTCAGCGGGGCTTGGAGAAACTGGAGGATGGCGAGTCCCGAAAGAAACTGAAAGGCGCAGAGCGGGATTGGGAGCGGGTTAATGTTGCCGGCCTGCTATCCTGGTGACCTTGGCTGGGGCCCACTGCTGTGAAAGATGGCTACTGGTTTTTGGACAGAGCATTCAGAACGGGGAACCATGGCTACATACATTCCAGATGGCCAGGTCAGCCCGGAGGTCCGACAGATGGTGGGCCGGCAGTCTTTCACACAAGAGGAGGCGTATACTTCAGACATCCGGAATCCTCCATTACGACTGCTCAGAGTGAGGTCGCCACGATGCTTAGAAGGTTGTAACTTAGTCTGAGGTGAGGGTATTGGAGGATCAAATCATCGCCGGCTTGGGCAATTACCTGCGGGAACAAGAAGTGACGGAGGAGGAGATCTTGAAGCTGGCGCAGAACCTAGCGCTGCCCACGGATGAATCGTTGCAGAGGGAAGGTTTGCAGAGGGCTCAGCGTTTGCAGAATGAGGGGATGCCCGAAAGGCCTACGACTCTTCTCTCCCCCACCTCTGCTCTGCTGGCGGGGCCAGAAGAGATAGATGATACTGAGACAGAGGACGAAGGTGAGGGCGAAGCAGAGCCGATGGAGTCTAATGGAACCTACGTCTTCTCAGCGTGGGTCCTGCAGCAGGAGAATCCCACACAGAGTAGGTGAGTGCTGTCGCGTCCCGGGGGTGCACCACAGAAATTTCATGTCGGCAGGGGACGATCGACCTCCCTTGTCTGCAGGGAGCTCCGGCTGATCGCTCAGGTGTTGTGCGGAAAGTTGGAGGAGCACCCTTTCGGTGACTTGCCCGAAGAAATACGAAGGGATTGGGTGGAGCAATTGGTAGGGTTGGAAAGGAGACCGGATGACAGAACTTCAGCGGTGGAATTCCGGCTCCTTCTGGCGGTGGCACAGGCCGCGGGGGACCCCGATAGTGAATATCTAGGTGAGATGGCATCGTCGGGGATCCCGCTAGGAACTCAGGGTTTCCCGGCAGTGTAAAAGATTCAGTGGAATCTGCCCGACCCCCATCAGCGGAGAAGGTGACTGAGAAGATCCAGAAGGACCTGGCGAAGGGGGACATAAAAGAAATCACGAGCTCGGTACGGCAGCACCTTGAAGGTCGTATCGCTGGCTGCGGTCCCAAAGGACCCTTCGTGGGACCAAGTCCGAGTGTGCACGACGCCACTCACGGCGTGGAAGTTAATCATCACATCCGGGTAGTGAGCCAGATGAGATTTCCTCCCTTCAATGATTTGGAGGGAGCCCTGGCCCAATTTCTGTCTGAGGCCGACTGTCGCAGATTGGACATGGCGTATGACTTCAAAGGAGCCAATCGCCTCATTCCGGTTCACAAAGACGATTTGGGAAAACAGGCCTTTCGCTTGGACGACTCCGACAGGATATACGTCGACTGCGTCTATAGGTACCTTTGGCATCGCCTCGGCCGCCTTTTGGTGGTCGAGGCTGGCCGGTACGCTACAGCGTGTGATGAAGCGGTTCCTACCTGATAACCATGTCCTAAATATCAGAAGGCTTTGTTGGCCCTTCTACCCTTCCTGACGGTAATGGGCGCTGTCATTGCCAAAGACAAGGGGCGGCCAACAGGTGGAGTGGTTGGGCTACCTGATTGATGTGAAGAAAGGCCTGGTCGGGATCTCGAACAAGAAGGTGCTGTTTCTGGAGAGTTGGATCCGCGAGGTACTGTCCCGGGGATGTGCTGGGAAGGGACATGCGCGCGGCATTGGGGTGCATGGGTTTCCTATCGGGCCCCTTGAAGCCCCCACGGCCATTCTTGGCGCTGGTGTACCGGGTGGACTTCAAACTAGGGCCTGGGAGCTTTACGGGTCTTCCTTTGGCTATCAGATGTCGCTGCTGCGGTTCTTGTAGGAAGCGGTGCGTTTGACTCCGCTGAGCGGTTCCTAGGCCAGGGGCGAAATATTCTGAGTTGGTGCGAAGGCGGATGCGGGTGTGGTGTCTATCGGGGGGTGGGGAGTCGTTTTCAGGTTGTACTGTACCGGGTCCGGGTAGGTGGTTTTCTATTGGCTTTGACTCGCCAAAACGCACCTTGGATCTTTGTCAAAGGGGAACCGTTTAAGATTATTTCATCTTTGCAGCTTTTAGCCATAACAGTCGCCCTGATGGTCTTTGGACCGGGTGCAGAATGGCAGGATTTAGCTTGCCATCTCGCCCTTACGCCCTCTACCGACAACCAGACCAACGCCTACATCCTGGATCGACTCATGTCCACAGCATTCCCAGCCTCGGTGATCCTTATGGAGCTAGCACTTCAGATGCAAGAGAGGCAGCTTGAGCTGGATCTCCAAGGACCCCTCGGGAGCAAAACATGGAGGCCGATGCCAGACTTCACTATGCTCGCCGAAGGGAAGCGAATCGAAGTTGATCTTCAGAATCTGGACTTCAAGGCTCTTCACGTTCTAATGGGATTGGCTGAAGAGATCGATCGCGAGATTGTCTTAAAGAGGTCGCAGGCCGCCCACCAAGATCTTGCGAAAAAGTTGCGGCTCACTCAGCCCTGGTGACCTACGGAGGGGAGTGAACTCACCAGGACTTCACAGCACCCCCTATGAAAAAGAGAGTGTGGCAGGGGTGGGGTGGGTGGCATGCGTTTCCTGTGGAGATGAATCTGTAATGTGCAGTGAGGTATGAGCGCAACATGAAGGATTCATAGCCTCTTCCGAGATCACGGCCCAAGAGTTTCAAGGTCCCACCCTCCACACCCGAATCGGCCGTGGGGGAGTGAGCTCACCAGGACTTCGCAGCACCCCCTATGAAAAAGAGAGTGTGGCAGGGGCGGGGTGGGTGGCACGCGCTTATCTCTATTTGCAAGAAAATGGCGTACTGCAAATTCAGATGTTTCGCATGGTCACCAAATTATGCAGCAATACGTTTGCGTGGCCAAACAATCGATTAAATGTATTACATAGATACAAAGCCTAGATACCTTACGTGACTAAGAAAGCCAGCCGGTACTCAGTACTGAAATGCTAGACTATCACGTCTTTTCGTGTGCTTTTGGTGCGCGAAATCCAGGGGAACAAACGCCAAGCAGGTCACCAGAAGGCTTCTGGCCAACAGCCACAGAATGCCGAGCCTTTACAATCGTTTCTTTCCAGAAGGCATTCCCAAGAAACTAATGCAGTGATGAAACACTGTTATAGATTTTGATTCTAGAATGTTTTCAAGTAGGAAAAGACACAAAAATGCAAGCAATACATTCGATCGGTGTCTCTGGATATCATCAAAGGCACGAGCAAAGGAAGGACCATGCTTTGCAGTCTTTTGCAGCTGATGTTTGTATGATTCGCCACAGCACTTTCCCCTGACTTGTAATCGGTCGTTTTCTGAGCTCAGCTATCCTTGGAGCCAAGTTTGGAAACTGAATGTGGAGCAGTAAGCATTTTCCCTTCTCCTCGTGGATTTTCTTTACAAATTACAATCAGGTGGTTAGGACTAGGAGTGCCCAAAATCATGATAGTTTGATCGGATCCAGTGGTATGGACGAAATAGGATGTATTCTGCGCATTGGATCAAGATTATCTCTAGGACGTATAGGATCAAGAGCGACCAAGTCATACGTGGGAGCTGCAGGCAGTTATCGCACAGAATTTCCCTGCATCATGGGTGCCTCGGCTACAAAAAGGGGCCCTCGTCTTGGCTGGGAGCTGAAAGGTTGGCATAGGGAGAGCGTCTTGAGGCTTGAGGGATCTCAAGGGTCTGTGTGTTGCAATGAATCATACATCATCGAAGGAAGCGTAGAAGGCAAACTTCCGACAATATGGAGAGATGGAATACCAGAGGTTCGCAGAGTCAGAGAAGAGAAGAGAAGAGAAGAAGAGAGAAGATCAGAGAAGAGAAAGAGTCAGAAGATGTCAGAAGAAAGAAGATGCAGGGGCGCGAAAAAGGTAGAAAAGTCGCGATTCACTGTCCAATGATTTGTGGCTCAGAAGGGTCGAAAAGAGGCTCGCTTAAGCGGCGGGTGCGGAGCCATCTGGCCAGATGAGAGATGAAAAACTGCATGCCGTTGTGGCGCGAAGCACATTCCGAAGTCAAAAGTGTCAAAGACTCACAGGTTCGGACCACTTTTGGAAGTTGAAAAAAGCAGGCCGCTGTGGCGCAAAGCACATTTGGAAGTCAAAAGTGTTAAAAACTGACAGGTTCGGATCACTTTTGGAAGTTGAGATGTTGAAAAAGTGCACGCCGTTGTGGCGCGAAGCGCATTTCGAAGTCAAAAGTGTTAAAAACTGACAAGTTCGGACCACTTTTGGAAGTTGAGATGTTGTCAGAGTGCACGCCATTGCTGCGCGAAGCACATGTCGAAGTCAAAATGTACAAAACACACCACGTTCAGTGCACTTTTGGAAGTTGAGATGTTCAAAAAGTGCACGCCGTTGTGGCGCAAAGCACATTACGAAGTCAAAAGTGTTAAAAACTGACAGGTTCGGACCACTCTTGGAAGTCAAGATGTCGAAAAAAAGCACGCCTTTGTGGCGCTAAGCACATTTGGAAGTCAAACGTGTTAAAAATTGGCAGGTTCGGAGCACTTTTGGACGTCCAGATGTTGAGGGTTTTGTCGCAGTTTCAAAAGCGTTGGCAGGTGTGGGACATTTGAAGAGGACCTGCAAAGATGCATTTCGCGTGGCAGGCGCAGTACAAGAGACATGTTCATGAGAGATGTTAGGAGGTCAGGGCGCTGATTTCCTGAGAGGGGTTGCATTTTGGTGCATCAGATCTTCAGGTTTTTTGCTAAGATGATTTTGCGTGACCTGGCGTGGCCAGGCGCAATACTTTTAGACAGATGGAGGACCATGTCGCACTAGACAATATTCTCGTGGGGTCAAATTGGGAGGCGCAGCATCTGGTTTGATAGATAGATAGATAGATAGATAGCTGGATAGCTAGATAGCTAGATAGCTCGATAGCTAGATAGCTAGATAGCTAGATAGCTCGATAGCTCGATAGCTAGATAGCTAGATAGCTAGATAGCTAGATAGCTAGATAGGGAGATAGGGAGATAGGTAGCTAGGTAGCTAGGTAGCTAGGTAGATAGGTAGCTAGGTAGCTAGGTAGATAGGTAGATAGATCGATAGATCGATAGATCGATAGACCGATAGTTAGATAGGTAGTTAGATTAGATTAGATTAGATCAGAATAGAATAGAATAGAATAGAATAGAAAAGATAGATGGATAGATAGACAGATGGATAGATCGATAGATGGATAGATGGATAGATCGATAGATGGATAGATCGATAGATCGGTAGATCGGTAGATCGATAGATCGATAGATCGATAGATCGATCGATTGATAGATAGAGAGATAGATAGTTAGACTAGACTAGATTAGATTGGATTAGATTTTGATTAGATTAGATTAGATAGATTAGATTAGATTTTGATGAGATCAGATTAGATAGATAGATAGATAGGTAGATAGATAGATAGATAGGTAGGTAGATAGGCAGACAGACAGACAGATAGATAGATCTCATGGTGTTGTTAGTGTATGTAAATCGCATCTAGACAGGCACTTTCAGAGCTGGCTGCATGAATCCAGCCCACGGTTTGAAACTTTTCCCAGGTTGCTGCAGCTGCCCTGGAAGTCTTGCCTCAAAAGGCTGGAAACTGCTTCGAAGATTGGAGCACTTATACTTTGCATACCACCCCTGCATACTCAAGATGATGTCAAAAGAATCTGAATACGATATGAATATGTGTGCGTGTATTTTATATACGTATATAATCCGTATATATATATATATATTCATATTGTGTATTTATATACATTATGTATATTATATGTATATTATACAGAATATGCAGATGATTCTCCACTGTAGGTGTGTAGTACACGAAATTTGTATATGATCACACACCTCCATATGTATGCATGCATGCACCATTTGTGGCTTTAATATATTGTACACAGGCATGCTATCATCTTTTCAAATGTTAAAGCACGCTCCGATAACGTCAAAAATGTTACACTTACTCTGCCAGTTCTTTCCTTCCGCCGCAATTCCTCTCAGTGTCCACCATGCGTGCAAGCGTGCATGCACTCACTCAGGCATAGGAACGTGATGGCAAGCAACATGCCCAACCACTTGGTCTGTTTCAGGTGCAGAGTTTACTCCAAAGACTGGGGCCTCTAGATGGTCCCCCAGTGGTGCGCTTAACGTGCTCAGAAAGACGCAAACAAGAGCAGTTTCTCACCACTTTGATTCACTTCGAATATTTGACCCACCACTGCTTCATCATGCTTCATCCACTTGATGTCGCTGCAGGTCATCTCGCAAGGGCTGAATGGATTCCAGGTCTTTCTGGCACCTTTTGCCCGATGCGCACGGGATGATGCACACGTCGACGCCATGTCAACTACGAACCAAGCAACAAACATACTTCCTCGTGTTTTTCTATCAAAATCCCGGAGCTACCGTGATACTCCCCTATGTGCTCATCTCCAATCGTCTCAACCACCTTCATTGAGGTTCGGAAGATCCCTAGTCCGACCATGCCAGACCCAAACTATATGGGGTTCTTGGACATTCTTGGGCATTCTTGGACATTCTTGGGCTCTTTACATCTCTTTTCTCCTGGGTGTTTCAGCAGAGCTGCGTGTCAGGCTCTTGCTCGCTTTCAGAATGCAAGTGATGCCAGAGCTGCAGCCACCGCCTTTGAAAACACAAGAATAAAATTTATGCGATGTTGATGAATCGGAGAATCGCATAGAATCGTAGGACTAGGGCGAATTTGTCCTCATGAACCATTGATAACCATTGATATGACTGAGTCACCGGATTCGGACATACTGTCACATAGTCTAAGATTTTAGGCGAAAGGACAAGCAAACCATGCAAGCAAGGTGCAAATAGCAGTGATGCCTGGTGATCAAAGACCAAGGATGGACAGGATTGGTCGGGAGGTTTCGCGTGTGCGGCATTGCGGCATGCCAATATAGCAACGCACTGAGGTCCAAACACTGCATGGGTTCGACATGCGATCTGCTGCCGAAAAGCAGGCTGCCAATAATGAGGCGCCTTTGACACTATTTGACACGACAGTGCGACAACGCAACACATGACCAGGACTTCGATACCAGTGAGTGTGATTTTCTGGAATGCTGTCAAAGAATGTCAAAGACCCTTGAAGGCTCCAAAGGAAGGTGAGTGCTTTAGCCTTCGAATTTCTGACGATGCAGGCCATTGTTGCATTTTGATGCATTTTGGTATTTTATAACAGTCTGCGTAATTTTCATTGGCGTTTTATGCACGGTTCATGTCAATGGTTTGTGTGTGTGTTGTTGAGTCCTTCAGGTGTTGGAGCAGGCGCATTGGGCAGAGCGGTTTCCAATTCCATGTAAGTAATTCCTCTCAGCAGAACAAACTTGCGAATGAACGAAAGAACGAACGAAGCAACCAACACACAAGCAAGCAAGCAAGCAAGCAGGCAGGCAGGCAGGCAAGCAAGCAAGCAGGCAAGCACGCAGGCAGACAAGCAGACAAGCAGACAAACAGGAAACATAGACACACATGAAAGACTACTGGAGCAAAAAACGAAGATGCTCGAAACATCTGAAAAGAACAGAAATTATGGGATTTTCAATCATGTTCTCTCAGACCTTTAGTCTGAAAGTTGCGCGTTTTCCCTGCGAATATTTTTAGGCAAGTGCGGGCAGAACAATATTGGTATTCGCTGAGAAGAATGAAAGTCTCCCGATCAAAAAATTGCTAAATATTCAACTTCGCAGGTTCTTGATTCCTGTGTTCCATTTTTTGCTTCCTTGGCAGCAGGTGCAAAGGCTACTACAAGGAAACGGAAGCCTTGCTTTCAGCGTGTTCACGGAAAGGATTCTGTTTCCCATTGCTACTGCACTTTTTGCTCATGCTTGTTCAAATCGGACGCATCCAATGAACTGTGTGTCGGTTAGGCTGAAAGCCAACGGCATTTTCCTATGGCCTCTGCCGGAAAACTGGGCTGAGAAGGACAGTTCCAGGAAACATGTCTTGGTGGATCGATGTTCCTCCTGAAACAAGCTTTGAAGATCATTTAAAGATATTAAAGATATTTAAAGTACTCATTTGTCCCTGACAGCTCAAAGCTAGCCCCGTGCAGCTACGCCAAAGGTTTTGACTGTATCTCTGCAGACTGCATGCAGTTTTGCCATGTCTTCCCGCTTGCCCCAGCATGTCGCATCGTAGCATCTACAGCTACAGAAGAAAACTCTGCAGCAAGGATGTGGAACTCCTTGCGTCGCTACGCTCTCAGATGGGGCTTCGCACATGCCACTGGACAAAGCTGGCGTTTAAAAACACAATTCAAAGCAGGCACGGAGAACATCGCAAGCAAATCATGCAAGTCCTTGTAGCCTTCAGCATGATCATTTTTTATGCTGAAGTTGTGAGGGCGTGTCAGAGATCCTGCCACATTTGTGACGAAGTTTAAGTTCCGAAAACTGATGGCACTAGGGCACCCAAGAACATCCACCTCCAATGTTGCTGCCACTTTTGCTCACACAAGTAGAATGCCATAAATGCTGATACCAAGACGAGTATTGGGTTCGTGTTCATGCACGGCTGCTTGTACCCTGGTCCGGTTGTGTAAAAAGGGGGTATTGGCATTTAGTATTGATATGTCCTTTAGTTGATTTTCAGGCAAAACGATAAGGAAGAAAAACGATAAGATTCACATATAGGCCCAGCATATGGCCTGATTTGTTTGCTTTTGGCTTGAAAAAATCGATTATCGGGGATGAAGTTTGATTGGGAAAGTGAATTTCGGATCCGAAAAATCGTCTGCTGCTTGTTCTTCCAGAGCTCGTGGTTAGAAGGGGCCAAGATTTGAAAAGGTGGTTTTTGCTTGCTGAAAGTCATTCTTTTGGATGTATCTGCAAAGTTGGTGCTTGGAAAGGCCACACCCTGGTGCTGGTGCCTTGGAAAGGGTAGGTGCTGAAGAAGTGATTTTTGCCTGCCGAAAATCGTTTTTTTCCATCTTCCTCCAGAGCTGGTGCCAGGGGCTTGAAAAAATGATGTTTGCTTGCCGATAATCGTTTTTCAATTTTTCTTTACTACTGCCTTGAAAAAGGGGCTTGAAAAAGTGATTTTCGCTTGCCGACAATCGTTTTTTTTCCATCTTCCTCCAAAAGTTGCTTTCGCTTGCCGATAATTGGTTTTTCCATCTTCAGAGCTGGTGCCTTGGGGGGGCAAGGGCTTGAAAAAGTGATTTTCGCTTGCCGACAATCGTTTTTGCCATCTTCCTCCAAAAGTGGCTTTCGCTTGCCGATAAATGGTTTTTCCATCTTGGTGCCTTGGGGCTTGCCGATAATCGTTTTTCCATCTTCCTCCAGAGCTGGTGCCTTGGGGGGGGCAGGGGGCTTGAAAAAGTGATTTTCGCCTGCCGAAAATCGGTTTTTTCCATCTTCCTCCAGAGCTGGTGCCTTGGGGGGGTAAGGGGTTTGAACAAATGATTTTCGCTTGCCGACAATCGCTTTTCCATCTTTCTCTAGAGCTGGTGCCTTGGGGCTTCAAAAAAATGAACATCCAACTCATGTACTGCAGATAAAGAAAACACAAGGAAATCTGAAGCTGAAACCGTGTATGTTCCACATAGTGTAAGATATTCTGTGGGGCTCAATCTCCCCTCCTCCCACTTGCTGGGCTGACGCTCTACCGACTGAGCTATTGACTCTCTGGCCTTAGTGTCTGCCAACCTTTTATCTCACGTTTTGACCTATTTTTTCTACGGCTGCGCAGCAACAAATCCCTTTCTGCATGTGTTGGCGCGCCTTTAGCTTTTCAGCCCGTGCTGCCTCTGTTTTGGACGGCTGTTCTGTTTCGGATTCGCTGCTTGCAGAGCTGTCTCTGGAGGCACTATTTCCACATAATTCTAAATTAGGAAGCTACTAAGAATTTGCAAAAACCCTCACCACTTGCGAGCCTTCAACAATGATTCTCGGCTTCTTTGATTTTGGCCCAGCATGGGAAAGAGGCGCTGTCCGCACTAAAAGAAGTGCGCCGATTTCAGGAAGGCGACAGGAGTGCAAATTTCCTAATCTTGACACAGGGAGGAGTGAGAAGAAACAACAACACAGTGCACCCATGTCTTGTAATTTGAAACAAGTAGCACTTCAATCTCTTTGGGGTGGCAATTGAAGGCAAGACTGGTGCCAGCAGCCGCGACAATTCCAGCTCCACTGAGTGTAGTAAAGTTGCAGCATGTTGTTTTCATGGGAAACGATAAGGTTTGGTTCCTCGGTAGCCATTTCCCCGCGAAACAATAAGGAAGAAACAAGCGATAATGTTTGGATGTGTGATTGATTTAAAGCCCCGTTTTCATACAACCTCCCGTTGTGTTCAAGCGAGTTTTTCTCAGGCCGTACGGAACAGTGCAGAGGACCAAAGTGGAAGGAATGGCAAACGGCCAGAAAGGCTAGGAAGGGAATGCGGCAAGTTCGGCAAGGCTGCCTTTACTTATCTTTAGATTGATCATTCCAGTCATTCCAGTAGTATCCCCTTCGGTAGTCACTGGTAGAATCATTGGGGGGTCAGACCCTGACAAGACACAATTTTCGTATGTTAGCTAGGTCGGATACAGTACCTGCCACGAAGGGTAATTTTATCTGGAACATTGTCTGCCAAGGGTTTGCAGGGTAAACATAGGTGGACCCTGTGGTACCAGGTAACAAGGGGGTCAGACACCCATGGTTTTATCATTATGCATTATATATCATTGAATATCATCAATTATATTATACTCGGCTATATAATATACTGTTCTTATCTATGCTTATCTATGCGTTATTTGGATTCCATGCTCTTCCCACCAGAGGGGTCAGTTGTTCTTTACACTACACCATTTACCGGATTCATATCGCAAAGAGACTAACTTGATATCAAGCCAAGAACTCGTTTGTTGTTTCTCAATCTATCCCAATCTTCTCACTGCTTTCAGATATTGAGTATATACAATAACGGAGCACAATTTAAACAAAGACTTCGTTGCAGTAGCAGTAAGTGGTGCCGGTCCTTTTGTCCTCAGATCTTGCAAAGCAGTGTCCTGTGTTTTGCTGGGTCAGGTGTTCTTATCGACTTTCTTACACCAAGTGCTGCGTCGGTGTCCAAAAGACTACATGTAAACTCGGGCCACAGTAGGGGTTCAAAGCCATGAATGGCGCTTGATGGAGTTTAAAGCTGTAGCAAGTGCATGTCATACCATGTTATGCCCTTTTCTCTGTCCCGCTCTCTGCCCCTGCTTTCTGCAGCTTGTAGCAAGGTCTACCGCTCAAACATCTCTCAACGGTTTGTCACTAATGGGCGTGTGCTCCTCAAAGCCTTGTAGCTTGCTTTTCTTGTCAAAGATACAGACCGACCTCGCCGTGGATCTCCCACTGAGTAAAACACTACGTATGTTTATATTGACTTATTTACACAATCGTACGATTATCATACATATGATACATTTGTAGACTGATAATGCGCAGCCGATTTTACACACATGAGTATGCAGGTTGATCCAGACTGTGTGATAAGAGCATCCCAATTTCTTGTCACGGGACGATTTCTGCTTTCCATCTCTTAAGACTTGACACCAAAGGCCACCATCCGATGCGTGATGCAGGCCAACTCTTTCGTCACCAATTCCGGTGGTTGATTCTCACCTTAGGTGGCAATTTCTTTTGAATTTGTTTGACCACGTGTTAACAAGGCCACGTAAGAATTTGAAAAGAGCGTTTCAGAGCGCGGAGGGGTGTGGAGGGTGGTAGACTGTGCCACCTTCGTGACAGGAAGAACCTGCAGCTGCCAAGCCATTGATGATGTGACGCAGCCGCACTTTGGTAGACTTGAAGGCTGTCTAGAGCTTAAGGTTTTAGCAGTTGTTTCTTCTAATGTGAATGGTGCCAGGGATGCTAAGGGGTTGTTTGTGCTAAGTCAATTAGATCTGCCAGTTGGTATTTTATCTTTTTCGCAAGAAAAACTGGAAGGAAAAAACAACCATTCAACAGGCAGAAGAACAATTGTTTGCTTCTTTTCGCCTGCTTCTCCATTTCGTTTATCTATCCAAACGATAGAAAAATGATCAAGGTCAAAAGTAGAAAAACGAGAAGCCATACAAAGTCAAAAGGTCAAAAAATGGACCAGTGATTCCTTTTCAGCTTTTGTAGTTTCCGCGTTTTTCGACCTGGCGCATGCAGCTCCTTTTGGACTTCTCGAGTCTGCGAGGAGCTTTCCTTGTTTTTCCTCACGCCGGGGATAGTGGCGCTGAGGAATTTAGCGTTTTTTGTATTTTCAGAGATGATGATGATGATGATGATGTTGATATTTATGTTCATGGTAACTTTTGCACGGGGTGGGGTGGGGTCGGGCTAATAACGTTCAATCGTTTGCGTTCTTTGCTTATCCGCCTTGCGCTTCCCAAAGTAATTTCAAACACGTTCTTGCTTCTACGCTATGAACATAAGAAAGAGCATTTTCACACGCTCATGATGTTACCTTTTGGCACTCCCACTAGCAATTTCCAACACGCTCTTGCTTCGACGCTGTGAACAGAAGAACGTTTCACACGCTCAGGATGTTACGTTGTTGCACTTCTAGTCATTTCCAACACGCTCGAGCTTCTACGCAATGAACATGAGAACATTTTATTACGCTCGTGATGTTACGTTGCTGCACTTCCAACAGTAATTTCCAACACGCTCTTGCTTCTACGCTATATGAAGAGAAGAAGATTTTAACATGTTCGTGATCTACGTTGTTGCACTTCCTATAGTAATTTCCAACATTCTTGATTCTTGCCATAATGACCATTGCGTGCGAAACTGAAAAACACTAGTGCCGCTATTCCCGGCCTGACCTTGTTTTCTTGTCGATAGGATTTGTTTGATTGGTGGTCTCTGTGTTGTTCTCACTCCTTAACCTCATTTTTCCTTGTTTTCTTGAGGTGCAAAAGAATCAAAAAGTGTTCAAGTCGAAAAGTTGAAAGTTACATAAAGTTACTGTGATGTCACGGAATGAGCGGGAAATTGTAGAGAACATACCTCAATGATTTCCAATGTGTTCTTCCGTGCTCAGTGTCGAGTGTGCGAGGTATTTCTCTTATCTTGATGAGTTGGCCCTGCCTCCACAACAAGAGGCTGTGGCCGCTGTGGCTGTAGATTCATACCGGTTCTAGAAGTCTGGAACGAAAGGGCCGTTGAAATCTGTATCAGTTCTGTATCACGACCAGGTCTCCGCAGCGTGCACTTCTCGATTAATTTTCTTTTGATCAGTGGGCGGCCTGAACGTATCTGAGTGTTGTTCATGCAATCCCTTGTGCGGTCTTTGTTGGTACAAAAACTGAGTTTTGTGTGAAACGGGGGGGTGATTGTCCATGATTTCCCTCAATCCGTTGACACCTATTGGAATTGTCATGTCCTTTCTCGTCACATTTTTCTTGCGCAGGTCGCACCAAAGTTGGACGACAGGGAAATTTTTGTCACGCACTTACCTCAAAAGGCAGGCACGGAGGACCCGCGGACTCGCAGGGATTTGTTCAATGTTTTTTCTGTCACTTTCGAAAGTTCAACGCTGCATCGCTAGATTCCTGCAGGATGGAGTTCGATTTCTCCTTGGCAACTTTGGCGACATCGATGAGGCGATATTTCCATGAGTCGCAACATTGCAGCCATATAAAATCATATTGCTGGTGTTCGCAGTTTCAACGATATCGCTTGAACCAGCCGCCAAGCAGGAATCATTCATGTGCACGGTCCTGTGGATGTCTTAAACACCGCCCCCCAATGCGCTATCCTGTACTAGCTATTAGCTAGATGCTTGGTGATGTTGCTACTTGTTACTAGATTAGACTGGATTGTGTATACCAGATTGTACAATGTCTACCCCGGATTAATGAACCCCCCTTCCCCGCCCTAATACGTCAGCAAGGCCAACGACGTTATTTTGGGGTGGTTTGAAATTATTCCGGCAAAGACCCCGGCCCCAGATAGCACAAGGTATTCGCGGGCAGCACACAAAGGCTTTTTCTAGGGCGGGATCATTATAACAAAGCACGGTACTTTGACAGCAGCACCTTGCAGCGGCACAGCAGGACCCCGCAGCAGCACCGTGCAGCAGCACCTTGCACCGCCACCAGCAACCAAGCTCCAGAGCGCAAACGCCCCGCAACGGCACCTTGCAGCAGCACCGGCAACCAAGCTCCAAAGCGCTAACAGCACTCTAACACCTTGCAGCGGCATTCTGCAGCAGTACTGTGCAGCAGCACCAGCAACCAAATTCCAAAATGCATGCAACTCTTCAGATTTGAGGTAAGAACCCCAATAGCTTCCCGATCTCGAATTACGCCAACATAGACCTCAGGTAGCAAAAGATATTTTTTGGTGGCAACCAAGCGCTCGCCTTTTTTTGCTACATAAACGTAATCTCCGTCAAGGCCAAATGCCCACGCCTTAGACATCTCGCAGCCACCCCCTTGCAGCGACGCCATGCACCCAAGCTTCATAGCACACACCGCACTCTCACAGCAACACCCTGTAGCAGCACCCAAGTTCCTAAAATGCAGACAGCCCTTTGACAGTAGTACCCTCCACCGGCACCCTGCAAAGGGACCGTGCAGGCCAGCTCCACAGGGTACACACTGCTCCAAACAGCAGCACCCTGAAGCAGCACACTAGCTCCAAAGCGCACTCTTTGACAGCAGCATCCTGCAACGGCTCCCTGCAGCGGCACCAACATGCCAACTCCAAAGCGCACGCGCCGCTTTAACACAGCACCTTGAAGCGGCACGCTGCAGCAGCACCAGCAGGCCAGCTCCAAAGCGCGCGCCCCTCTGACAGCCGCATCCTCAGCAGCACCCCGCAGCGGCACCAGCATGCCCGCTCCAAAATGCACACATCACCCGACAGCGCCTTGCAGCGGCACCTGCAGCGGCACCCTGCACGCACCAACACGCCTGCTCGCACACACCACTCTGACAGCAGCAGCCTGCAGCGGAACTTTGCAGCGGCACCCCCAAGCAGTACCCTGCAGCGGCACCATGCCCGCTCCAAAGTGCACACACCCTTTTGACAGCAGCGGCAGGTCAGCTCCAAAGCGCACAACCCAAGCAGCACCCTGCCCAAAAACGCCGACATGCAACTCCTCCTATACTTGAAGTAAGAACCCTAATTTGGAAAAAGCTACCCGGATGAATAGACCATAATCGAAGGAAGTTTAGAAGTCAAACTTCCGACAATATGGACAGATGAAAAGCAGAGCAGGGCAGAGGCAGAGAGAAGAGAAAGATTAGAAGAAAGAAGAGTAGAAGAGAAAGAGTAAGA
>Ga0126342_10008318_pt1 | contig 18579 bp, 18 predicted proteins | sample Cyp1metagenome_FD_92528 | JGI IMG/M metagenome (GOLD analysis project Ga0126342, IMG submission 92528) | Coral microbial communities from Lord Howe Island, Old Settlement Bay, Australia - Cyphastrea 1 metagenome | ecosystem: Host-associated > Invertebrates > Cnidaria > Coral ...
CTGTCCCAGAAACATCCTTTCCCCATTTTTTTTTTGGGGGGGGTGCAGGCCTGTACCATATATACGTTCTGACGGCTTGCCAATTCTTCCGGGGTCGGCGGCAGGGGCGGCAGCCCTTAAATAATCCTATAGATACTCTGCAACAAAATATAGCCCTCACTTCTGTCAGGGGCATGTAGGCGCATGACAATCGGATCCACGCCATTCAGGTCGACTTCTTCTTGGACCTGAATGGCGTGCCATCCATGCCGTGATCTGCCAATTGTGCCAATTATTGGACCATCATGAGAAATTCATGAGATATCATGAGCCAACTGCAAGATACTGCAAGTGCTATTTGTGGTGTTCAAAGATCTTCAAAGCCACAGGCAATCTGCTTTTGAGCGTCGGTTGGCACAGCCTGCAGCATGTGTACCAGAACTTCTTATGCAACAAACTTTACCAATTACATCCAATTACCACACCACATCACACCACACTTTTTCATCTTTGTTCCATTTTGCTCCACCTCCACCTGCTTCTCTTGTTCAGCGATGGTAGTCGCCAAGCGCTCGCGTAGTCGCTGCGAAAGTGGCACACCTGAGCTGTGCGAAGCGGAGTTTAATCGGTCGAGGTAGGCCCCCGGTACACCAAGGTACACCAAAGAATTCAAATACGATGCAGCTTTCACATATTTTCACATCCTCCACGGTCAAGTTGTGATTTGGCCACTGGGCTCTATGCTGGCGCGAGTCAGCTCCTGTTCAGGAATTGCGTCGCTAGTCAAACATCATCCTTTGTGGGATGCTGCCTTATTTTCCCCAAAAGGCTCAAAACAACCCTAAGTTCCGTGACATGTCTGAACATGTTTCGGTAACTCTCCTGTTCTACGTCCTCGGTCTCTAACATTTCTTCCTGGCCGGTGCAAGATGCAGCCATCAGCCTGAACCTTGAGACCAAATGCCAATAGCCGACATGAATGTGGTCAGGCTGTGGGCTCGCAAAATAGCAAGACTATACAAGACTCATCAAGACTCACTATGCAAGATATGCAATGCATATGCAATGCATTGCAAGGCCCGATCCGAAGAAACTTGGCCTGGGCATCCTTCTGCGCTTCTGACGGCTCTGCCTCGTGTCAGCACATGGAACAAAAGAGAATTGCGCAAGTTGTGGCAATGCATGTGGATTGAGATGTCTTGAGACCTAAAATAAAAAATGTGAGCTTTGGAGCAGTCTGGAATGGTCTGATGGTCCGGAAGCCTTGCGAAGCAAGATTTGAAGCATTTTGAAGCCATTAGCAAGCCGAATCGAGCCGATTATGCCGATTTGCTTTAAGATGCTTAGAGCAAAACTGCCAGAGCTTGATGCGAGTGACTTCATGGCGCTGTCTTGAGGCCCCCTGCCATGCGAATTATTCCAGCCGTTGGCTTTCTCGCATGGGGCCTTAGGGGAACTCAAAGTGGAAGGCATTTTAAATTTGATTGGAATCGAAGAAAAACAGCAGTGACATTGCAAAACGCATCACACAAGGTTCCTCGTGCAAACAATCTTGGTAAATCATGGTAAATCCATCACACAGGTCAGGACTTGTGTGGAGCGGCACCTTGGCAAGGAAGTTCTGAAGCGTAGGTTGGATGAGAGGCGGAATGAAATCATTTCTGCAATCCGATTTTACCATATTTTACTATTTTACCATATTTTACCCGAATCCATGAATGGTCCATGAACTATCATGAACTGCAGAAAGCAAATACCCCGCCATGACGTGCAGCATGCAAAATCATGCGAATTTCAATCACAGAAGACGTAGTATCTGAAGATTTCTCCGAGGAACAGAAGCTTTGTGAGGCTACGCACCTTACACGGCCACGTCTGAAAACAAGAAACGCCATGCAGATCATGCAGCTTAAGGAGCTTAATAACCAAATGTATCCGAATGTCAAGACATGTTAGGCTGCTGCCACGAGAAATGTTGAAGGCAAATCGTGCAACAAGACCCCGGCAAGCAAATTAAGGAACAAAGATATAGGCTTTGAATCCTGCACATCTCTGGGATGCGCGTGCATGCACATGTTGTTCGCATTTCGTCATATTTGGCAAACTTCATTATTATGGAGAGCACCCATGTGTACAACGCGCATCAGTGCGCACATGCACCAGAAATCAGCAGCACAAGGACCCAATAAATCTTCATTCCGGGACAAATCATGCAGTCCTCGTCCTGCGGCTTCGCCACGGACCTCATTTTCGGGATGTACAAGTATCAGCTCAGCCGGCGCAGCCTTTCAAATCCTTTCAAGATCTTTAAGATTTAATTGTTGATAAATCTTGTTTTGCACAAATATTGTTCAATGCTCAAGATCCTTCAAGCATCTTTCAAGTATTCGATAGTATTCGTAATATTTCGTAATTATGAATCTCACGCCGCTCCAAACAGACCTATCATGACCTATCATGACCTATCTGACTCAATGGGACCGTCCTGTCTTTGTATTGAGGCCTCCTTAAATCTCCTTGAGATCCGGCTGAGGCCTTGAGATCCGCACTGGGGGTGACCGGCATCTCGTCGATCTCGTTGGGCGTTGGGACGGCACGATGATCACGACGCTGCAATGTAAAAAATGTCGTCGAAGTTTGTGCTCCGATTCCTTTCGTAGATTTTCTGATGGTATTCGGAGATACGCTGCAGGAGCTTGACAAGCAGTGATACGGTCGCGAGGAGAAAAATTGAGTCCCTGCTTGTTCCGGCTCATGTCGTTTGGACAGAATGAACTCAAGTGTGACCTACCATGCAAAAGGCTTCTTTTTCCATCCTTGAACCTTTCCCATGTGTAAATCGTCACCCATGTAGATTCCATCATGTCAATGATTAATTGCAGCCATGCACAAGAACGCCACCTACGCTCGGGAAAAGATTCGACGAGAGCCGTTAAGTCATGTTCAACCCATTTCAACACCAAGTCTTTACTTGAAGCATCTTGAGGCATCTTGAAGCATCTTGAGGCACACGACTCTCTTCCGCTCTTTTTCCTTCAGCTAGCAGTCCTGGACTCCGGCTGAGGCCTTCGAAATACAAGCCTTGGAGCTCGCACCAAGGATCACTAGAATCAGAAGTTCTCAATGTCTTCTATTGTCATCTCCTGGACATGTTTTCTTTCTCCATCGTATATTTCCATATTTCCCACACCCTTGAGTTTGCAGCAGGTTCTCACGGAACCAGGGCAGTTCGCAATATTGTCGAAGTCTCAAATGTGATTTCTCATCCAGCATCAGGCCATGTCCCTGTCGTCGCAAAGTAGCACAAAAACATACAAAAACTATACTTCACAAAAACCTCTGGGCACTGGCAAGGGGACCGTTAGATACAAATGTGACAAACAAATGAAAAAAGTAAGCTGAGGACAAATGATTTGAAGACCATCATCCCACTTCATCAAGCAGCTTTGTATATCATGGATTGTTGATGATTATTGATGATTATTGGATATTATTGGTTGGCATTGGCCTCGAGAAGTTTGATGACATACTCGTGAGGCTGTTCATTGACGTGGCCCAAGCCTCCCGGAGTTGGCTGGGCTGCAGGGATCTTTTCAAACAATTTCACATGGATTTGCCTTGATTCTGAACCGTTTCAATCATATTCAATCATTATAGAATCAACGCCTTCACATGCTTTCAGGTTATGTAGTTCATGTGTGCCTCACGCTCCACTTCCACCACTTCCCCAGGAATTTAGAACAATGACAATGTCACTGCCGCATTGCTGGCATTGCTGGCCTCCTTGCCCTGGTGTTGCTACAGAAAGTATTAAGCCTTTACCTGCTGCAGCTAAAAGGCACTCCACCTTGGCCAGGGCCACACAGGCCACACGGATGCCCGGATGTCACGTGCCAAGTAAAGTCCTTCACACCGTGTGCCAAGATATGCCAAGATGACCCCCATGTGACCACGTGACTCGAATAACTCATATATATATATATTATATATATATAACTCATGTGACCCCCACATTCATCTCAGAATCCGAGGCCGGAACGAGTTGTGACTCCAGATGCTTGGGAACATGTTCAAAGACTTCGAGGCAAACGCACCAGTCGTATCCTGGAAAATGATCTCTGGAGCTTGTGTGCAGGCAGCTGCAAAAATGCATCTATCTGCATCTATATATAAAGCTAGCCCGCCAGTCAACAAAAATCGGAGCAAGGATGCAATCATGCCAATGTATTGCTTTCATAGTTGTTAGCTAAAATGGGCAAAACATGTTTCGGGTACTAGCAAGTGAGATCAAGCAATGAGGTTTTGGCTTCCCCTTCGCCTGCTTTTGCGATATTTTGCGGAAGATCGCAATCGGCCTGGCAGTGCTGCTGAATCTGTTGGAAATATTTGGAAATCTGATGAACAAGTCAGACCACGCAGGAATAGCCAGGAATGGGGTATCAATACCTGGGATAAGACTTGTAAGGCTGACAAAGTCAGCATGGTAGCAAAGCCCATCCGTCAAACGCTCGGTCTCGGCATGCCCATCAAACCTTGGTCCCGTCAACTTCCGTATCTTCTGTTCCGCGGAATATTTTTATTTCCACGGCCACGAATGCTGGTGAGGCATTTGAGAAAATAAGGGGCAGCGATGAAATCTGTGACTGTCCTTGAAATCCCACAGTCTCTCTCTCTCTCTCTGTATCTCAACTGTTCGACCAGTTTATGTTTAGCCGCCGGACCCGTGGCATTCCAAACCACGCGCTCGTAGCGCCCTAACGTAGAAACCCAAACCGCATCCCATGTCAATAATTCGGTTCGGTTTCTGATACCTCGGGTTCAATGGAAAAATGCCGTTAAGCAGGCAATCAAAAGCAAGAAACATGTTCGCTGCAAACCCTATGTTTGACCCGCATACAATCTCAATGCCTGCGACGTGTTTTAACTTTCCAAAGCAACAAACCCCAAAACATCCTAAAACCCAGAACCCTTAAAGCCTAAAACCTTAAACCCTGAATCAACATCGCTGCGTATAGCCAGTGTATACCAGTGTTTTCATTCATCCTCTGGTGACAACTACTAGTATACAGTACATACCTTTGTCATTTTATTTATTGTCTGGGTGCATTGTTGAAGGTGGTCGAAAGTAGGGTTTGGCGCGGAAATCTCCTGTCAGTTGTCAACATCTTGAACGGTTTCTTTGTGGCGCATCCTAGCAAGCGATCGCAGAATGTGACTGCAGCCAATTTGCGCAAGGAATGCGGTCAAGGCTTGCTCAAGACCACGGTCGTGATGATGCAGTGAGTGGTGGCCAGCACTTGATGTTGATACCGGGTTCTTTCTCCACCAAGAAACTGAGAACTCCAAGACTTCCAAGCTCCAGTAGAACCCACCAATTCCTCTAGCAGTTCTTCGTCAATGTCATCCCCGGCAGCCACACCGGCCTGGAACATCAGGTGCAGCGTCCCATACACAACGTCTTCCAGAAACTAGACACCATATGACGGCATATGACGGCATCCCTTGGGCCAGTGCCACATGCCAGTACTCATGTCATGTGGTGATCATGTGATGCATTGGCCGGGATTCCACCTCTTGGTCGGGCTGTGCAATCGTCATGGAGCTTGGACAAAGCAACGGGCCACACTGCATCTGAAAGCTGGAATAAGTTGGAAGAATCTTTGCCTTACCTGGACCTCATCTTACCTCCATATCCTCCATAATCATAAACCATTCATAAAAAATCAACCTGTCCAACCGCCTACTGAGTCTACTGTGAACCTTTCGACTCATCTGGACTCTTGGCTTGATCTGCACTCTGATCTTGAATGGCCACAGGGCTCAGCAAACAGATCCGACTGATCCGGCACAACTTGCGCAGCTCTCTAAGGTCGTTCAGATCTGGAGAGCTCTCTGAGATCTGTTTCTGGAGCTCCGTGCCCTCCGTGCCATTTTTTGCGACTTCAACGACTTCGGCGCTGTACACCTCACCATGGCAACCGTTCATCAACTTCACTCAGGGCCAATGAGCCTCAAAGCCTGCGGGCGCCGTGCGCCGCAAGAAAAATGCCAAACACCAATGCAACACGTTTTCTTCTTCTTCTGATAAGATCCGGCAGATTTTCAAGATCTTTCATCACATTTCAACACTAGAAGGCCTCAAGGATCTAAACTCTAAACATATCTAAACTCTGAGCTGACGTATGAATATATATATATATATATATAGATGCCTTAACGCTGTCCGCAAGTCGTGTCTTGGCACATATGATCCTCCTGCAGCTGAAGCTTTAAACTTTGCACCTCTCCGCAATTCCCTGCCTGCTTGAGTTGTGGCTGCCAAGTCCCCTGCCACAATTTTCGACATGCACCAAGTCTAGCTATATAAATAAACAAATAAATGAATACACACACACACATATATATATTATATATTACACATTATTACACACACATATATTTTTCTATTTTTTTTGTATTTGTGACATTCTTTAAATCATGGGCACTCCAGTGGTAGCCCCGGGCTCAGGTCCATACTGGTCCATAGGTTAGACATACTGATCATGCTCCACATTCCATCGCGTCCCGATCTGTTGTGAGTTGCAACGCTGCAATGCAACTCACCGCATTCGCATTGACGCCTTGGTCTTGCCCATGAAGTTCTTCTGCATATCGTGAAGGCAACCCAAGACCGGCTCCTGACGACCCAGGCATTCTCGGTTCATCGAAAGGTATCACAACGAGGTACTACAATGCTGATCAATGCTGAATGCTGACTGTCTATATCAATGCAGTATCAATGCCTATATTTCGATTTCAACTGGCTCGAGCGTATCTCAGGCGCATGCTCGCAGGGCAGTGTCTGGCATCTTGCCCACCTCGGACTTCAGAGTATTGATGGTGGATGTCATGTCCAAGCTCTTTCCCAAGAGGAACAGGAGCTCGCAAGAAAGGAAGAACCCAAATAAATTCAATGTCATCCACATCCATCAAGCTGCACCCAAATAAACATTGTACGATATATAGACATATCATATCAAATCAAGAACTATACTATACATGTCTTACGAACATAACATAAAATAACATAAAATAACAACAATCCAGTCCTCATTTGGAAGTATGGTTTGGTGCTCCCTTTGGGGACAGCACGAGCTCCACAAGTTGCTGGCTTAGATCTCGAAATTCTTGGCTGCCACCCTTCCTCAGATCAGACCGGAGCAAGATGGCGCTTCTCTGGCTGCAGGACTCAACCCAGTTGATCGAAGATAATCGAAGTCTATCTATGTCAATCGTGAAAAGCCTGGGTGTGCAGAGACAAAAACACCCAAGTCTGGCCTTACTTAAGCGACAAACATAAAGCCAACATATACCATGGAAAGTCTTCGCGCACAACTAAAGCATCTGGACCTAGCCTGTTGGATTCCACTGCCATCAGCCGTTGCCCGACCTTCAGCAACTTCCAAATTGACAATCTTCAATTCCCTTCACAGATTTCCGCCTCAGATTCGTGTCCTTTCTTTCCTTCCTTATTTCTTCTCTGTCCTTTTTGTCTTCGCCTTGCATTAATCGTGCTCGTCTTGTCATGTCTTGTCATGCGCTCAGTGCTGCGATGTCCACCGCCTTGCGTACTTTGACCGTGAGGTCATCACCGTCATCACCAGGAGGCCTTTCGTCATTCTTTAACAGAACCCTAGGGAAGAAATGCCTAAGAAATGCATAAGAAATTCGAAATCAATCACATAATCACATGGTCTGGCCATATCATGCCATACCTTTCTCACAGACTCATCATATCATACAATGTACCATCATGTGGTTTGCAGGTCAATTGGGTCTCATTTTCACTTGGCATACATGACCATATTCCTGCCATATTGCTGCCATTTCCTGTCTGCCTGGCAGGGATCTCAGAAACCTCTTCGAACTGTGCGAAGAGCTCTTCACTAACACCACAAACATCCAGGACTTCCAACCTCGGACGATTTCTGGCGATCGATGACCATACACCATCCATAACGAATCGATAACGAATCGATCACCATCGATGTCCTTCTGAATTATGGCGAGTTTCGGATTTCGGAGGGTTTCGGAAGACTTGAAGCGGAGACCATCTGAGCTCCAAGCATGGACGATTCTGCCGAGTAGAAGGACTCCTCCTGAGATGTCACATGTGACTGGGCGTATCCACATCAAGCAAAGTCTCTGCTAGTCCAACTCTTGAGATCTCGAATAACTAACAGTAAATTCATTCAAATACCTATGAATATCTATGAATAACATTTGGAATGGCATCGACTGAAAGTTGACCACATGTCAGGCTGACGGCTGACCTCTTCTTGCGCACCGTCCAGGGCAGGAGGTGGCCTGAGACAGAAAGCGTGTCGAGTAAAACACTGTGCATGGCTTCATGCTGCCGCACCCCATTAGCTTTCTTTCCATGTCACTGTCACCAATGTGTGTGTACATATACACATGCAAAGACACACACACATTAATAACAATAGTAATAATAATTAATAATATACATACATATTTACTATGTATATCTATGTATAATATATAATATATATATATATAATTATATATATGCTTTTCCACTTGCAACCGGGTCTTTCACAAAAAGTGACTGGAGCTTCACAATGCCATCCTTTTGCAGGCATTTGTTTGCTCAGGGCTGCTGGAAGTTAGGATAAAGCCATGCCGATTTGGCGAGACATTTCTGATTCTGAAGATGCTCAGGACTGTTTGGGTTTCAGAGGGTTGAAGAAAAAATGTTTGGCAATATCCTTACATCCTTCCTTTATATTGCCTTAATGTTGACTTTGAGGAGGGGATGACCGATGCCCAAAAAGACTATGTTGGAAGTGTGGGGGGTGAGATCTACCGCCGTGCTGGACATTTGGCATAAACATTACTATCACTTTGTGTTTGGAAAAATTCAAGCACATATTTCAATGTGATGTTGTTGGGTTTATTGCAGCCCTTTATTGCACAGTGTTCTTTACACATCTTTGCACAGCTAAGGCCTCGAAACCTTCTTCAAAAGGTGGAATTCCCGGTTTGGATTCGCAAGTGACTGTTCCTTGTTGGGTTTAGGGGGCGCAGGATATGCAGAGCAGGTTTCCTGAAACAATAGTTTTTGTTACCCAACCCTCCTCTACTCATCTAAGGTTCAGGTACAGATACTCCCTTCATGGCTTTGTCTCATCTATTTGCACCAGCCAAGAAGAAACATCTTTTGAAGCACTTGAGCCTCGCCTGCTACTTGTAACATATTGCCATTTTCATACTGGCTTCAGTTAGGCACAAATCAAAACGAACTAAGCTTTGAATGCCGGCCCAGGACCGCATGTGACATCAACGATGCTGCCCAAAGATTCCTGCAGACCAACTACAAAATGGAGGAGTTTCTTGGTTTAAAAGTTGTTTGGTTGTGAGGGGGTGGTTCCATTTGGTTCCTATGAAGTTGTTTTTCCACTTCTTTCCTTTGAGGTTCCGGGAGGACGTGTTCCGGGGTAGCCTGAAACACTGGGGGTGCAAAGCAACTTGTCTTAACATGATTGATGCGCAGTGTATGGGCCAAACAACTTTCAAGAATGTATGCTAAAGTCTAAGGTAGCAGCCTTTTGCGCGGGATTTCCGTGCCAACCCTATTCGTCACTACATTTTGGATCCCGTCTGATGGAGGAGGCTAATGCAAAGCAGCTGGGTGCCGTTGTTGCCCACTTGAAGCAAACAAAGCCCTGCGATACTTGCTAGCAGTTTGTATCAAATTGCATGCTGTGAGCACATAGTACTTTGATGGAATCCAAGTCATGTGGGGGGGTTTGATTGTTTTTTTGTTTGATGATTTGTATCATGTCCATAATTAGAGGACAAACTCACCGAACTAAGATTGGATTGCTGGAGAATGTATGCGGCATTGTGAGGGTCATGGCTCCTGTTGAGCAACTCTTGACAGAAAACCTGGGCAAGGAGTTCCTGAGCTGATAATATTTGGGGTGAACATGAAGTTCATAGTAGACAAGAGAATGTCACAACAATTAATTAATCTTTCTAGCCCACTTTCCAATCAAGGTACCTGATCGCCTGGCGCTATATGGATCCGTTTCTTGGTTCGATTACCTAACAAGACAACGCAAATAAACCATTTGTGTGTTGCAGCGCTCACCTACAAATGTTCCCACACTATCCCAAACTGAAACCCATGCCTAAGGACTGAATATGGAAGCCCCATAGGACGCAAACGCGTCTACTTCTTCCTTTTGAGAAGAGACCTGATGATTCCCATGGCGCTAGATGACTTTGAAGGTTTTCTTGACGCGAGTTTGGCAAAGATCAAGCACGACCCCACAACCTCATGGAACCTTTCCTTTATCCGTTTTTAATACTGACATTCGGAAGTTATTGGAAGTTATTCAATGGTTGTGCTTTCAAAAGTTAAAGAGTCTTAGGTTCACTTTCCCGCTTCATCCAGTCAGGACTGATCTTTTGCTTCCACGAGACCACCCGCGTGTTGCAGCCGATGTTTCAAAGAGGACCGTCAGGGCCACCAAGATGTTGGCCAAAAAGACACTTACTTAAGCGAGTAGTCAAGGTCATGTTTGTGTACTCCAAAGTCGTTTCTGCAAAAGACCGGTTGCAAGTGGAAAAACATATATTATGTGAACCCACATCTAGCAGTGTGAATCTAAGGAAAAATCTGAAGGGGTTCAAGTGGGTGAAGCGCCATCGTGAATGGTCAAAGAAGAACAAGGTTCCATACCAGCAATTAACCCAGGCCCTGTTTTTTGTTCGTTACTTTCACAGCATAATCATAACCTGAGCTGGTGAATGTGCTCCCAGGTTACCATGTCTTCCGCATGTGGTTCTTTTCGGGAGAAGTACCCATTGGCAGCAGATCAAATTGGATCACAACGTGAGCTTCAGGCCCAACCATCCATCAACTAGCATGTCACTGGAATTCATTGTTTTAGTTGTGTAGTTAAGTTGTCCCGCGTCCTGCGATTTTAAATGTGTGTTTGAATGGCCTACAGGCACTGGACCTGATGACTTGCGCCTTTGGTGGATTCGAAGCAATCAATGTTTCCCAATCCCTTGGGAGGATGCCCTGTCTGAACACCACCGATTCCCGACTAATGTGCCTCACGTTCTTTTCTCAGCTGATTCTGCAATTTCTTCTTTCTGGTTCTACTCTATTGCCAAGCAATCTATTCCATAAAGTCAACATGTCTGAAGTATGCTGAAATGGTTTTACTATTTGTTCAAGCTTGTTGGCCATCCCACTCCCCGTACTGAGGCCTGCCGGACAATATTTGATTGGGGGCGACCACCAACGATTTCTCACAGGCTGCTTGGCACGTACCACAAATTAGAAAGCCTATGCCCATGCCAAATCTCAGCAGGTTCACCACTTCCTTGCGCAGCTCAGGCTTTGAGAGCATGGTTCTGATGGGATGGCCAATGGATGATGTGGACACCAGCAACAACACCGATGAGGAGTATAGCGGGATGTGTATGCAATAGTCTTGCAACTTGATATATAATATAATTTAATGTATTTTTGATTTCTGCAATAGTTGACATTTCAAGCATATCAAGTCAGTACAACACCATACAACTCCCATTCTCAGATTGTTGGGGCGCCCCAATTGCATGCTGCAGGAGCTGAAGAAGCTAGCTGGAAACGGCATGTCTATGCATGTCGTCACTGCGGCTTTGGCAGTGTCCCTGCTGTCAGTGTGCCCCAAAAAGATGGCTAAATATTTGCAATTGTAATTGGTACATAGTTGGTCGACCTAGCTGCAATTGACCAAATTCATGCGGTGGAAGTATGAACTTGCCGCTGCAACATGTGCGAAGAAGTGAAAACAAGTTGTTTCTGCATGCGTGCGCTAGCTTTGCAAAATCATCTTCAATAGAAACATGCACCAACCAAAAGTAAATCTTATCGATCATCGGATTTGCCAAAAGTTTCCGCCTGGCTGTCAAATTCATCCAGGGTTCCAAGGGTAGCCAATTAATTCAATGGTTGCCCCACCTAAGGCGCCTAGTGAATCAGAGCGACATGTTTGTTAAGATATGCCATGTCAAACAGGTTTGTTAAGATATGCCAGGTAAAGTAACCTATATTCATGCAAAAAACATATTTTCAGTTTCGTGTGGTATCGTGTCACCACTGCCCAGCCACGCTTCCCCCGTCGATGCCGATCCTTCATCGGTGGGATGAACATGAAGCAGAAGGATCTGGAGCTGCCTGGCGTTACGATGACAGCAGCTCTGGGCAGGAGTCTGCACATGGGGCGTCAGATTCATCTGAGTGATTTGGCCACACACTTGTTTGGCTAACAACGCTTTTACCTATCTTTTTTCAACATTGTTTGGCAACGTTCAATGTGGGGTTTCCACTTTCACCATTTTTTTTACTGTTCAACAAGTCAGTCAGAAAACACCATAACCAGATCCTCCTACCAATGGATGACCAGTCTTGAATCCAGCCCAGGTATGGTGTTTCCGATGAAACTTCTAGCCTTTCTGATGGAAGTGAATGCGACCTGGATCTTGGAGCATCTCGGGATATCAATTTCACACTCAATCGCCTAGAATCCCTACACAGCCTTTCATTTGGAGAACCGGGTGATGAAGGTCAGTCTCAATTTGCTTCCAACGGGATGTGCAAAAAGCGCATTAAAGAAGCAGTGAAAAACCCTGGGTGCCAGTGCAAGTGCAAAGTACCATTTTCGGTATTAGTCAAGATATGTGTTAGCTTCTGGTCGTTGTGTAAGCAAGCACAAGACGCACTCCTGTGGACGTTTCAATCAGAGGGAAGCCACAGACAAAAGAATTGGCACATTGAAGGTGGGGTTTACCAAACTGTTCCAAACATAGTTTCCTTTTTGGTTCCAGGGCAACCACAGGTTATATCAAATACTATTGTCTTCCCTTAGACAGGCTACCGTGTTTGCCGAGAAAGTTGGATCAAATTTATGGGGATCGGTAAGCAGCGTCTGTGCCGCACCAAAAGAGCTTACAGAGGAGTGGACGAAAGGACTTTGAGAACAGGACCCTTTCCTTATGCTTCCAAAAGTCACGCTTTAGCTTTTGATTTGTAAAAACCACCCAAAGACCAAGTGGTTGTTATAGATCCATTCTAGCCACGGGCCAACCAAAAATTGACTAAGGACACTGCGGACGACCAGCTACAAAAAGCAGTAGTGTTCAGAACTTCTTCATCAATCTGTACTGGACGGCAGGAGAAAGCATGACGACCATGATACATGTCTATGACATTTTCTGAACATACTCAGTGTTTCTGAAATTTCCATGGCCCATCTTCTGATTTAGTCAACTTTTACCACCCTTAAACCCTTAAACTATCACAGCCACTGAGGATTGCTTCACCTGAGACTCTGAAGAAAAGCGATGAGGAGCTTCGGAGACAGCTACTTGATCAGTTAATTGAGGCGAAGTTGATGGGAAGCCCAAAGCAAATCTTACAAGGGGCCGACCCAAGCAAACTACCCATGAGGGAGCTTCCCCACGGGAATGTAGCGGGTCTCTACTTGCAATACTGTGCGTACTGTCGTTCCTGTGATGAACCTGCAGCTAGCAAGACTGTTTTCTTTGAGAAAGCACGAGAGTGGCACCAGTGCTTACGCTTCCACCGCAAGACAGTACACGCAGTGTGCGCAGTGTGCTCTGAACTTCGTGCCAAGATTCGGAAAGCAACAGATACTTGTATAATCTATGCGTGTTTTATCATATTTTGGGAAAGGCCCTTTTTCTGGTGTGATATTTGATATTTGCTATAATATGTTTGTTGCTTCGGGTGTTCTGCAGCCCGTTAGGATTTCACTCTTCACTGCACTTTGGCTGATCAATTGCTCTTTCACTTCCAGCAGCAGTACAAAGACAGACAAACATACTACATCGCTAGAGAGAGAGAGCACGATGTCAGCGAGATCTCATAACAATGGCTGTGGACAGCTACGACAAAGCAAAAATCTTGCTACCACGATTTCCTCATGGGGGAAGAGTTCCCAAAAAGCGGGCTTATGAAAAAGCCAGAAGAGTTTTGGTGAAACCATAGTCAGGTTTATGTTATATGCGGGACCCGAAACTTTTAACTGTTAATCAACAAATCGAGTTTCAGAACCCCTTGTTTTGAGACATTCCCTTACTTATGTTTATCTTTGTGCAGGTTTCTGTTATATATTGGCGGGCCCATATTCATCTATCCCGTCCCAACGGCGCCTCCTCGCAGGAACGCACTTGACATTGACCTGCGTGTTGACGCACGGGCATGGATGCTGGATGTATTTGGGATGGGAAGGGATGCCAACTGGAGCAAACTGGACCTGGGAACTTGCCACTTACTTCAACAACTAACATTTGTAAAATGTATGTCTTTGGGATCTTTGGGGACATTTGGCTCTTCAAGGTAAATCTGTCAACTTCCAACATCTAGGTGATGAGATCTTTGGAGAAGGTGTGGAAAGGCTGCAGGGCAAGGTCTGAATCCATGCCATACGAGATACCCAGCGAAAGATCCAGTAACTTTTGTCTAGGTTTTATTTGGCTTTGACCAAACAGGGAACCACTATTGACTTTGTAACCACTAAGACTTACTTTTACTTATTTGTACGATTCCATGGGGTGATGACCCAAAAATGTGACGCCTCAAATCAAACCAGATACAGTGGTTTTTTGCCCAGAAGCTGCACCCATATCCAAGGTTATGGATTCAGGGAGATAATACCCCTAAAGAAGTGCGAAACCAAACAAGCGCAGCTATGTGCTCAGCACTGCCAATCAGGCATATTCCAGGTATGCTCCCACATGCATCTTAATGTTGGTCATACTCATGAAGACATTGATGGATGCCTGTCACTTGTGACCACAGCCTTGGGAGCAGCAACCACTTTAGAAACACCAGCTGATGTTGCCAGAGTGATCCAAGCAAAGTTGGAACCTCTTTTTGCTCGTCACCGCATGGAGTTTGGGATCGAGATGGTGGATTGTGCCGACGGGCTACAAATAAATAAAAGAAAGTGTTAGTAGTTACCCTCTATGGTATCAATAGGGATTCCCTGATTGGTCAATGTTAATAAACATGTTTTTATAATGATAATGAACTGCAATGGATCTAAGGTACGGAAGTGGACTGACATTCTGCCCAACCGAGTCAGTTTCAAGAATGCCTACTTGGATCGTCCAGACAAACGGAATCCCAATGGCTTGAAAGTGCCCCAGGCATTCACCTTTCTACCACGCACCCATCTTCCCAGGGATGCGCCCAAAGAGGAAAGGGTCCCAGTGGCTATGAGATCAGGGGATGAGAAGGCTGACCTTGACATCTTTGCCCTGATCAAAATGAACATGAGCGATTCAATGTTGTGCCAAACACCGCTACTAGTTTACCCAGGGAGCCTCATTGAGGATGTCGAGCGCTTCCTCAACGAAGTCAACCGCACCAACAAGACGCAGGTTGCAGAGCTGGAGTCTGAGCGCGCGCAAGATCTCCGGGACATGGCAGATGCCATCCAAATGGACTACCCCCACATGTCGAGGGCAGTTAGTTTCTACCGCCAAATGTTGAACCCCACCAGCTTGCCGGGGTATACCAAGCTTGACTTTTTGACTGGGGCTGGTGCATCATCTACACGTTGGTGCCAAATCAATCTGGGGGAAAGGCCCTTGCCACCGAAACCCCATGAGTTACAAGTGGTGTTTCATAGGGCTAGGGGCTGATAGTGCGAAAATCGCCGTTTGGGGATCATTGGAAAAATAGCTGGCCGATACTTGCATTGAAATCAACATCCATTAGCACATGGACCACATGGGATTTTGTGCGGCAAATGCTGCCATCATTTTGCGAACGGTGTTGTGATGACATCGTGAATTCTGTAAGCAGTGTTACAGGGTCAGAAAATTCAAAGTTGTTTTTGGGGCGCGCCTTGAACGCCAACATGGAATCCGGCGCTGACAACATGGACAATCTCAGCCCTGCCATTTCTGAGATCTTGACTTACTTCGATACAGTTGCTCAATCTTGGTCATAAAATTGTTTTTCCACATTCTCTTGATGATCCCCTAACCTGAACCTTGTAATTTACAGCCAAATCAAGGCCCAGCATGTTCAACTACATCCCTTTAATGAAATCAACTTATAACTGTACTGGGTACTTTTGGGGGTTGGCTCCATGTTCCCAAAGGTCGAAACACTGTATGCGCCTTAAGGTTGTGAGCAAGAAGAACCTGGGCGAGCACATCAACGAGGTCATGGCCGACAGGAGATTGATGAAAGTGGTAACTGGCCAAAACTTAGCTATACCATGTTATACCATGTAGTTACTATGCTCACCATCCTGAATCTTACACAAAAAAACATGTCTCTCCTCCACACCACCCACAGTTATTACTGTAAATATGATATTATATGTTTCTTGGTGACATGAAGTGCCCCTTGATATCTTGCTGGCCCCCTTAGGCGATGAGGAAATTCATTCCGGACCCTTTTTTGACGACTCAGCCCAACAAGATTCCCATCACACTTGCACCTAGAGCGTCTATGGATGAATTCTATCTCCCGCTTTTCGCTTTCGACTACAGCCGGGATGCGAAGAATGGATGTCGGGGTTTGAGAAAATGTATTTCTAAACAAATAATAAGATGTGGTTTACATCCAAACCTAATTAGCTGGGCATCCCAAGATGATTTTAGCCAAGCACATTGTTGTGATCCTGCCCTGTTTTAATCCAACCCTATAATTGGCTGGGCATCCCGATTTTTTAAAAGCCAAACACAGAGTTGTGATCCTGCCCTGCAGTTTTTCCATCCAATGTCCAGTTCAAAACATTCTTCAAAGAATTCCTCATCCACGGGTACCGGGTCTCAGCAGAAGCGATTGATGTCAAATTTACATTGACGGATTCAACCCGTTGTCTGAATGACTTTTCGGTCTGATTCGTTGACGGATTCACCAAAGTCTTGCTCATGATGAGTATTCTTTGTTTCGTGGAAGAACTCGAATTTACTGAAGACAAGTTGAAGGACCCTACCCTGCAAGCCACTTTGGCATCATTTCAGCTTGTGCGGTGTTCCTACACTCACTACGACAACCCCGGGTACTACTTTTTGAATTCTTTGAGAAACCAAGCTGAATTATGTTGAGTAACTGTTTCTATGATACCATTAACAGCATGTTTTTTTTGGGTGTTCAGGTTCAGATTTATGGTTTCCACTTTCCACGTCTTTCATCTAAGAAATTGGCTTCACTACATCGGAGAAACAGTCTCCTTCTCCGGTGACTCTGGTCTCGGACTTTCGGAATGCCATTGAACAGGAACGCAAAGTTTCAAAGACCAAGCTGGCACTACGGGATTTATTGGCAAAGACAGTTGCCAACTACAACAAGCTTTGCACCAACAAGTCTCACAGAGTCACAAACCAACGCAGGAATCTGGTTTACAACTTGTTTCTAGCCTATGCAAACAGCAATTTGTAGGTTGATGATTTCTGGGTGTCCATCCCAAAATTACAAACGAATAACAAAAAACCATGCTTGGCATATTGTATGGCAGCCATATCCGTGACCAATCTGAGGCTGCGGGCCCCTGCAAAAGTGCTGGAGACGCTCCACGAGCACTATGACCTTTACAAGCACGAAGTCAGCGGTGGCTTGGATGCATTTTAAATGTCTTCCCGAGAGGTGGTTGTTATTCTCCAAGTCTTTGGTGGCCCCGGGTGGTCCTAAAGGTGGTAAGACTTTTCACTTATCAACCTTGAGTGTCCCAAAATGTTGAACTTAGATCAGATCATTTGGTTTGAAAGTAACACTTTCTGTGTTGTGAGGTGTTCCCCACGACATCCTGACCATGGACTTTTGGGTTCCAACTGTTCAGAGCCGCATGGAAGCCGCCAAGTACAAGGGAAAGGATGTATTTGCAGAGATCCTGTCAACTACTGATGCTTCTTGCAACCTATACTTTGAACGTGCAACTCAGGACTGATAAACACATGGTGCGTAAACAAGAATATCTTTCGATGTGCTGATGGAAGTGTTGAAGACAGTAGCTGTCTAGATATTAATCAACCACATTCAAAATTCACACATAGCAGTTTGAGGTGAAGATTATATCCTGGCTTGCAGGACTTCTGCAAGAAAGTTTCCCCAAAGGCCGAGAAGAAAGCCAAGGCATGTGACAGTCAAAATTCACAACTTTACCGAAAAATGCTTTTACTTGAATTACATACCCAGAACAACCCTTCAACAGGCTTAAAGTTATGATTCTGTCTCCCAAATATGTTGTCCCGCAGCGCACCCCTGGCTGAGAAACTGGCACAGATGGACGAGGATGCTCACATCCTTCTCCACGACATCACCTGCTGCTGGCTGTGGCTTAGGGAGCGTCTCCAGCGTGCATTTCCGAATCATGTAGTCGATCGTTATGACGAGCTCTTCTCAAAGGGGTTGCTTGATTGTGATCATGAATTTCACTTCCAAATCCCATCCACCAGCAGCTTTTCATCTGAGATATGGCATGTGCAGGCGTGAATCCACATCAGGCGGCTGACATTCAAAAAGCCATGCGCTGACATTCACCCCAAGGCACCCTC
>Ga0126342_10008319_pt1 | contig 18579 bp, 12 predicted proteins | sample Cyp1metagenome_FD_92528 | JGI IMG/M metagenome (GOLD analysis project Ga0126342, IMG submission 92528) | Coral microbial communities from Lord Howe Island, Old Settlement Bay, Australia - Cyphastrea 1 metagenome | ecosystem: Host-associated > Invertebrates > Cnidaria > Coral ...
ATATTCCCATTGATATACCACCACTATTGGCTTATAATATCCAGTAGTTGATTATCCAATACTGTAGATGTTAATAGTTGATATTGATTATCCACTAATAATACTTGATTTATCCAATATATAATAGTTGATGATCCATGATGATCCAATAATCATATCCAATATTTAGGGCATATGTTGGTAAATATTGCATACATGGAGCATATGGGTATACATGATATTCCCATTGATATACCCCAACTATTGGCTTATAATATCCAGTAGTTGATTATCCAATACTGTAGATGTTAATAGTTGATATTGGTTATCCACTAATAATACTTGATTTATCCAATAATAGTTGATGATCCAATAATCATATCCAATATTATCTTATACCCTCTGGTAAATTAACATAGACCCTGGTAGATAGGGGTTGGAAGACTAGTTTCCATTAAAAATTGGTGATTTTCAGGGTCTATGTTTATTTACCATAGGGTAATCCCACTTGAATCTCCCAAAAAAAAAAGCACCAGACGTCGCCTGCCAAAGAGGATGTTGTCCCTCACCGAGCCGCGGATGAGATGCGGCCTGGGCGTGGCGGCGTGGGCCGAGAACAAAGGCCGCACACCGGGAGATCTTAGTGGCGGCCAGTATGCCCATGGGCCGAAGAAACCAGTGAAACTACTGTGAAATGGCCATTTATAGAGGCCATTTATCCATAGCTATGTTAATTTACCAGAGGGTAATATGTTCATATCCATAGTGTTGTAGGATTATCCCTATGGATCCATGGCCACTGTCTGAGAAGATTGAGAAGGTACGGTGGTTCACCCCCGAAGAGTCATCATACCCCAGTCGTACTTCCTAAGGCACGGCTGGATCCAAAGGGGTAGATATGGGAGTGTCATGGATTGTCTCAAAACTGGGAAGCCCAAAATCCAACAAAATATCGAGTTATCATCATGTTCTCAGTAAAACAAACACTTGCACTTATATGATCCAATAGGTATATAGACCTGGTCACCCGTTCCATTTTTTGCCGGCGCCCCAGCTGTTGACCGCAGAACGCCACGCGGCCGGACGTCTTCTGGGAGTCGCCTCCCCACAGTCACAGCAGAATTCATAGCCAATCTTGGTTGGTTGGTGGTTGACCTACCCCTCTGAAAAATATGAGTTCGTCAGTTGGGATGATTATTCCCAATATATGGAAAGTCATAAAATTCCATGGTTCCATGACTGGTTGGTGATTGATATACCTACCCCTCTGAAAAATATGACTGCGTCAGTTGGGATGGATGGAACTTCCCAATCTATGGAAAGTCATAAAATTCACGTTTCAAACCACCAAGCAGCAATCTTTGATACCAAAAGAAATTTAGATGCCCTGCAGAACAAAAGTCACAGTCGCACACACGCACACGCATACACACATATTGGATCATGTTGGATCATACTGGTTGTATAGGTGAATAAATTTTAATCCATTGGTTATATATAGGTGAACAACCCTTGGAAGGGACATAAAACCCTGCCAAAGGATCCGCCTTGTGAATACAGGGTGGGGCCCCAGTTCGTTCGCTGAGTTGGTGCAAATAACTCTAATAACAATAGTGTATGATACGCAAATAGCATCAAATAGCTATATTTAGATTCGGGTTATAAAGCAACTTAAAACTGGGGGGCCCCATCCTGTACTAATCCTTTATAAGTTATTGGTTACCCTCTGGTAAACATACAAAAAGCTTTTTAAAAAAATGGCCATTGAAATAGTGGATTTTCCATATTTTCCCATAAAAAAATGGTGATTTTCCATAGTTACGTTAGTTTACCAGAGGGTATATCAAAGTGAATACTCTCCCGCCTGGCACTCGCCTGCTACCCGCGATGCAGGGAACCTCACCGAGGAGCGCCCACAACAAGGTGGTCTTGCCACTTCCTCCATGTGAGCCACGCGATGTTGGGTGATGTCATGGGATGTTCATGGGGATTTCTTTAAATGTTGATTTAATGTTGGTTGGTGGTTTTAACCAGCTTGAAAAATATGAAAGTCAATGGGAAGGATTATCCCATATATTATGGACAATAAACAAATGTTTGAAGCCACCAACCAGTAATGGGATGTAAACAAAGGGTATTCTACCAGCGAACATGCGACCAAAACATAGAGTGATGGGAGAAAAAACATCAAATATATGGGGGATATTATACAATGTGGCCCCCCCAGTTATAAGTTGGTTTATAAGCCCCAGTAACTATAGTTATAAGTACCACAAACCATAGTTATTGGAGCTATAAACCAACTTAGCTATCTAGGGGGCCTCACATTATAGGAATATGATGTGCACAGTAAGCAACGATGGTTGGGATTTCCGAATGTTCGTCTGAAAACGGGGTAAGTATACCATCCAATAGCCATTTTCTTGTGGGATTCGACATATATATTTCACTTAGGGGGCTCATAAGCATCAAACATTGGGAGAGCTACTACTGTACTAAATATGCTGGAGTTCTCTATGTCACTGTACCTTTTGGCAGTTCCCTGAGTGTGTTTTCCCCAAGCAACTCACCTAAGAATCTTTTAAAGCAAACCTGATACAGTAGATAAACCAGAAGCGATGAAACATACCCAGATTGAAGCAAAAAGGGCGTTGCATAAATTGTGAGTCTTTCTTTATCGAATAAATTCATATGTGCCATGGTCAAAACATGGTATGGTTTATGGTCATCCATCCCAGAATAGAAATCCTTGCAATGGTTGTATACATATTTAACAATGACCATGGCACATATGTGTTATATATATATATATATATTATATCCATGGACTCCATAGTATGTATCCAATAGTACTACATTAAAGGTGAGCACCCCCCCAACTATGACTATGAGTGGGTTTATCAACCCCCTTAACTATAGTTATATCCTCCACAGACTCTAGTCGGCCTACTTATGTACTTCAACTTAGCTATTTAGGGGGCCTCAGCTTAAGTATGGCTTAGAAATTCATACGCCTCGCCTTAAGTATATATGTACTCCATATTCTATATCCATTTAGATATCCGATTAGATATCCAATTAGATATCCAACTAAATATCCAATAATATTCTATTATGATATCCAATGTATAATATTAATACATATTATTACATTTATTATTATATTATGGTTGGTAAATCCCTACCTACCGTAGCAATTCACTCTTCGGACAGCAGCAATTTCAGGAACTGGTCCTGCACCGCCCAGGACCGCCATGAGCTGTCCGGGCCGCAAGGTGAGGTTGATGCCTTCCAGGACTTGTCATCAAAAAAAAACAGTGTTTTACCCTCTGGTAAACTAACATAGCGAACTGGAAAATCACATTTTTTTCTAATGGGAAAATATGGAAAATCCACTATTTCAATGGCCATGTGAAAAATAGCTTTTTGTATGTTTACCAGAGGGTACCCCATCCTTTTAGTAATTTGACCCGGCCTCTAGAGACTCTAGAGTAAGAAGGAATGGGCTGCTTAAAACATATTTCACTCATTGCGTGTTTGTGAAGTGTTTTTGTTTCTGGCTGTTGGGGATACTCTTTGGGCTTTTTTAAATTGGGATGTTTGGAGGGTAGTCATCTTGCAATGGATAGAAGATGGAATATGGATATTGGAAGGTATTGTATCTACTTCAGGATGATTATTATATATATAGAGATATGTATTGTTTGTTTATTTATATGTTTATCCCATCTCCACCCCTCAACGCTGGGTCACCTAAGTGTAAATTACATTTCCCGGCCTCTCCGCCTCAAAAATATGAGTTAGGGTGTTATAGGGGTGTTTTATGACAGCTGTGTTAGAATAGGGGTGTAGAATAAGGATAGACAATCTCAACTAATCTCTAACAAACTTGGATATACGCGGAGTATCCAACTTTTGGAACATTAAGCACCAAACTCGAACAGTTTATCCTCAGGTCCTTGAGATGCAATGCCTAAAACAAAAAATATCACTTCAACCATGTCACCCACTCTTCACCAGCTGGTTTATACATTTTAGTTTTAATTTCAGCACATCAATTTACTATATGGAACCCAAACACTTGCTATCAACAATTCATGTCTTTGACATTGAATATGGCCAAGCGGCAGCGGAGCACCGACTCAGCTTCGCGCATCTGGCATGGATTGATTGTTCGATGCCCGGACGTCCTAGGGGCTTCCAACTTAGTCTTTATACTTCTCATAAAATTTATACGTTGTTGTGAACATGAAACATTGTGCAAAACGTAATTTAACGCATTTAAAAGCTGTAAGAGTCAATACCAAACCAATTTCGACATCTTGTAATAGAAATATATATTCATATATCATGGCGCGCGCAGTTTATGAATTATGATCAATGTACACAAAACCATATTCATAGACGAAGAGCCAAACCCCATTAACCAATCATCTTCCATCCCTTAATTTTATACCAAAATGAATAGATCCATAATAGATCCATGGGATATCTACAGTGTGGTCCAAACCCCAAACGATAAGTTGCTTTATGCCTAGCTTCACTATCGTTTATGCTCAACATATCTACAGTAAAATGGACCCAGCTGTACCTTCTTTGGGGGTTCAGCCGTACCTTCTCAGGAGGTGGCCAAGGGTCCATTAAAAAGATGGGTTTGTAGGCTTTGTAGGCAACATGAAACAACCAACTTATGACCGGCCCCAAGTTATGGCCCCAGATAACTCGCATCACTGGCTTGCCTGGCAGGCATCTCCACGCAAGCGCGACTCAGTGGACGGTGACGTGGACGTACCATGCCATGGTGGTTTTTGGGCTCCCCGAAATCGGTTCAGAGGGAATCACATACAATACCCATGAAATCGGCCAATTATAAATGGAATATCCCCATGAAAAGAATGCACCAAGCTGAGATCTTTGGTTAGAGTGTGGGTTCTTAACCAATTCAACTCACAATGTCACGAGACATCCTTGCTGGCGTGGTTCGAAGTCACCCAATGTTGAGCCTTGAATATGCTGGGATTTAATAACGAACATAGACTATGGGATTCAACATCTGGGAGTGCCAAAGAGGAACACCGCCTGACAGACGTACCAAAAAAGGGGTGTTTCTCAAACTTAGGGTACCCCATATGTCCCAAATTGCCCATGCTTATTTCAATTGAACAAATCACCAATGAATTACATTGTGAATGGGAGTCTTCCACTCCCTGCTGCCCGGCTGATTCGCGTTCGGGGCCGAACCATGGAGTTCACGGGCGTGGGTGGAGTTGAAGTGGAGAGTTCCGGCCTTGGAATCAGTAAAGCCATGGGCAAAATATCCATGCGGCCCCAAGCATTTCGGGTGTTTCTGGGCTTGGATCATATGATAAGTGTCTATTCCGTTCATTGGACACTGATAATTGGACACTGATAATATTTAATTGGACACTAATAATAATATATATATATAGATATAGATAGATAACGTTGATAACATTAATGACTTAATGACGTCAAATCTTGCGGAAGTCCCACAACTTTCAGACAACACAACTTTGGGTAGTCTTTTACGTTGCCAAATTGGTGAACCACAGATTTGCCGGAAATTTCAGACATGCTAAATTGAACTTCAAGTATCAGGTCCTCAGTTCATGAAACATCACATTACAATCAGCAAATCATCACAATCTATACAAGTCTTTCATCTGGTTGGTGGTTGCAACCCCTCTGAAAAATATGAGTTCGTCAGTTGGGATTATTCTTCCCAATATATGGAAAGTCATAAAATTCATGTTCCAAACCACCAAGCAGTGAAGCTACAGGTGTCAGACTGGGTTTCCCAGCAGCACCTGCATGCTCACAGGCAAAGAGATCGGCAAGGACAACCTCTGCGAGGCGGACTTACGTGAGTGGATGTCTGTGACCAGTAGATATCACATCTACTAAGGATACCGCTTCAATCCCCCGTGTCAGATGCGTGTCATTCAAAATCATCATTCCACACATTCTTGGAAACAAAGATATTTCAGAGCACCAACCAGGTAGATGCAAATCTGTATGTAATTAATACTGTACTAGTACGTGTAACGCTCCTTCAGTACCATAATTTGCTGTTCAGTTAGAGACAGATAAAGGCCTGACTAATTCCTTTGGTCAAACACCATCAAAAAATGATGTTGCACCCCCACAGGGTGGGCCCCATAGTTAGCTAAGTCGGTTTATAACTATAATAACAATAGTGTATGATACTTATAGCTATTTTTACACGGGGTTATAAACCAACTTATAACTGGGGGGGCCCTTCCTGCAAATGTGGACATGATAAAGAGACCCCCCAAAAAAAAGTGGATTTACCATGGTTCATGATCTCCACTATAAGTTTATGGAGATATGAATCCTGGTTTTTGCAAAGGTTCACCCATTTTTGTGATCACAGGTGGATGGATGGAAAAAATGATGGACAATTTGAGAATCGTTTTATGAAATTTCCTGGTTGGTGGTTTCAACCCCTCTGAAAAATATGAAAGTGAGTTGAGATGATTATTCCCAATATATGGAAATTCATAAAATTCATGTTTCAAACCACCAACCAGTGATGGAAAAATGGAAAGTTTTTATGAAAATTCAGTACCATCTGGCTATTTAACACAGCTATGGAAAATCCAATATAAATGGAGGTTTCTAGTTGGGAAAATCATCTGTAAATGGGCCATGGCTTCCATAGCTATGTTAAATAGCCCTCTGAAAAATATTGGTCAGGTGGGATGATTATTTCCAATATATGGAAAAGAATAAGAAAGTCATAAAAACTGTTCCAAACCACCAACCAGTGATGGAAAAAGATATTTGTTTCATTAAATTTCAGTATATTATCTGCTGATCTCCAAGTCTGAGTGAAACTGATTTCGCTGATCCCATGCTGAGAGTCTTCGCGAGCGTTGGTAGTTCCTTTTGGGCTTCCGTAAGGGCAAGGGCACCTGGAAACTGGCAGAACTGGAGATGGCAATGGGGAAAATGCTCAAACCTATCAATCATTGATGGAAAAAAAGGGGGACAAGGGTTGCTCAATTGCAGCATCTTCTAAGTTGCAAAGAGGAGATAGAACTGTAGATTGTAGGCACTGAGGGATGAGAAATTTGAACGAGGGTTTCTTGCGGTTTCTTGAGAAAACAGTGGAAGGACAGCGATTCGGTCTGGAACTCCAAGCACATCTAAAATGACTATTTAGTGAAAAACTATGGCTACAGCAAAGCCCAAAAGATAGAACAGTGAAATCCTAGAACAGGAAATCCTAGTAAAGCCCAAAAGATAGAACAGTGAAATCCTAGTAAACCATATTTTTTGATGCCATAATCCTAGTAACTTAGTGGTGAATAATGGGACTCTACCTCTTTTTGGGGTTACTCTGAATCTACCATGGGACTTCCTGAAACGATGAAGAGATTGCACAGCTTCTGAATCAATGCCAGTGCAATGCATGGCCCCTCAAGTTAAACTGGACCCTCCAAACATATCCAAAAGTGACACAATCTACTCTACGGTATTTAAAAAAAAATGGCAATTGGCAATTCCCCATCGAGGTGTCTTTTTGAATAGACAAATCAAGTAATGGATATGTATTAGAATATATATTATTATTATATTATTTTATTTTAGAATGGATTATTTCCATTGCCATTTTTGATTAGGCCCACTTAACCTGCCAGTAGACAGCAAACAGCAGATCAAAGGTCTTGTTGCGCTTGTCTGAAGATTGGCACCCGCAAAACCCTCTGTTTTAAGTAAGCATTCTGACCTATTGAGATGACCATTCATTACCCTCTGGTTATTTAACATAGCCATGGAACATGGCCCATTTATAGATGGTTTACCTATTAAAAATGGTGATTTTCCATGGCTATGTTAAATAACCAGATGGTAAATATCATATTGTTGCTTACCCCATTAAATACTAATTGGTGGTATACCTACCCCCCTGAAAAATATGACTTCGTCAGATTGGATCATCATCCCAACTATTGGGGAAAATAAAATTCATGTTCCAAACCACCAAGCAGAATACTATGAAATCATATCCAGTCCCATGATATGGCCCATTAGGCTGCCCGGCCATAGGAGCAGAGACCTCGTCCCAGCTGAAACTGGCATCGAAAAACTCAACGACCTCGGCGATGGCTGGTGAAAAAACGCACCGGGTCCCATGAATGGTGCGTTTTTTTTCCGCAAGTACTGCATTGGATTGATATGGGCGAATCTTAGATATCGTGCAACACCACAGAAAGAGTAATAGTTGCTTCTTTCATATTCCACAATATTCCCATCCAACAATAGCAAAACATCAAAGTAACAAACTATGCTTTCAAGTACCTAGATGTTTTTTTTCGCTGAACTCGGGTGAATGAGCACCAGGGCAGGGCACGTGCAGTTTTTAAATATGACATGGTGTTTGGGGGTTTTGCTAGTTGTCATTGTTTCCAATTATGGCGTTTTGATGTATGTATGTATACAATATATATATATATATAATATTATGTTACTGTATGATAGTATGTCGACGTGTACAAGCTTTAGCATGTCCAGATACAAAGGGTTTGCTTTTCTCTACCAGTTTTCAATGCTGTTCTGGACCTAATCGACTAATCGTCAGGATATCCGTTCAATCGCATCCTGAAATTCCAGGAGAAAGTGCAAGGCATCTCACGAATCATGTACCTGTATCCAAGACCTATATCAGATAGGGGCGATTCTGGGATGTTACCCTTAGGTTGTATCACTATCTTTGTAGGACGTTACCCATTTCTCCCTGTTTTGGGGGTTGCAATCTAAGCCAAGTGGCAGGTGCTGGCAGTTTTGCCTCTTCACCTTCACCTGGAGTGTCAAATATGAGGAAAACATGCGAAAAGCGACATGGGGAACTATGGATAGAATTGTTTGGAATTTGTTCTGTATTTTTTGTTTTGTAAGTGAAGGTTTATAACTAACTAGGCTTGTTATGAATAGATTAGAGTATAAATTATGAACCAACACACATTGCTTGGGGTATCCATGTTGTAGGTCTGAGAAAACCGGATCTGCCAAGGAACCTGTTTGTTTTAGACACATGGGTTTGTGGCTGGCTGGGTGGTTTTCTTATAATATGTATACTGTATATATATAATTATATATATACATAGAGTACAATATGTATTTATATATACTGTATAATGTATAATCCCATGAAGGGAATTATGATCCCCAAACATATTCCTATGTGCCATGGTCAAAACATGATATACGTGGTATGATCATCTCATGACTGATAGGAATGCCGAAAAAATGAGAAATAAATCCCTATCACTGGATTGATGACAATCCCCCAATGTGGATCAGTATGGGCAATTTACATCAATTTATATTACTATTACTATTTCTATATTACTATAATTATATTACTATATTACTATATTACGACTATTATATTGCTATATTACTATTATTAGCATTATCCTTAGTATATCACATGAGAGCATCGAGAACAGCTACATCAATTTACCAAGTCTTGAACATGGCTCATATGATCTCATATGGGCCTGTCAAGAAAATTATAGATTCTAACCCGAGTTAGCCAGGGCATGGCAGGATTGAGACTTCACTTTCCCTGGGGCTCCCAATTCACCTCCGATTCTCGTTTCATCGTTTCGACTGGCGCACCTGAACTGGATGAGTCGCTCTGCAAGTCTCCTGTAACGCATGGGCCACATCGGTAGTAAACCCCAAAATAGTAGGAATTGTATGATCATAAGAGTAATAGCTATTAGATAAGGGTGAACTTATAATAGCAATAAAGTGATGATGATGATGATGATGATGATTATGATGATGATGATGCTGCTGATGATGATGATGATGATGATGATGGTAATATAGATACCAATACCGATAATGGAACATAACCTATTAATTGACATCTATTGACCCAGTCCCACTAGTGTCCGAAACAATGCCGCACTAGAAACACTCTGATTTCCTCTGATTTTGCAGAAACGAGCAAACAAAAACTCTCCCGAGTAGAAATTTGTGTGCTTCTAAAGATCCAGTTATTAGGTTTACCGCATTGTAACAAGATTGATTGGGCCCAAAATGGGATACTGTACGGTTGATTTTGTCTTTAAAATGGGTACCCCCAAATCATCCATTTTAGTTGGATTTTCCATTATAAACCATCCATTTTGGGGTACCCCCATTCCAGGAACCCCCCAAAATAGAATATCCAAACGTGGAACATACTCAAACCTGGCCCACTCACCGCCGGACCGGACCTACTTCTACCGTCCGGCGGCGGCCAAACTTCCTGGGAAGTTTGGGGTTCCCAAATGTTCCGGATGGCAATCACCATATCACTCCCTATGGATCCAGCCGTACCTTCCTAGGAAGTGTGACTGGGGTATGATGACTAGGGGGTTAAGTACCTTCTGAGACATGGATCCATAGGGACTGACATCAATCAGGTCTTATATGGAGATTTCCTCAAATTGGGTCCCCAAATCCATTTCAGATAGGTTTTTCCACTATAAACCATCCAGCGTTTTTGGGGTAGCCCTATTTTAGGAAAGCCCCATATGGTATGGTGTCAGGTTTTGAGGGGAGATGGGGGACGTAGATTCACGATGATATTCCCAGAAACGGGACGACCGAGATGTTACCTTCGGGACTCAGCCGGAGAATTTCCCACGAACAACAAGTTATAGTGTTTAATATAGTGTTTAACAAGATTTATCACTAGTGATAAATCTTGTTATATTTAAATAAACACACTGTTAGTTTATATTTAATATAGTTGTTTAGTGACACTATTAGTGCTTAACGTAGTGCTGTCCCAACACTAACAGTGTCACTAAATGCTGTTTAAAGAGTGTTTTATTAACTTCACACGGACATCTCCCACCATTCTGACCGCTATGCTTCGTTGAAGCACAACATCCGCGGTTTCCCTGTGGATGATTTAATGGATTGTTGATGGATTACAAGGTGGTGCCCCCGTTCGTGAACGCTAAGTTGGTGAACATAACTCCAATTTCACTCTGGTTTTTGTTGGTGATATATCTATAGTTAATGGGTTTATAACCACTTTCTAACTGGAGGGGGCACCACCTTGTATGAATGGGATTTAATGAAGATTATGAATCCCTATGGATCCAGCCGTACCTTCTGAAAGGAAGTGTGACTGGGGTATGATGACGTGACTAGGGGGGTTAGCCGTACCTTCGACAGTGTTTGGATCCATAGAGTCTGTCTTTCTTCTAATTCTAATATCCCAGCCCAGAGTCTGAGTAGCCTGTCCCAACATTTTGGCAACGCTGGTACAGTTGCAGTCTCAGAAGATAGGAACGCACGACTTATTTTTGGGCACGATCCACTTTTCCAACGTGTCAAGGGACAACTCAACAGAAATCCCGAGTTTCAGTATATAGATTCCCATGGATTTTCATCAATCAATGGAACAAATAGTGTATAATCATCTTCTGGAATCCCCAGTTTTTGAATGTTTTCGAGACCCTTCAAATAACCATCCCCATCATCCCCTATGGATCCATGGCTGTCTCAGAAGGTACTTTAATATAATCCCCTAGTCATCATACCCCAGTCACACTTCCTTTCAGAAGGTACGGCTGGATCCATAGGGATCAATTCTAGCTCCAAGTACTGTACTTCCAAGCTGATGCCATTGGAAGACAAAAACCCGCCTTCGGGCGCTTGAGTCGGCCACAGGCCTAGCTCTGAAGGTTGTGGTGGGTATATCCAACCATGAGGGAGCTAGTATGGATGTACCCTCTGAACTAACATAGCTATGGAAAATGGACCATTTATAGGTGATTTACCCATTAAAGATGGTGGGTTTTCCATAGCTATGTTGGTTTACCAGAGGGGAATCGTTAAGGGTTTGATATGTTTTGATTATTTGATTATGGTTTAATCAGATTTGCAGTCCTCGTGCGGCAACCCTTGAACTCACGCAGGTTTCACAGGCCACAAACACCATCCCTGCCTCCTTGCGTCCCCCAATACCAAGGGTCTTGGCCAACTGCCCCAGAACTGGATGTGCAATACTAAAATCTTCATCGCTAGCCGTGCTGGGCATCAAATACTATAGTCTTCAGTGTAAAACCCAATATTTGGGGCTACTGAGTTACTGGGGTACCCTCCAATTCCAATGCAAAACAAAGATAAGTTTTTGCCTACTGAAATAGCCATAATTTGCAAAAAAAAAACAACGTTTCTTGGACAAACCCAAACATATCGCAACATGTAACATATCCAAATATCATGTTCTTGGTTGTATACCCCACTAACTCCCAGCAAATATCCCCATGTTTTTACCATCATTCATTGGAATAAGTGCACCATGTTTGGAGATGGTTTGGATGATTTCTTCGGCTGCCTGGGTTGCCCTGACAGGTGAAGTGACTCAATGGGTTTGGCCAAGGCTGGCGAGAGCTTGGGCATGGGCCTCGTCGAGAGGTGATGCGCTGATCCCTTGATTTTGGTTTCTTATGGGCCCGAAATGCTTCAGAATGGAACAAACGTACCCTCTGGTAAACATTTACATAACTATGGGACATCACCATGTTATAGCTGGGAAAATCAACTATTTCGACTGGGCCATGTTACAAATTACCAGAGGGTATTCAAATGAATTATTTTACTGGTTGGTGGTTTCAACCCCTCTCAAAAAAAAAAGTCAGTTGGGATAATTGTTCCCAACTGAATGGAAAAATAAAACATATTCCAAACCACCAACCAGTAGTGTTAGGCATCCCCCCGTTTTCGGAAACCTTCATCTTTTCACCAGATAAATGTTTTGTTCACATCGGGAAGCTGCCAAAAATTTGCGAGCCATGTGACCATCAACCAGTGGATTGAGGGATGCCCGATGTTCAGGTCTAAAACCATAAAACTAAAAGGCAATGATTACCCTCTGGTTATTTAACGTAGCCATGGAAAATCATCATTTTTAAATAGGTAAATCATCATAATTCATCTATAAATGGCTTGTTTTCCATGGCTATGTTAAATAACCAGAGTGTAACCATAGAAATTAATCTAATTAAAGGCAATGATGTAAACCATAAACCAGATTTAGTTTATTTATGTTTATTTGTTATATACTGACTGTTCACTGAAGAACATAGGGTGAGTCTTGAAGCATATGTTTTGTTGGTGGCTAAACAAAACCAAGAAATCTACAACTGGTGCTGAATTCGGTTTTCCTCAAACCGCAAGCCGATTCTGTAAAGAAGACAAAGTCACGTCGCAGTGCAGTACTACTGAGCCGACAGTTTTGAACCAGCAGTCCATTTTGTTATCAGTGTTCAATGGTTCAAGATAAAAGCCTGAATTTCCAAAGCAAAAACATGCAAAAACCACAGTTTGGAAGCGATGTTCTCCTGTTTTGATTGGAGACGTCCACCTTTTCGAAGCCCCAAAAATCCATCCATTTCGTGTCGAAAATCATCGGCCTCGAAGCCCTCCTTGCTGGAGCTGATGCCTGAAGGCAAGGGGATCTGAATGGTGCAGAACCACCTTGGGCCTCGAGCTTTTTGACTGGTTAGTTGAGAACGGGATCATTCATGGATTCTGGTATTCTCCAGTCTATTGGTTAGTACAATCCCCGTAATCAGACAAAGCAACCGGCTTCTGTTGCTTCAATCCCTATGAATTCCCCAACCGGGCTTCTGTTGGTATCCCTATGAATTCTCAATTCAACCACTATTTTGCTTGGTTCAATCATTAAATCCCATTCAATCCATAGTTTTCCGAGTTATATATATCCCTATGAAATCCCCAAAGCTGTGCCCCAGCGACCTCATCGCCTGGTGACTTCGAGCGAGGCCTGAGGGGAAATCATCCAGTTGTACAGGGTGGGGCCCCAGTTCGTTAGCTAAGTCGGTGCAAATAACTATAATAACAATAGTGTATGATACGCAAATAGCTATACTTAGATGGGGTTATAAACCAACTTATAACTGGGGGGGGGCATCCTGTAGATGATGTTCCCAGATTTTAAATTACTGTATAGCATCTATAACTGGGCGATGTTCAAATGTTCATGGTCGAGTCTGTAGCATCAATTATACCCTCTATAACTAACATCTAACTATAGCTAGAATCCTCCATTTAGTTCGGGGATTTTCCAGCTTGCCATGCTTGAGCAAACCAGAGGGTAAAATGATTTACCCTCTGGTAAACTAACATAACTATGGAAAATCACCATTTTCAATGGGAACATCCACTATAAATGGCCATGTTCAATAGCTACGTTAAATTACCAGAGGGTAACCAAGATTAGCAATTTATCTTTCTGGTGCTAAAGGTAGGGAACGCGATAACTACGATAACTATAAACAATCACCCCATTCCCTCATTCCCTAACACAAGTCAGTTATAGGAACCCCAAGTCATAGATAGAAAAGTGGGACATCTGGAAATATATGTAACATATCATCCAACTAACCTCCTGGAAACACTGTTTGGTATCTTTTTTGGGATAGCTGCTATATACGAGTTCAATGACTCTCATTTCAATGCCCATTTACTTCGGGGATGTCCATGGATTTCCCCCTCAAAGCAAACATGCTGTCAGGGTCATGGGTTCAGAGGTAAAAAATTGTTAGTCATTCATTTGAAACCCCCCCTAATCCGGCCAATTTAAGTGTAGTGCGAGCCACATTGTACTGTTGTACAGTTATGGCCATTTACCAGTTATAACTGGTTACTAAATGGGATTATACATTCTATAAATGGGGTTTTGTTAGTACTTATAACTGATAAATGGCCATAACTGTACCTTTTCTATGGGGTTTCGAAAAAATATTTCAGGTGATTACCTGTCCCTGTACATTCATGATAGGATATAGGCACAGGCAAGCCATGACATCATCTGGATTCCGATTTTGCACTGAATGGGTGCACCAGTCATGACGTTGAATATGTGTTTGTGCATTTGATGACTGGTTGATGATATACCTACCCCTCTGAAAAATGATGGACTTCGTCAGTTGGGATGGATGGAACTTCCCAATATATGGAAAGTCAGAAAATTCATGTTCCAAACCACCAACCAGTTGCATATTTATCTGGATGACTTCCCAAAAAAACACATCGATGAATTCCTTACGGCAAAACTCAGCAAATCACCAGACTTAGCAATTGCTTCGGATGAAAGGGTGAAAAGGCTGATGTTTGAACCATTCCCAGTCATAGTTGGTTTATGACATTGTTTTCCCCACATGATTAAGCTATATTATATATAATACCCTATGGATCCAAACATTGTCTCAGAAGGTACTTAACCCCCTAAATCATACCCCAGTCACGCTTCCTGGGAAGGTACGGCTGGATCCATAGGCCCATTTGGGGATGATTTCCTTTATTAACCATGATTTCCAGTGAGGTCGCAGTGAGGTCGTTATAATTTACCCAGAATATGTATATATATATATATATATATGTATAATATATATATATAATATATATATATATATATGTAGTTAGGTGACTTTTTCACCAGAGGGTATCTTCCAAATCTTGGGCTTAAATGACCCCAAAATGCTCGTTGTTTTAGCCACATTCTCCACGGAGATCTTCCATGGCAGAAGTTTTTGGAGCTCCCACGGATCGGCCAGCAGAATCTGCTCAAAACGAGTGATGGCCACCTGGGGGAAACATATCGCTTTCGATGACGAAAAAAATGGGGCATATCATGGGACGAAACAATGGTGCTTTAATGGGATTTAAATCACACAGATCATGGGAATTTTTCTCGAGATTTTTTGTGGTTAAAAAATGGGACGACAGAATGGTGTTTGAATGGGATTTAAATCATATTTTCACTCAGTATCTCCCTAACATTCCAGGCAAACCTCTGAGATAGCAAACTGGAAGGTGATGAACAACCTTATGATAACTTGGGGTTGGTTACATTTCTGATAGGTTTGCCTGAAAGTTGAGGGTTTGTGCTACAGATGTTCTATGATTTTCTCCCCAGTTGGCGCGGTTCCTGAGTTTGATGCAATCATTGGCGGCCAAATCGTGTGTCTTTCCCACTAGAATCTAAGATCAGACAAGCCATCAAACCATATCAAACCCCAAGTTGCAAGATGTTGCAATTCATATACCCTATTCACTCTCCCTATTGTACATTGGTGTATAAATATATGGGACCTGAATCAACCCCATCTGCACCTGCGCATGTGCCAAAGAGGAGAAGAGCTCCGGTAGGGCGGAGAGTGGAGCCTGAAGGTGACTATTATTTGGGGGGATGTTTAGTATATATATATATGACTGAAGGTGACTATTATTTGGGGGGATGTTTAGTATATATATCCATGGTAATAATAATAATGGTTATAATATCAATGAAATATGGTTATAATCTCCATTTGTTATTTGTTTAGTATACCCTCTGGTAATTTGTTACATAGCCATGGTATAGATGGCCCATTTGTAGATGGTTTACCTATTAAAAATGGTGATTTTCCATGGCTATGTAACAAATAACCAGAGGGTAAATTGGAAATTGACTGGTGTCCATGAAATTTGAAGTTTGATGTAGATTGCCTTCAACAATGTGTACACATTTGCTGGCTTGATTTAAAGGTAGATTGACGAGAACATATAGAACAACACACAAGAACCATGGTTTCTGCCGCTAAATGTCAGGTTTTCCTGCAAATGTTCCCTAAGCCAGTTCTGAAATAGTTGGCAAATTGATTGCTGAAATAGGGCCTTGAAAAGATTATATGATTTCGTCAATTGGGGACCATGAATACTCTTTGGGGATTGATAATGAAACACATTTGTCGCATTTTCAGACTCAGATATCTTAAGATTAGCGAAGCCTTGGGTTAAGCTTGTGAAAGGCCACATTTAGACACAGCAGAATGTTCGGTCTGCCCACTTTAGAGCCGAACCCAAATCACACAAGCTGGTGCCCCTCCCACTTATGTCTGTTGGTTTTGGTTGACCATGGTAAGTAGTTCGATATGTCTAGATATATCAACATATTTATCTGATTTTATCAGTAACTATTTCGATATATATCATGATATATCATGACTGGTTGGTGATTTCAACCCCTCTGAAACATATTAGTCAAATGGGAGTATTTTTTCCATTATGTAAAAAGAAAAAATGTTCCAAACCACCAACCAGATCATATAGTAAGTTGCCAACATTTACTAGTTTATCATTTACCTATTCCATCCTATTCCATCACATATATATATATATCATCAATCTACCAAAAACTCAAGTGACATTGGACTTCGTTCACCGTGTTTCCGCGTGGCGTCACCCCGGGGCACCGGGGACCCGCATGGCGTTGAAGAGCGCCAAGGCTGAGAAGACGGAGGAGGCCCTAAGGCGACCACCGAAGACGGCGAAGACCTCGGTGGAATGGCCGCCTGGTTGGGCCATGGTGAACAGGTTATTATAACATATTATAACATGGTAAGTATACCCTCTGGTAAATATGGTTATAATATGGTTATAATATGTTATAATATGTTATAATATGTTAATATGTTATATAATAGCAAGAAGAAGTACCCTCTGGTTATGACTAACAGTTCGCCATGGTTTGTCGATGGCCCATAGAAATAGATGATTTTCCCAGCGAACTAAACCTCCATTTATAAGGGATTTTCCATGTATAGTATATGCCCATATGCTCCATGTATAGTATATTTACCTACAAAACTGGGTGATTTTTAGGGGTAAATGTTGGCAAATATACCATAGATGGAGCATATGGGATGGTCTATATAGAAGTTTAATATAATTATACCAGTGTAGCAAAGAATAGTATACCAGTATTAAGTTGGTTTAATACTGATTATAGCAGTATAGCATAGTTTAGACATATGATATAGTTAGAGTTAGATTGGCAATAAACAAACAACCATCACTTTTGGGGACACCAGTGGTGTAGGCACCCAGTGTGGAGGGTGGAGTTCACTTGTAGTTGACTTCAAAGATTCGGGTAATCGATTTAAATGATTTAAGCATGAAGAATGGGGATCTCAACATTGAGAAGAAATTAATAAATTGGGATTATAATAAACTGATTATTGGGATAATAAATAGTCAATGGGGATCTTTTCATGAAATCGGGATTTATAATAAACTCGAATGAAAATAGGTAAATTAACTCGAATCATCAAACATGCATATTGGATCATCATCACCCTATATGTATCCAGCCGTACCCCAGCAAGGACTTGGATCCATAGGGATAGAATAGTCGTCGTCAATGAGGGGGGGGAACCTTTTACCACATCACAAGTATCTGGAATACAAATTATATACTAATTATCATCACAATGATCATCACAATAATCATAATTATCATTAATTATCATTACATACTGGGGAACTGGTTGGTGGTTGCCAAACCATCTTGAAAAAATATTAGAATATTAGTCAATGGGAAGGATTATCCCCATATATTGTGGAAAATACAAAAATTACTTTACTTCGTGTGATCCCCACCATGACATTTATACATTTTCTTACTGACAAATCTTCTGGCATTCTATCTGACATATCTTCTGACATTCTATTTGACATTCTATCTGGCATATC
>Ga0126342_10008320_pt1 | contig 18579 bp, 20 predicted proteins | sample Cyp1metagenome_FD_92528 | JGI IMG/M metagenome (GOLD analysis project Ga0126342, IMG submission 92528) | Coral microbial communities from Lord Howe Island, Old Settlement Bay, Australia - Cyphastrea 1 metagenome | ecosystem: Host-associated > Invertebrates > Cnidaria > Coral ...
ATATTCATATCATATTCATATCATATTCATATCATATTCATATCATATTCATATCATATTCATATCATATTCATATCATATTCATATCATATTCATATCATATTCATATCATATTCATATCATCTTCGTATCATATTCGTATCATATTCATATCATCTTCGTATCATATTCATATCATATTCATATCATAACCATATCATATTCATATCATATTCATATCATCTTCGTATCATATTCATATCATATTCATATCATATTCATATCAGTGATACCGGCTTCTGGTATCTGTCGTATCCCAAGCTTCCGGACCTGGGCGTGCATCGAGGCCTCTGCCAGTTCTAGCCCAAAATCGTGAGTTTTTTTGGTGAACCAGTTGAACATAGTTGAACATAGTTGAACCATAACCAATGCCACTGCAAATCTGTTTCTCCACCTTCGACATCCCGCATCAGCATGCTGGGCATGCAGCTTGGGGAATTCCACGGTCGACCTGCAGCTCTTTCTGTTCGAATGCAGATGTGAATCATGTGTGAATCATATCTTGAATCAAAATATGAAAAAACACATATCTATCCTCTGACATATCTTGGAGAAACATCCAGTTGTGCATCTGAAAGTTTAATCAGCAAATCCAGGTGCAACTTCTGCGGTTAGACGCCTCACTGGGCGCAGTTTATATCCAAATGGAGACCAGGTGGACCAGCTGAGCTCCATGGCTTTCCAACTGAGTTGGTTGATGTATGATGTTTTATGATGTTTACATGGTTAATATGATGGTTATTATATGCTTAATGATGGTTAATAATATGCTGATTGTTGTTACTGATTTTGGTTACAAAGAAAGCGATTCCTGTGCCCGAAAGCTGAGTTTGTCAGTATCTGCACATGAACCCTTGAAACATTTGAAACGATCCAAAGAATGCTTGCTGCATTCCAAGGGAACTACAATATACAATATCTTAAGAGCGATGTTGTGTCAGGAAATTGGTCCAGCACAAGGCACTGAACAAATTCCCTCTGAATGTCTCTGAACCTGGCTGTGCAAAGGCTGCAATTCGAAAAGTTTGACAAACGATGACAAAAGGTTGAGATATGTTGAGAAGCTTGAAGTCATTTGCAGTCCAGTGAAAATCGCCGGTGATTGAAGCTATCACAAATTCTCTGACAAATTATTTGAATATTTTTTGAATATGTTGAAGTCCTTTTCCCAGTTTTCAAACCTTTTCAATCTGTTCACTTCGCATCTTCTCTTGGCTGGTCTGGCCTTTGGCCTCTGCCCTCTATTTGTCTCCCATCGACACTTTGGCCATTGGACCCATGTGCGAAATGTGGATCCACTAGGGGTGAAACAAATTGGGAACGTTCGGAGCTCAGTTGATGTCAATATCTGTCAATCAACTTCAATTATTGTCAAATAGCTGATGTAAATCCTGATGTCAACTGTGTCTGTAGCATTCTGTAGCCATTTTGAGCTGCATCTTGACACCTTGACACCGTCGAAGGCGGCTCGGTGTCTTGTGCACGGCGGCATTGGCGCAGCGTTAAACAGTTGTGACCGCTTGACCTGATGCTTGGAGAGATCGAATTCGAATGAGTTCCATGATGGTTAACCATGTCTATTTCCATGTCTTTTTTTATCATTAACATTCATTAACCATATATGTTATATCATATAATAACCATCTGATGTTTCTGTCAGTTGGTTCCTGGCTCGGCTGAGGTCAATGCCGTCCGCTTGTGTCATGCCTGGAAGCGGCGATATTTCATGATATAGATATTTATAGATTTAAACATGTCGATATAAGATCTATAAGATCTATAAGGATGTCTAAGGTGTGAAGTTTGTCATAGTTATGTTTCATTCTGGTTGATTCATCTCCTTCTCCGAATTGTAGGAAAAAAACTACGGGCTTTGAACGCTTTTGAACAGTGACCGCTGTGACATGTCTCATGTCGCTGCATTCTGACCCGGAGAGTCCCGAAGTGCCTATGCTGGGATCAGTGTCTCTTCCATTGTAGAGCATGAGCACGTGAAGTTGGTACCTGGCCACATTCAGTCATCGGACTGCCATCAGTCTGTACTGCATTGTACTGCTTGACAGATCTTGACAGAAGTGGTATAATTCCACTGCTTGACAGACTGCCAGCAAACTGCTATATACACTGTATACACCACTTTTGCCAAGCTATGCGCAAGATCAATCTGATAGAATCTGATCAACTTTCCCCAGAGCTCACGCTTTGCAAATTGTTAAAGTATGTTAAAGTCAAAAACACAGACATGTCATATTATATGTATAATATACTATATAGATTATATAGTAATATCCTGGAAAGCCATAATCCCATTTTTTTTTGGTCAAACGGCCTTGACCATTTTTTTTGGTCATTACGGCTTTGATCGTCTGGAACCACTTGTGTGAGAGTTGCTACGGCTTTTTACGGCCTTTTTTCAACAAAATGTCGAAAAAATACGGTTTTGCTACGGGTAGGCTTGTGTGAGAGCTGCTACGGTTTTTTACGGTTTTTTACGGTTTTTTTCAACAAAATGTTGAAAAAATACGGTTTTTCTACGGGTAGGACTGCAATGTTCTTTTGATTTGACCATTTTTTTTGGTCATTTCAGGTAACAACAATATTTTACCCAAAAAAAAAGTTCACTACGGCTTTTTCCCACAATGACCAGAAAATTTTGTTTTTGGCTTTCCAGGATAGTAATAGATATATAGTAATATAGTATTCATGTCAGATCCTGGTGAACTTCAGCCAAACATCGAACATCCGGCACGTGTTGGCCATCTTCCGCAGCTCTGCATTTTCTCTCAGGAGATCGTAACCTGAGGCATCTGCATCTGCTGCATGATGGCACCATCTGCTGTGCCGCTCCTCTTAAGCTCAGCTTTTCTTTTGGAAAGGCGCACTGCATTCATCTGCATTCCGCATCGGAATAGAATAAGAATGAATAATTATACTGCAGTAATGGATTATGATACTGGATGACTCTGACAAAAAGATACAAAAAGAATCAAGATATGCACCAAGCAGTTTTGCATCTTTTGTCTTCATTGCGCAGCTCAAGTTGTGTTGGGTATTCGGAAGTGAATCGATTTGGAGGCGACGAGCAGTCTTTAGCTTCTCCACTGTGGAAGATGATGAAAATCTGAAACGATGCGTGCCAAGCTGGAATGGATTCCGTGTCTCCCAGGATCCGTCTCTCACTTCATGTCCTGGGCAGTGAGATCTGAACCTGAAGTCATTCTCAATTTTTACAGTTTGAGATTAAAACAGTTTGAACAGTTTGAGACTCGAGACACATATCAATGCACTTGTTTGAAAATGGACTTTCAACAGTCCTCATGCATTCTATCTTCGCATCTTTGGCGATCTTCCTCCATGCATGAAGCCTACCTCTCTCGTCTGTCGCTGCGCCTGCGGGCACGAAAATGGAGAAGCAGAAACCCAACACATGACCTTTCATTGTGAATTGAATTGAAGTTTATCATGACTTGATTGACTTATATACTGACTTATTATAAGTAAATTATAAGTCTTAAACAAAAAATCGGCTGTATGTTTTCTGCAAAACTTGCGGCCTTTCTGCGTAATCTCTGTCTCTGTGTCTCCTCTCCTCGTCGCCACGGTCGCCACGTTCATCTCTCTGGTAGCCACCTTCGAAGCTGCCACGTCCTCGGTGACCTCGGTCAGGTCGATCCCCGGTGTCCCTGATGTCCCTGGCAGGGGATGTGCGACTCCGATCAGGTCGATCTCCAGGTCGATCCTTCCGGAAGTCACGGGTGGCGTCACGGGCGTCTGAAAGGTCTCGAGTGTCTCTGACAGACTCATAGCCATAGCGCTCGTAGCGCTCGTAGCGGTGCGAGTCGCCGTAGCCATCTTTGTAGCCTCGGTCCTCTCGGATCTCTCGGATCTGGTCTCGACCGCGAGCATCTCGAGCGTCTCGACCGTCTCGATCCATGCTTCGGTCCCTTCGATCTGTCCGAGCGTCACCTCTTCCATCCCTTGCATCTCTTTGCCGAGCATCCCGAGCATCCCGAGCATCTCTGTCATCCCGTCTTCGATCATCTCTTGCATGATCGAAGCTGTCGTAGACCCGGGGCTCTTCTCGCCTGACTCTGTCGGAGCCTCTGTCTCTGTCTGTGTGTCTTTGGTTCTGCCGGTTGTAATCTCTATCGTAATCTCTAAGTCTATCCACTCCCCTGTCCAATCTGTCCACTTCTCTGTCCCTTTCCCTCTCCTCTCTCTCCTCTCGCCTCTCCCTTCGATCATCCCGTCGGTCTGGTCGGTCTGGTCGGTCTGGTCGGTCGTCCCTTCTTTCATCCCGTCTCCCATCTCTGTCATCTCTTCCATACTCTCGTCGGTCATCTCGCCTGTCGTCGCGGCGTTCATCTCTTGGCATCTCTCTTCTATCATCCTTTCGTTCATCTCGTCTTTCATCTTTCAATACATCCCTTCCGTCCCGTCCATCCCTTCTGTCATTCCTATCATCTCGATGTCCTCGATCATCTCTATGATCTCTATGATCTCTTTGATCTCTATCCTCTCGACGTTCATGTCCGCCTCTTCGATCTTCTCTACGTTCATCTCGACGATCATCTCGACGATCATCTCGTCGATCATCTCGTCGATCATCTCGTCGATCATCTCTTCGATCATCTTGTCGATTCCGGTCACGCCGATCATCCTTTCGCTCATCACGCCTCTGCGCTTATTAGACTTTCAGGCTGTTCAATCAGTGGAGAAGGCTGCAGAATTTTATGTTGGACAGTGATCATTCTCGGACCTTTGCTGAGCAGTAACATTCCAACTTCGTAGCACCCCCTTATCACTTATCTGAAGTTCACTCAACCTCACCGCGATTTCATGCGCAAATGAACCCTGCCGCCACATCGGGCTGCCTTCGTGACCGGGAGACGTTTCGAACAGGCGGATTCAAAAACGATCGTGAATCCTGGCTTTGAAAACGTCATGGTATCCGGATCCGTTCATGTGAAGTTCAGTGCACGTCTGGTAAATGTGTATCCGGATTGAAGTCTATAATAGTCATCATATGCTGTATAAAGCTGGGGACGGTGTGCCAAACCATGGGTCAGACCGTAGGTGGCTTGGTCATGCGCAAGGCATTCACTGGAGCTGTGTGGAATGTGTCCCATATGACTGACCAGCATGTTGCTGCATGTCTGACATTGTTTCACTAGGCCTCAAAGTCAAAATCTCGGTTTGGGTTCACTTTCGTAAAGAATGAGATACACTAGACTAGATTGGAAACCGGAAATTCATGATATATAAATGGATACAGCACATCCAGAAGATACCTGGAACATCCCAGAACCACCACAAGGCCCAAGGACATGGCCCTAGTGTCCTCGACAGTCTCTGGTTGCCACTTCACAAAGGTTGAGCCGCCGCCCCTTCCTTTGCCACCCTCTCCTGGCTTCCAATCCTCACTTCGCTACCAAAAGCGCCATGTTATGCGATGCCATGCTGCCATGCGATGTCAAAACTGTCAAATCTGTCAAAATTGAGACTATCATAGACAATCATAGGCTGTGAAACCCCTCATGGCCATCGTTGGCATGTTTTGGAATATTTTGGCACAATGACTCTCGTTGTTGTCTCGGTGTCTCTTTTTGTGCAAACTCAGCTTAGAGTCGCCAGTGATGTCCAAGGTGATGTCTGTCCTGGACGAGCGTCTGAAACAGCCATGAGTGACACAAATGTATCAAGAGTGTCCGACAGTGTCCAACAGTGTCCGATTCTTCAACATGCAAATTATTGCAAATGTTCTCATTTTCCGCATTTCTGCCAATTTATGCAGGATATTGCGGGATTCCTGGTCATACGATATGAAACAAACACAATCTCTGTGTTTTTCGGGATTTCTTTTCGCCAAGTCTCCAAGTGGTGCTCACACCAAGTCCCTTGCGCAAGGCTGCCACAGCCCTTTCCGCATCCTGGCAACACAGCGACCGGTTGCACCGGTTGCACCGTTCAGGCGCTGTCATCACCACGGCGACAGCATGGCCTGCTGGTTCACAAACTGGACAAAGGCCACATCAGTCTCAGGATCACCTGAGGATATTCCCAAGTGGAAACATCTTGATGGAAATAAGGAAAACTATGTCAAACTACAGTACATTACAAGTTTAATATTTAATAGTGCATTATAAATGACACTAAATTACAAATTACTAATGATATATGATTTGATATACAAAGGCTATGGCTATAGAATGAAGAAGGTTTCTTAAGACTGAACCATGCACCTGTGGTGGGTGGCTTCTTGCAGTAGGCAACCTTGCCGAACTCCTTTTCCATGGCTTGCCTCAACACACTGAGGTCGACAGCCAGTCCCTGACTCCGGCGCCCAGCTGAGTTTGTCTGAAAAAATGTCTGAAAATGATGGGAGAAAACTCAGAAAACCGCAAATTCCCATTGATGATCATCAATCATCATGTTTCTATTCCAATGATGATCAAACATGTAAGTTGGAGGTGAACCCCCCATGTTTGGATAAACCCATCTCATCGCAAAATTCAAATGGCCGAGCTGCATCAAGTATATTCGGGTCACAAGTGCCAGACCCTGAGGGTGGTTACCCTTCACCTGAATAGTACGCGACATATCGCACCTCAGCATATGTCGTTCATTGCATTTTCTTTTTGTTTTCGGAAGAATTCCAGTCCTTCTTGGGACCTGAAATGAATGTGAAGCTCTACCCCGGACAGAATCAACGTGAATCAATACAGGAAACAAGCAAACTCAATGCGCAAAATGCTGTTCAATACCATCACAGCTGCAACTAAGCCAGCTACGTCGCTTCCGCTCAAGCTGCTCAGATATTTTGGCAAGGTGCGGCTTGCTATGACATAGCAGCCACACGATGTGAGGTAAAATGCAACTTACAAATGAAGCGAACCTCGGACTATATTGAATATTATATCATGCAAATTGTAGCGTTCCGAGGTTTTGCCGTTTTGGACGATGTATCTTGGACTGCCACAATCAGTATATTTGCACTGCCTGCATGGAAAGAACGGTATTTTTCAATGTGGCTTTCTCATCTCAGATATTGGTTCTATAGCAGTCTATAGCAGACATCCTGATGCGTTTCCAAAGTCAAATCCACCACTGCAACCGGTGGCTTTACTAAGTGTGGCTTCCTACGGATGTTTGCGAAGTTCGCCATTGAAGCTGTTGTGCATTGTTGCGCCGATGTCCCAGTTGATTTTGAGACTGAACCAGGCGAATCAACAAATGTGTTCACAGTGTTATGAGACATGTGTTCCAACCTGATCAATCGATGTCACTCTATACAACATTGACCTCACATTGACCTTTTCATCGATTTTCATACCTCTTTTCATCTTGGAACCGGATGCAGTGATTCATCATGATTTATCTCGGTTTCCACACAAAGACCTGGCACTTGTGAGTCGTGGGAGAGTCGTGGCTCCTGCAGTCGTTCATTTTAATCGAGTGGCTCCCAAACATTGACAAATTCAAGCCGCATCATGGCAAAACCTGACATCAAAAATGACAAAAATGACAAAACATTACATTAAAATCAGATAGGATAGATAAGGGCATCTCATGACATGTCATGACCATGTAGCCCATGTGACGGGGCGGGTTTCCCTGATGGTTTCCACATGTTTCCACCGATCACCAGCCTTGTCGATTTGAAGCATGGTGTCTATTTTAGCCTTGGTCAGGACTTGATTGAAATCATTATCCAATCCCAGCAGTCCACGCTCAAGCGACATTGTCTAATGGAGTCTAAGCTGTCAACATTAGACGCTTTCACCAAATAGGCGAGGTGGGTATTGTCGTCAATGCCTGCAAAGACGTACAGTACTGTTTTGAGAAATGAGACAAACAGTTGGACAACGGAGACACCTTAAATTAAAAAATCATCAAAATATCTCCAGTGTGTGTCCGTGGTGTGTCGACTGTGTGTCGAACTTGCGCCTTGTTTCTGCTTGTCAAACTTTTCCGACTCCTCCATGTACAACGCGTAGAGCGAGAAGTGCTTCAACGAGTCCCAGCGAGCCTGGAGGCATGGATGAAATGGATGAAATCTGACATGTCTCTCTATGACTCTCCACACGCTCTGCATTTGGAAGATATCATCAGATTTTCATCAGATCACACATTGGATCATATCGGATCTCCTCAGATCAAAACATAGATTTTCTAAGTATTGATGTTCCAATCATATTCGAATCATTCATAGAAATCCTGAGGTCTCAAAAAAAAAAACAACGTGCTGCCTTGATGATCTCCAACGCAGGCAACATCAGATTCGGATCGCGATGTTCGAGCTGAGGAAATACGTCGGGATTTCGAGCCTCACGAGGCGATGATATATGACCCGCGATTTGCCAAGTTGCTATGATTTGTGGGTGATCACAGCACACGCTTGGTATCGCTTGGTTGTATAATATATAATGTAATATATTTTAATTAATATATATATAATATATGGCAATCGTGCAGGAAATGATCTCAAATTTCAATGGTTTCTTGTTTCAGAGAGGTATGTCATACCATGGAGATCTCAGCGACTCTACACCAAGTCCAATCCGTCGCCAGGAGATGCCTTGACCAACTGAAGTTGCGTGCTCAGGAGTTGCAGCTTGCATTCCAAGCATTCCAACAACGTGACCTGCACACTTCAACCCATCAGGACTGATACCATCAACAGCACAATGCACTGCAATGTGTGCACATTTGGCTATCCATGGAACCAGTACGTTCATAGACTCATAGAAGTATAGAGAAGTCATCACAGAATGGTTTTCTATGGATTTCCAGAAATGATTTCCAAGTTCCTTGGTTTCATAATGTTTCATAGATAGTTTCAGATAGTTTCACGTTTCCACAAAGATTTGCAGTGAAACTGCACACCATGGCTGCCTGAAGCTGTTCGCTGAGCACATCAGAGCTTGGAATCACAATGGCTTGCACCGCGTCCCGCATCTCCACCAGTTTCTGGAGTGAAACCCGTCTTGAAACAGAACATAACATGACGATCATGACTCACAGATGACTCAAAACAAAACGCAAACCAAATAGCACAGCGCTATAGAGCATTAACTAGTCAACTCAATATACATTCAGACACAGCTTTTGATGGAGATATTAAAAAATATTTTGAAAGAAAAGCGCTGCATTTTTTCAGCGGGTCAATGTGGATCAATCAAATGCAGCGCTTTTCTTTCGAAATTGACCCACTGAAAATCAGAAATACCCCTTCAGAATTGATCTCAAAAAGGCTGTCCTTTCTGTCTTCCGTGAGTCTGTTGATGCTTTCCTCTGCTTTCGATCTGAAATCTTTCACAGAGTACCTCCACCACAAAATCGCACCAAATCTGCGCCAAATCAACAACTCTCGCCATCTGCATGGATCATGGACTCGATACGACTCGATGCGTTGAACATGGATGACACATGGATGACACATGGATGACACATGGATGACACATGGGCAGCCCATGGGCACGCGGAAATCTTGTCTGATCTAGCCTTTGCATCTTTGAGCCGTCGCGCAGCAATAGTACGCTTCACCTCGCAACGGAGAATCCACATGGCAACCATCACGGCAACCAAAAAATGCAAGGAATTTGAAGGAATTTCGAGGAATTTTGAGAAAAACGAAATCCACAATTCTCTGAATCTCTGGATTGCAGATATTTGCCGCGGAGTGGAAAGTTCTCTCCATCTTTCTCCGCATCTTATCTTTCTGTCATCTTTTCATATCTTTTCTGTCCGGTGCATCATGGTGCATCATGGGTGCATCATGGTGCATCATGGTGCATTATATAATGTTCTGGTGAGATCTGTTGACAAAGTTCAAATCACAAGGCCTTAGACATCTTTGGACTATCAGACTATCACAAAAAGGCTTAACACTTACAACATCATCTTAAAACATCAAAATGCTTTCATTTCAGATTCCATCTCCACAGCATGGCCTTTTCTCTTCTCAAACGGCATTCATCGATGAACATGCATAGGATGAAGCGAGAGTTCTTCCTGCCACAAAAGCAAGTCTCGTTGACCCGTTGACCCTGTCTCGTCTCGGACATGATTTAACCGTACTTAATCAGCAGCGACCTCACCCTTTCTTAATCTCTTTCAACAAGGCAACACCCAAGTACAAGTGTCATGTTGTCACAGGGTTTGCATCAGAATGTGAATCAGTATGAATCGGTTCTTATGTTCTTACTTGGTCCTGTGAACACTGGCAGGGAACCAAACCTACAATGCCACATCATGCTACTCATGCCAAAGCCTACCTTTTCAATAAACATCAAGGTCTCACTGCATGAAATTTGTTTAAAGGTTTCAAAGCCACAGCAGTGCAAAACGGTTCGTCTCTGGATCCAAGATATTCTTGAAGATTTATGACATTTGGACATGACAATCATATACAATCATGACATATCTGACATATCAAATTTTCAGATACTGTGGCATACCCTGGGGCAAGCCTGGAACCATGCGACTTCTGCAGTTCTCTCAATTCTCGTCTTGCTGCGTGTACTAGGGCATCCAGGTGCCTGAGCGTCCCAAAACAGATTTCAAACCGCCCGGGTTTCAACCAGATTCATCAAAAAACCGTGAGTAAATGATCTATAATTCGATTTTTATATACAGTCATATAATCAGTATGTATTTAATCATAAAAACCCATTATAAACCCATTCTAAAGCCATGAAAATCCCATGAAATCACAAAAAAATGCCCAGTGTTTTGCTGTTTTCCCATGGAGCCTTTCGGCCCGGTGGAGCCTTTCTACCTCCATCTGGCGGTCAACGGTGTTCAAATAGGGAGATGTTTAGATATACCGTAAGTTATATACATATTGATATATATTGATATACATCTTATTTTCAATGCCCCAACAACAATTCGGATACAATAGATGCAAGAACAAAATGATTCGGATTTCTCAGACTTTGCCAAACACGCAAGGTTCACTTCCGAGTCCTTGGGCAGTTCAACAAGTTCAACACAGCACTTCGAAGCAGTTCACTCTGGATCCGGACCAGATCTGAACCAAATCTGGGAGGCCGACATCTGGACTTGTGGGTTTGGCCGAGGACTCCACCTGCATCCAATTTTTCAGCATAACTTGCAGCCTTTGGGAGCACAGTCCCACGATGTCCCACGTTTCCCATAGTTTCCCATAGTTTCCCACCTGCATGGCTTGAACATCAACATCTTCCGGTAGCTCACAGGGCTCGCCATGTTTGATGTTCAGCAGGTGATTCCACCATTCCTGGAAATAGCTGGAGAACGCTTGCGTTGGGTAAGTTGGCTCGGGGTTGTGACATGTTGTGACTGAGACACCCGATATATCCGGATATGGCGCAACAGAAATTTTCAGAAACGCCATCGCCACATCGCCATGCTGCGCCTGTGTCTTTGTCATGACTTCTCTCATTTCATCGATGCCTTTGAAGATGTCGATCTCCTCCTTCTCCCCCTGAGCATCAAACACCGGCCAAGCCCGCGCCAAATTTGGGGAGACCAAACAAAATCACATGAAATTCATCAAATTTCATGGTGGATGAAAATGATGGTGGAAAATGGTGGAAAATGAGATCAAATGAGATCAAATGAGATCCCGTTGACCCATTGAGATCCCCTAAACTTGCAGTTGAAGCATGTCGAAGCTGTCGCAATGGAACTTTCAGAATCTTTCGATGCCAATGGCCTGACCGCCATCCTCCGGCACCGTCTCATAGCGACCGAAGTTGGTCTCCGATTCTGCACCCTGTGACCCCAATAGATGGGCAGTGCTGGGTGACGAAAAATGATCAAAGTGAGATCCGGTGTGTCTGAGAAGTGCACTGCAGTATACTGCAGTGTATGTGTAGGAACTGGTATCAGTTGCCACCTGCTGGTTCTTTCAACTCTGCATCTTGGTTTCGGGCACGAATGTGCGCAACAATGGTCTTGCCATCGAAGACTTCCAGCTTTCGGACCTGCAAATGAAATCACCTAAACAGCCAAATCATGCTAAATCAGTGAAACCAGAACCACCCCCTGGGGCATCAAATGCAATCAGATTCTGACATTGTTCACAACATTCTATGTTTTCTAACGGAAACAATCAATCTTAGAGTTGGCAAAACATGGCAAAACACAACCGGGATCTTGGGCACCCTTGTCTCTTGTAAGAGAGTCAACTTCGTTGGCCACTCTTCGACCTGAGGTCGCAATATCAGCGAAGTAACACACTTCCAGCGACACTTCGTCATTTTAGCCACTTGATGTCACTTGATGTCACTTGCAACTTCAAGAAATCATAATGAAATCATAACAGTCATGACGAAGTACTGAGTCTCATACTGCCTTTCCATCTTCAAGGCCGAGAATACTATCCTTGCAGTAAATTCAAAGGATTGTCACATTGTCAATGATTGTCAGTTCATATCAGTTGATAATAACAAATGATTGTCATATGATTGTCATTGTCCACATTTGTCCACCACTGCGGCAAGTGATGCCCCGTCGGCCCCGTCGGCCCCTTTGGCCGCGTCCTGGTTGTCGCCCCAGGCGAAGACCGTGCCGTTGCTCGACAACGCAAAGGTGGAGTTCCTGGCGGAGAGATTCATTGTTCAATGGCCATGGGAAGATCATGGGAAGATCATAGGAGATCATTGTTTAATGATTTTAATGTATAATGTATGTATGTATTTCTATATATATATTATATATATACACTTACTATATATATTGTATAGTAAATGTTGAGTTTATCTTTAACCCACACTGAACTGAGTCTTTGATTCGATGCAGTCGATTTACCCAGATCTGCGAAGCTGCAGAAGGCCCATACCTCACCACGAGGATCTGGACGATTTGCTCGTTGGTCAATGCTTCCACCTCTCCGTTGATGGATTCCCCGTGTTTTTTAGGGCTGCGTCATCAAGACATCAACTTCCAGGACCATGAATGATACCAAGATGAATTTCATGTTTCTAAATTCTAACAATTCCAGTCTAGCATCTCAATGCCAAATGCCACAGAACCTGCACAATGGAGCTGTTTTTTCAGCCTTCAATCGGAGCCTTGAATTATTTATATTGTTATTCAGCTTCATTCCACATCCCAATACTCCCAATACTCCCAATAGTCCCAAAATTCCCAACCCAGGTCTCACCCATCTTCTCAACATTGCTCACCTGCCTTGAGCGGTGCGTACAGAGTGTCCAACCGTCCAGTGCCAAGTTGGCCTTTGGCACCACTGCCCCAAACATAGACCTTGCGGGCTTCAAAACATGCCACGTCTGACGTGTCTGAAATCATTTGACTACCTATTTGGACTTGATATAGGTTTTCATTCAATTCGTAGCAAATTTGGGTTGACAAACATATATAGACATAGATATATATTGGTCTTCCTCCCAAATCCTGAAATCAGCATCCACGATGAATAAGCATTGATAAAATTATCAGGTGTTTTCATACATGAAATCATCAGCCGTGCTATTTACTATATATGTTATAGAACTGTTATACTATGTTATACTATATCAGTAACTGTTAGTTATACTAATCATCAGATATCATCAGCCTATAGTAACTTCACTATTATACTATATTTATTACTGTTACTATACGATATCAGCTTGTTCATCAGGAGATATCATCAGATCATCGGGCTTGCCTCACCACCACTGGTGAGGACCACCACATGCTCCAAACCCATCTGGATGTCCATGACCTTGGTACCCCAAATCATCCAAAACTACTAGTGGGTTAATTACATTTAATGACTATATAAAGTTATATAGTTGGGTTATAATTACTATATATCTAAAGATTATAAAGTTATATATTATATAGTTACTATCAATGGGAAAAGCCCTGGTTTGGGGTAGCCATGTTTTGGCAAATTTCGGAAACATCCTGAGATATCGAAAAAAAACGTCTTGAGAATCTCACGTCTTTCAATTTCGGAACCTGCGCGCCGCAATTCACACGTGGAATGAAACTGGAAGAAGGTGCAAAATGACACCACTTCGATTGGGGCCACTCAGACATACTCAGACATGCTCCAAGATCTACAGAGCCGGCTCCGAAATCAGCCACAAATGATGCCTCCTGGGGCGAATCAGAATTTGTCACTGGAGTACCACTGTCATCACCTGAGCGAGATAAGAGCAAGATACAAAGACCTGAAAGAAATGGAGTCATGGGAAGGCCAAACCTCCAAGAAGGGATAGTTCTGCCATGTGAAAAAATCATAACTGATCCTGATATCATATCCTCAAGGTTTTATTGATGATATTATTCTTATTCTAGGTTTTGAAGCAAGCAGAGCTGAAGCAGCATAAATCAGCATGACAGTGAGCAATATGAATAAATATATGAAAAAAAATGAAGGATAAAGATGGATAAAGTAAGCTCTTTGGAGCTATGCCAAGTGCGGCACCCAATCCCAAGCAACCAGTCTTGGAGTCTTTGCCCCAGGAAACCACCTGGGCGCACAGCTTTTTCAGCAGCAACCGCTTCGTTTTTTTTAGGCCCGCCTTGCCAGTTTCGGTCAGTCCAATCACACAGCTTTCACCGAAGACCTCAGTTTCGGCGAAGCGCGCAGTTTCGTGCTCAAAATCGACTCAATCCACCAGCATGATGAATCCCATGATGATCATGATGAATCATTTATAGCTGCGTTCCCTCTAAGTCTAGCACCACTTTTTTGAACGTCCCTGGCCACTTCTTGGTGACGAAAGGCTTGGTGATCCTGAACCAAACATCCCTGTCCAAAAATCTGGCCCTTTTTGGGCTTGCAAAGAAATACTGAAACACATTCAAATCCAAACATGAAACACATGAAACATCAGAAGCACATGAAACACAATATGAAACATCCAGCAAAATCTTGCCTCCCCTTTCCTCTCCATGCACCCCAAAGGAAAAAGTTGTTTTGCGCTTGCGCCATGACCTGACGAAACATTTCGCTAGGAAAACTAGAAGGCAAAGTCTGTTGACATCAGCGAAGTCTGTGGTTCCTTATGTTTCTTCACCTTTTTTGCCCATACCCAATCATACCCAGTCAATACATGAAATCTATCGAAAGATATCATCGGTTCTGATTGGTTATGTTTTGATGTCGGGGACTCTGCCCAAGCCACTGAGAACGGCCGATGCTGGCAGGTTGACGGATGAACGACAACTGAACTGATGGCCGCTGCTTCTGAAATGTGTTGAGATGTGTTGAGGTGGCAGTGACGGAATCACTCAGCTGCTTTGGTATAGTATAATATTATATAATATATATATATATACAATACATAGATAGTATAGAAATGTATAGACTGTTGGATGGAAAATGGCAAGTGTTTCCTGACTTGATGCAGTGATCCAGTAGCGAAAATTCATGAGTTTGCTGACTTGATCCAGTCTGCCGAATCCAATCTTGAGCCTATACAACATGTGAACCAACAGAAGCCCTCATTGGGCGATCACCTGACATGCTTTCCTCATCGATAGAAAATTCCAACTGTTTTGCACAGTTTTCCATCTGAGGCGCTTCATTTTGCAGTTGCAAGTCTCTTCGCCTGGGAGAATGGTGGCTCCAGTATCAAATAAGTTCAAATCCTTACAGTGAATCAAAAAACCTGGGACTTTCATTAGATGATTGGATGTTTTGTCACAGTTTTACCATTTGAAACACTTTTTGAATCCAAGAGAACCACAACTCAGACGAAAGAAAAAAGTGGTCGCCTCTGGGTCCAGGATGTGGATACTTTCCAGCTCTGCAAACAGAAACGTTTGGCGAGAAAATTCATTTCTATCCAAACTGTATAAACGTTAATTAATGTTAATTATACATAAATTACTGTTCGGAACGGGCAGTAATTCACAATGACTATCCGAATATTCCCGATATTCCCTGCTGCAAACTCACCATCAACCCCCACCTCCTCAGTGATGCGTTTGAATCGAACATTTGCTGCCTGGCCATATGAATCCCGACACTCTCTTTGGTTTATTTTGTTTTCCTGGAAAAAAAAACATGTGGGAAAAACAATGTGAAATGTGGAAACAAAAACAGTTGAGAAAATGAACATTTGATAAGATTGATCCATCATTTGATCCATTTCATCAAAATATATCAAACTATATCAAAATCATCAAGAAGATAAACCATGATAGACATGGAATATGAAAAACTGTGGTCAAACATAATTAACATGGAAATATGATTAAAACATCAGAACATATATATGATGTGTTTTGAATTGTTTTGATGTGTCCTGCCACCATCATGCCATCGGAACTAATATCGGAATACTCCAAGTCCAGGCCAGCGGGACCATCTGCTGTGCCTCTTCCGCTGCTCCGATGTTCCAAGCGTGTTCTGAGGTCAAGCTCCGCTAAGTTCTAAGATGTTCCAAGCGGTTCCAAAGCTTCAGTTTTTGTTTTTGTAACATGGTTCTATGAACATTTCTAAACCATGGACATATGTGGAAACCACACGGAATCTCAAGAAGGAAGATCTTGCCTCTTTAAGACATGTTGAGACTTCAAGAAATTAGGAAGAAATGAAAAAAGGCCAACCATGACTCACCATGACCACCTGATCAAAAACTTTGAACAGCATAACAAATGCATCCATCTGAAGGCCTTCCTTTTGATGTCATCCTGTAGGGCCATTTCTCGAAGTTTGTATGTCTCTGCTTGCCTTGGCAAAGTTTGTGAGGCAACTAAGCAACTCTGAAGCTTCAGTTCCCTCATGTTCCTTCCAAACTCACAGGAGTGATCATCTGAAATCAACTAGATTGGTTGTAGATCGATTCTTGAGACAGACTGTCACCCTTTTTTTCACATGCAATTCCTCGATTGTGGAACTCTGGTTTTCCAGAGAAGTTCTCTTAACCGGAGGCAGCTTTGCTTCGCAAAGCCGACATTTCAATGTCCTCGATCTGCTCTCGATTCATCTCGATGTATCTCCCTGTGTCTCCATCTCAATCATCTCACACGAATCAAGCATTCAACTTTCGACTTACTGTTATGGACATCAAGAACATTACCGATATAGAAGTGAATCAGGTCGTTTGTTGATGTTTTTTGATCAATGTGTTGCTTTCCAACATGTTGTGAGCAAAATCAAAGGAAAGTAGTGCTGATCACCAGGCCTGATTGGCTACAGCTCTCAGCAAAACGAATGAATTTGATCATGCAGGCGCGGCGTAGAAAGTAGACAGAAAGGCCAGAAAGGCATTCGCATTTTCAACATGGTGATGGGTCTCATCACCAGCGAAATGTTATTCAACTATGTGAACAAGTCTTTCCCAGCTACACTCACTGAGGTTCCCTTCTCTTCGGAAGGGTTGAATCGACCAATCTCAGCAACGATACCTGCAGTCAAACAACATGTTTTCAAACATATCCGATGCTGCATGAGTCAGTTCAAATGATTTGTTTGGCTGCCCTGCCCCCCCTCCCCCAAACCCTATATTTATTTCAGTCTAAAAACGAGAAGTCAAACAAAACTCGCAAAGTAAATGAAAAAACATTAAACAACAATGTCGAAGTTCAGTCAGGAGACATTTTCGGAGGTCCACCAAATCTTTCACCTTGGCAAATGCATTGACCTTGACAGTCTACTGCATGTCATTACATCGGCCAATACCTATTGCCACAGGTGCAGTTGCATTTCTTTAAGCAATGAAATCTGTTCTGGTATCGTCCGGTATAATGAGATAATCAGCACCTCTTGGTGCAAAAAGCCGGATTCCGCGTGGACACACAAAAATTTGATCAAAATGGGTCACCGCTAGTGCGCATGATTTCTTTGAACAAATCCCATCCAACATCCAACTTCGACACAGGTGCATCCAACTTTGCTCATAACTTTTTGGCCATGGCCAAGTCACAGTGGCAGTGTTGTTGCCACGGAGGGACAGAACCACCTGTCAGTTTCATGCCCCAAATGGCCCTAAATGTCAAGATCTATCAAGAGATCCCGCCCTCAGTGTTCTCCATATTTCTCCAAATTCCGATAGACAGCGCTTTGATCAGGTTTTCAACTACGGACATCTATGGAAATTAGTGAAATCCATGGCAATCACCAATACCTGCATGAGATCTTGGAAGGTCAAGGTAGCATCGATGGTTGGAAAGATCACTCCCACGAAATCAAAGAGTCCAACCTGACCGATGCAGGGGGTGGTGGAGGACTTCCAAAGTCCATGGCCGTTTCTGATTTGTTTTTCGATGTTTTGGGCTATAGCCTATAGCTGTAGCGGGAAACCATTGCTATAGATGAAAGGTGCCAAGACGAAACGCACTGGCCAGGAAATTGAATGCCGGTTCCGTTTCTGTATGTTGGCAACCTACAGCTGTTATGGGGCATGTTGGACGGAGTTTGGGGCTGTATGTTGGCAACCTACAGCTCTTATGGGGCATGTTGGACAGAGCTTGGGGCTGTATGTTGGCAACCTACAGCTCTTATGGGGCATGTTGGACGGAGCTTGGGGCTGTATGTTGGCAACCTACAGCTCTTATGGGGCATGTTGGACAGAGCTTGGGGCTGTG
>Ga0126342_10008321_pt1 | contig 18578 bp, 16 predicted proteins | sample Cyp1metagenome_FD_92528 | JGI IMG/M metagenome (GOLD analysis project Ga0126342, IMG submission 92528) | Coral microbial communities from Lord Howe Island, Old Settlement Bay, Australia - Cyphastrea 1 metagenome | ecosystem: Host-associated > Invertebrates > Cnidaria > Coral ...
ACCAACCGTACCAACCGTACGTACCAGGGAAAACACATTTCCCAACCGTACCGTACCATATATTCTTGAAATCTCGCTAAGCCCTCTAGCACCTATCTTGAATCTAGCTAATATATGTGCATTATGCATGCATCATTTGCGTCTTTGCCTTTCTCTATCTATGGTTTCCAAGGTATGCCTTCGCAGCTCGAGGATGGAAAATTGAGCCATGGGATGATGCGGCCCAGAAGCTTTCCTAAAGATGAGAGCTTATGAACAACTGACTGCGTGGCATGTATTGCCTGGTCTTCTATGATCTCATCAATTTCTCCATTTTTTTCCGTGTTCATGTCTACGACTTACTGATTCTAAGATGGTCTAAGGATGGACAAGGACAAAGACCAGCCTTTAACTGGAGCCCGCGATGCCAGCTTCAAGCACTATTGCTCCTGCTATCCTGGTGGCAAGCCGACCTACAACCTGAAGCTTGCCAAAGAGGCCGGACATACCGACATACCTGTGACATGGCCGGAGGGGCAAATTGGCAAGCTACGGCAAGGGAAATTTGGCTCGACATGTAAGCCCAAGTCACTTCAAGTGAATCAAATAAAGAAAAAAAACGTCACACCGTCACACTGTGTTTTTTTGTGCTATAAAGTAATCAATCCTAATCTATATGTTTCAATTTGTTGGTACCCTGCGTTCGAATCCCTGTGCACACCACTAATTTCCGACTCTTCCATGACTTTCGCCGTCTTCAAGCAAAGCCATGCTGCGACATTGCTACATGCGCAAAACGGATCTGAGTGTCTCACGACCTCACATGCCACACTTATAGTTCGCTTTCGTTGCTTTTTCACGCTCTTGCCAGGATGCAAAACTTTACAAGGAGAGTGGGCATCTGGTCCAGACTTGGAGAGTGTATTTGCGCTTTATGTTTTTTCAGCACTAGCGGGCATTCATATTCATATTCATCATATTCCCATTAGCAACTTCCATCATCTTCCATAATCTTCCACAGTTTTCTTCATATCTGACATATCTGAGGTATGAGATGACTTCAGGACCATATTCTTCAAGCGTCTGCCAGGTTTGCTATAATTACACTCGATATGTGGAGCTTTGGGGATCAGAAGCCCGGCCAGACAACCTGTCGGGGCTCAGATATGTGAAGATAAAGGGGGATGTGACACACAGAAACGTGGCACATACCCTCTGGTGAACTAACATAGCAATGGAAAATCACCATTTTTAATGGGAAAATCCACTATAAATGGCCATTTTCCATTGCTATGTTAGTTCACCAGAGGGTATTGGCAAATGAAAAAAATGCAACCACTTGCCAACCACGCATTCAATCCTTTTGAGATCTTTTGAATGTGGATATTGGCTGCATCGAATATTCATATACGATCTGATTAAACACACGCCAACTTTGAGTCTGTGGGTTTTTCATGTTGCTAAAGTCGGTGCGTCCTGATGCAGGAAACTGCAAGCACTCGTTTTCACGACTATTATTCACACTAATTCACACTATTTCACACTGATCATATTGGCTCATGTTGCCTGATTGCGAAAGTGAGGCTTGGTTGCCACAAAATGAAGTAGTGAAACATTTTGGATTTCCTGAAACGCTGAGGCCAGATGCACAAACGAAATCCCTTTTCAGCTTTCGGAAAAACTCTTGCAAAGGCCAGGGTCAAACTATACCAAACTCATGCCACACGTGTCACTTGTGGATCTTGTGGACTTTTTTTCCCTGAAAGCACCAAAGAAGGGATCCTTGAAAAAGAGCGGCTGCCAACATACAGTGTCAGTATAAATAATCCCCATCACTATTCTCACTGTCATCACTTCATCATCACCATCACCATCATCATCATCATCATCATCATCATGACCATCATCATGACCATCATCATCATAATAATAATAATCATCATCATCATCATCACATCATCATTATCATCACCATAATAACCATAATAATATACCAGTAGTACCGCATGGATGGCAAAGCGAACCCACTGATGGATCGAAAGGTGGCTGAGTCTCTCTCTCTCTCTCTCTCGTTCTTTCCCCCTCTCTCTCTCCATGTTTCTCTGGCGTTTTTTTTGTATGCCTGTCTATCTGTTTTTAATCTCTCTGACATTCTATCTCGGTCTCTCTCTCTCTCTCTATCTCGAACTCTATCTATCTATCTGCCTGTCTGTCTGTCTATCTATCTATCTATCTATCTGTCTATCTATAATTTTGTTTATTTTTTTGTCTATCAATCTATCTACCTATCTACCTATCTATCTTTCTTATTTATCTATCTATCTATCTATCTATCTACCTAATCTATCTATCTATCTATGTATCTATCTATCTATCTATCTCTCTCTCTATCTATCCATCTATCCATCCATCAATCTATCCATCTATCCATCTGTCCATCTGTCCATCTGTCCATCTATCCATCTGTCCATCTGTCCATCTGTCCATCTGTCCATCTATCCATCTATCCTATCTATCTAGTTCTCTGTCTATTTATTTGTCTCTCTGTCAATCTTTCCCAATCTCTGTATCTTTGTTTTTCTCTTTCTCTCTATCCTCTCTATCCTCTCTATCTTCTCTATCTTCTCTATCTTCTATCTCTCTAGCTATCTATCTGTCTGCCTGTCTATCTACCTATCTCTCTATTTCTCTATCCCTTTGTCTATCTCTATTTCTATCTCTATTGCGCCGCAACGCCGTGTAATTTTCGACATCTCAACGTCCAAAAGTGGTCCGAGACCCGCAGTTTTTAACACTTTTGACTTGCGAATGTGCTGGCGCTACAGCGGTATGCGCTTTTTCGACCTCTCATTTGCGGGCACAAATGTTAGAAGCAGCGCAAGATGACGGGAGGTCTATTCTTGTACCTAAAAAGACTTTATCCGTGTGCGACTCTAGATTTCAAAAACAAGGCATGGGTGCTTGATGGGCAGATCAAACCCCGCATTCATTGGCTCTGCGTCCTGCATTTAGTGTTCCTTCGGTGGAAAAAAACGGCACTTTCGCTTTTTCAGAGTGCATGGTTGAAAGGCATCACCCAGACTTGGACTCAAAACCTTGCCCCTTGGCAGCAGCAGACGCATCATTAACGTACCAATAGCCAAGTAGCGGCGCATCAATCAATGTCAGGCTCTCGATCTCCCAATGAGCTGAGAACTGTCTTAGAATGTCCTAGGTAATCTGCCTTGGCTTTGCAAGCCTGGGAAGAAGCGTGGCAAAGGCGCAGGGTCATATGTGTCAAATGCAAACATGAAGCATGATGAAGTCTTATTATGTGTCAAACAGTCTGCATGAACTTCCTTTACTTCAATGGCATAAGACGAGGTGGTTTGTCAGACCCCCTGCAAAACGGGACTAGTCGTGTCATGCCGTGTCCAAAGTGACATTGGAAGATTTGCCCGAATGTGAAACGCAGTTGCTTAGGTTACTTTATGTGATTTGTATGCACATTCATGTTTACAATTATACATATGCACATATGTTTACCTTTAAATTAGAGTAGCCTATATCAATGATATATCAACGATAGTAATGATATATGCTATTTGCGTCATGTTTTCTTGGGGCAATGGGGTCACAGAAGAGGCCGAAAGTTGGGCCAGGCATTGAATCCTCAGTGGGGTTTGCTCCTGTTGATCCGCTAGCCGGGAACTTGGGCATGCTGCACAGTTGATCTGCTGGCATCATACTTCCGTCATACTTCCTTCTGTGGTGTGTTAGGGTGTTAGGAGGTCAATATAAACCGATATTGTTGGATGATCTGCTGATTCGTGGATCCCCTCCCCAAATGGAGGGGGAGCCAAAAAGGAAATCCCAAAAAAAACTCTTGCATGGAAAAAACATAAGGAATCTAAGTAAGGGCTTTAAATTAATTTCTTCATTTGAATCGATATTTTCGTTTGCTGGGCTCATGGGTGCTGAGCCAGAACCTCTTGAAGAAGAGTTTGTTAACATTGGATTATGGTTTGCTTGGTTCTCTCCTTCGTTCTCCCTTCCAGTATTTGTTTTATTTCCTGCGTTCGTTCCTTTCCTTCGTTATCTTGGTTCTTTCTTGCTATTTGTTTGTTTTTCTTCCCTCCTTTGCTTCCAGTTTTCCTGTCTCGGTTTCTTTCTTCTTCTTTGAAAACGTTTGGAAAACGGTTCTGGGTAAGATGCAGAAACATTAGTGAAGGAGCGGTGCTGTCTTGCGATACTTGCAACAAATCCCAGGACGGTCCTTGACACTATTCAGTACCATGCCAATTTTCTTATTATTCAGTAGTTTGGTAGTTCATGGGGTACTGAATTGCTTAAAACAAATGTTGCTGTTGTTGTCGTTGTTGTTGCTGTTGTAGTTATGGGGGTGGTGGTAGTAGTAGTAGTCGTCGTCGTCGTCGTCTTCGTCGTAGTCGTAGTCGTAGTAGTAGTCGTAGTAGTAGTAGTAGTAGTCGTCGTCGTCGTAGTAGTAGTCGTCGTCGTCGTAGTCGTGGTGGTGGTGGTGGTGGTGGTGGTGGTAGTGGTGGTAGTGGTAGTAGTGGTTGTTGCTGTTGTTGTTGTTCCTCTTGTTCCTCCTGTTCCTCTTTTTCCTCTTGTTCCTCTTATTCCTCTTGTTGCTGGTGTTGCTCGTGTTGCCGGTGTTGCTGTTGCTGCTGGTGTTGTTGTTGTTGTTGTTGTTGTTGTTGTTGTTGTTTGTTGTTTGTTGTTTGTTGTTTGTTGTTTGTTGTTTGTTGTTGTTGTTGTCTGTTGTTTGTTGTCTGTTGTCTCTTGTCTCTTGTCTCTTGTTCTTGTTCTTGTTCTTGTTTTTGTTGTTCTCGTTGTTCTGTTTGTTGTTTTTGTTGTTGTTGTTGTTGTTGTCTGTTGTCTGTTGTCTGTTGTTGTTGTTGTTTGTTGTTGTTGTTGTTGTTGTTGTCTGTTGTTTGTTGTCTGTTGTTTGTTGTCTGTTGTCTGTTGTTGTTGTTGTTGGTGGTGGTGGTGGTGGTGGTGTTTAAAAAAGACTTGAGTGAATTTGAGTGTAATAAATTGGAAACGTTGGCATTTTTGGGAAAACATGATGCCGAACAAGATACAAAAACACCCAATAGTAAGGGAACAGTGGTTTTTGGGATTTTACAAGCATCCTACTACTGAATTTACTATATGATTGTTTAAATCATCATTGTGTAAACGCAGGGGAAGTTCGTCTAAACCAGTCCATTGAAGGAATTTTTTGGGGGTCTTTCGCAACCTGGGTGTCACAGAACTTGCTTCCATGTTGTAACACTCCCATTTTTTACGTGCCTAGGGGCCTAGGTGATTTCCTGGGTATATGCTTCAGTATGGTTCAGTATGGGACAGCACTGGATACAGTACCTTGTGGGCACTGGTTGAGATTCCAGGCCACCTACAAACTTCTGGACGAGCCGACCTCCAGTTGCCCACCAGAGACCAAGATGTTGGAATCTGCAGCTCGGGTCAGTCGAGATCAAAGATATCATCAAGTTGCATTCAACGGTGTCACATCCATCCCGTTTTGCTGAATTTGTTTTATTCACAGAGTGCTTCAGGTAAACCAGTGCCAAGATGCAGCAATGAAGCTGCAGAAGAAGTGTCTCGCTTGCACAGGAGTCTGGTTTGGCAATTCTGTGAGCATTTGTGAGCCATGTTTTTCAAAAAATGTGTATACTGTATGATTTTTCATTTTTTTCAGGACAAGTTTTTTGGGTGCAGGATTCTTTGCGTTGGTGCAATCAATATCAATCAATGTTGCTTGATGCTGGTTAACAGTAATGAACAAAGTCCAGCATCATCAGCAGATATCAGCAGGAATCCTTCAGTCTATGATTGCTTGGTCTCGCTGCAAGAAGCAGGTTGGCCTACACAGACGAGCTCTACCAAGAGACCCTGGTCTTAATTGTGCGCATCAGGGTGCTCTATTTGAGTATTGCAGGATATTGCAGGCATTAGTAACATTACGACAGTAAGTTAGTTTTAGTGGGATACAGTAGTTTTTTGCTTACACGGCCTCTACTTGTCATGATTTTGCAGAGTCCTATGTTGTCCTGGCATGTCATGCCAGGGCAGATCCGCCCGGCTGTGTTTTCCGTGTCTCCGACGACGACGTCTACTTCAACGCACCCGAAGAAGGCAGATCTACTGCATCACTACCCCCGAGATACGAGGAGATACGATGAGATACGTGTGCTTCAAAGAACACTTCAATTTCATAACGTACAATTAACATCAATTAACCCTACGTATAATATCCCATATGTTTGCAATAAGTTGCGTAGACATTGTATAGGATGGCTAGAGTTTGCAGACTTCCTAAGCTACTGAGGCCTCCTTGCTTCATTCTTTCAATATCCACAGATACAGTCTTGTTTGGACTTTGGACGATGTGAAATCGCACAGGTGCATTTGAAAGCCTGAGCAAACAAACACACACACATTGAATTACGTCACGTATCACAGCAGTTGAGCTCGGACACGTCAGCCAAAGAGTACGGTCTTACCCATTTCCAAGACCAACCGGTGGTCCCGGTGGTCCTTAGACTTTTTGCCGGTGGCCAGGCCAGACGAATGGGAACCGACGTTTGATTTGTCAAATTCTACGCATTGCATAGTACCGAAAGGGCCGCAGGCCGCTATGTTTGGAGCTATGCTTGAGCAAACGCTCGCAAACGCTGCAAATAAGTCCGGTAATAGTCCGGTACCACAATAACGAAAAGAAGACAGAAGAATCTTTGGACCAATATTGCAGATGCTGGAGCTGGAAAACTTGCCGGTCCGTAGACATCTTGAAAAACAATCTGCTGTGCATGCACCAAAAGGGCCTGGTAGATCTCAGACTTACCAAAAGATCCCGCCATTGACCGCCGTCGCCCAGGTCGATGAGCCAGGCGCAGGGCACGCACGGCCCTTGATGCTATGATTATCCAGGTCCGTATGGGTTATGGATATGGACAAGACATGTCAAGACATAACCAAAAACAAGTAAACACCATCAAATTATATATAAATATGTATCATATATTATAATAATATCAAATAATACATAAGTGTATATACTGCATATTACTGTATATTACTGTATATTACTGTATATTGCATCATGTTCATCACAAAAGTTGCAGTAGATACAGCACAGGTTTCTTGTACACGGATGGATACTGTAGACATTTGTAGGCATTTGTAGACGTCTAAATTCCGGATCTTCAAAGGTCCATGTTTTCAGTTGGGATATCAGTGGTGCACCAGGTCACCAGGATCCACCAGGTGCCACCAGTGCTGGTTTCAGAGGCTTTGGCTCAGAACCCTCAAAGAGGGAGCGTTATCAGCATTGGAGCCTGCATGAGCCTGCCCCGCACCCTATCCCTTCTTGTTTGTGTTTCTTCTTTGCTCAGAGAAACTGCAGCTACTCGAGCCACCACTCCCTAAAATAGCGCTCTGAAACAAATACATTAGTGACAAAAGGACGAAAGACTTAAATAATCTTAAATATTATATATGTGTGTGTGTATGTGCATGTGTATATATATATACATATATATATATATTGTTCTTCAAACATAATCGCAGCCGGCGCACGTGATGACAAATTGAGGTGGTTTCTTAACAGCCAAAGAGAAAGAGGCTTTCTGCAACCTTGTAAAGGCACGAAAGGGCGCGTAAAGGCTTAAAGAGATTCACGCTTTGGGCACATGGTTTTGCGAAACATTTCCACAGGATGTAGAGCCATGGCGTCCGCCAGCACAAGCCGTGCTAACCAGAAGCACTTGCCTAGGGGCCAAGAGCTGAGATATGCTGAGATGAGAGGTTTGAAGCAGCAGACCATGGCAGGCCTTCGGTGACTAGACTCGACTAGACGTAACCAATCTCTTTGTGACATTCTGTGATTCGGTTTTGTGTTAACCAATCTATTCAACCAATCTATTCTTGTCTTCTCTGTGGCTCAACTTTTTGCTGGAGAGCCGTCCCGTCGCTTCTTCAGCATATTCGTGCAAGATTTGGGGGATCACCATGCCTAGCCCATGATCTTACAGAAAATCCATCAAAATCCACATCAAAGTGCACCTGCCAACTCCAGTCACTCGTGTTGAAATAGATGAAATAGTGGGCCCAATCCTGTTCAGTTTCTTCTGTGTCACCTTCACCAAAGCATCCCAAAGCCGGCCAAGGGGTTTCCAAGAAGATCTTGAAGAAAGGTCAGCTCCGCACTGCGCTCCACGTGCGGCCTAAGGATCCTAATCAACCTGATTGGATGTTGAAAAAAAAATGGATAGATATCTTAATATATTTAGATATATTTAGATCATATCTTAATAGAATTTAATAGAGTTTCTCCACTGTCTCCACTGTCCTTTGATCAATTCGTGCCGTTACCAGCCGATGGCTCTGCAGGGAGCAGTCGAGATCCAGCCCTCGATAGCCTCGATTTGACGGGTTTGTCCTCTTTGGCAGCTTGATGGAATATACATGAATATACCCCTCTGGTAAACTAACATAACTATGGAAAATCACCATGTTCAATGGTTACATCCACTATAAATGGCCATGTTCAATAGCAAACTGTTTGTTTACCAGAGGGTACGGACTGTGATGGAATCATTGGAAGATCCCCAAATGTCATGGAATCAGTGTATAAATGGGGTTGTAATTGATGGAATCTGTCTGGGGTTGCACAGAATTTGGAAAAAACATAGAAATGGAAAAAACAGATGAGAGCATACCCGAAAGACAGTCATCCAACACAAGTTCAACCAAGTTGTTTCCCCCATCAACGGCTCATCCAACCTATTTGTTTTGCAAGGACCCCTGCCTGCTTGAAATCTCGTTGAAACCAGGAACCTGTTTGAAGCCTGCTCGAAGTTTGTTTGCAACTTGATTGAAATCTCTTTGAAACAACCGGTGACTTGGTTGAAACCTTTTGGAAACATGTTTGAAACTTGGCTAAATCGAGCCACCAAGATTTCAAGCAATCGCCAAAAAGAAGCATGGACGCAAGGCTCCGCTGAGCAACCACTAGGTTACTACACGTGTTACTAGCAGCAGGCACACAATGGCACACATAAAAAGTCACCTCGGGTGCAGCAATTCGCCTTGGCGAAACAAAAAACGACGTGGAGCACTGGATTGAGTTCCCCAAATTTCATGTGCCGCAAAAAGTACATCCAATACCAAGTACATCCACCATTTACATCCATTTACTACTAATTATATATTACTATATTCATCTATATTATGCTAAAAAAAGATTTCAGCTATGCAATTGCCAAAAATGGAAAATACATGAAAATGCGAAACACACGCTATACCAAAACACAACAGCACTAGCACGTGAAAGACACAGCAACTGCGCCGAGCTATCGCCAAAAACACAGCACCACCGGCACAGACCCGAACAACTTGAGTTTCACCGGATCTTGGTGCCAAGGCCCAAAAAAGTGCAATTTTTTTTGACCAAACCAAGGGAAATGCTGCCAAACCCTGCAGCAAAATGACTCAACGGAATCATTGGATTCCAAAACACAGCACGAGCACATAAATCACAATATACTGTAGCAGCCATGCGTGCAGCCACACCACTTCGCAGAAAATCCGGCTAAAAAAAACAGAACGGCGCCACATCAAAAGCACTTCGACACGCGCGATTCATGGAAAGGTTGGGACACCTGCCAAAGCAGCAACAAATAAGCGAAGCAGCTGTATTACCACGGAAGTTAGCAAACACGTGCGCAAGCATGCAAGTAAAAATGCACAATCGAAGATTAGATAAGTGCAAGTATGACAAAATGCACACAAGAAGAGTAAGTAAAAAGAATCCAGCGCTTGCTCACGTCCATCCTGTCCCTACCTTGAACCCGACAACAACATCCAGTGCCACAACATACCTTCAAGCGTCATGAATAGTCACACCTTAGAACGTCGGCATGTCATGCGACCCACCAGATCTTGAGATTTATATAACGTCAAATAATGTAAGCAGTCACATGTTCCAAATTGTTCCCATATTATCCGATGAACATCGCCACACTTCAAATGCAACGTCTGCAACGTCATGCCATATCGTCTAATGTCGTCTTCCAATGTCACGCTGTACAGGAAGGCAACACCTGTTGATTATGTTCAAATGTGAAAAGGTCACATCAGGTCATGTACACTGTCACATCTTCTCATGTAATTTGATATGGGCTACCACAGTTTATCCACAGCTTGTCCACAGCTTCAAACATGATGTCATGCAGGGTACCACGTTTTCTTATGTGATCCCAGGTGTCCTGAAAAAAAAATCTTGACATGTAAAGGTGTTTAAAGCATCGCATCTTCGAATGTGCAAACTTGTGATGTTGGGGCATGTGCTATGCAACTTCAAATGCAATGTCATGGCATGTGAAAGTCATAAGTCATGCAAGAAGAAATGAGCAGTGTTTTTCGGCATCGGTAAATAAAGTGGGAACTCTGCGAGACGTATTATGCCCGGGATGGAGGCTTCCATGCAGACAGCGCAGGTTGTGCAGTGGCGTAGGCTGATTTTGGCCACTGCACAGGCTTTGCGTAGACACTCGTTGACAACAGTCAGAACTCGTTCATTTTGCATTGGTTACCCTCTGGTAAACTAATATAGCTATGGAAAATCACCATTTTTAATGGGTAAATCAACTATAAATGGTCATGTTCAATAGCTTACCAGAGGGTAGTTGTGATATGTTTGGTTTCTTCCAACGATTTTTGTCAAGGAAGACTTCTAAACATGTTTGGCCGTAGCTGGGATTGATTTTCTGAAGATGGGGGGAATCGATCTCCTGAGATAGACTTACAGGGTATTTCCCTCAAAACCATTATATACTTATATGAACTTATACCCTCTGGCAAATTAACATAGACCCTGAAAATAACCAATTTTAAATGGAAACTAGTCTTCCAACCCCTATCTGGCAGGGTCTATGTTGATTTACTGGAGGGTATATGTATCCAAAAGAATTTTAATATGGTTTAATCATAATTGGTAACTAATAACTCGGGTATACCTATAGCAATATATAATATGTATTATATGTGATTCATCAGTTCCAAAATCGCCAAGTTTTGTATCGGTGATCCCTTCGCCAGGTGTTTTTTGGTTGGTGGCTTGGAAAATTTGGATTATTATTTTTCCATATGTTGGAAATAAATAAAAGTTGGGAATAATCATCCCAATTTACGAAAAAAAAAATCAGAGGGGTAGTATACCACCAACGGATTATAGTGTTATAGATTATATAAAGCGTGTGTGAGCAAGTGTGTGCAACAATGGAAATCAATAAGTAAATCATTAGGCCGATGCCTGCGTATGGCCATAGTGGATCAATCACTCAACCTGAGGTGGCTAAACCAGCCGTGCGTGGTGGCCTTTGCTGAATTCTGTGCTGATACATGGGCACCGATTGTCTAAAAGACATTGCAAACATGTTTGAAGAGTTTGCGTGATGTTACAAGGAAAATCGGCACAAGAATTTGGCATGCAAAGTGAAGTAAACACAGAAATGATATGAAGCTCGTAGATTCTATCATATTCTTGCATCGTCTATTTCCGGGGTTGGTAACTCTCCCATTTTGGGAATATTGGACATCACCTGAAAAAGTAGCCATGGCATTGACCACAAAAACCATTCATGGTTGGGTGATGTGAAAAATGGGGACATCAGTCATGACCCATGTATTTTCATATATCATACATTTAACATACATCATATATTCTTTCATATATCATATATCATATATCATGAATAGCATCGTCTTTTTAACCGAAACCTCTGCTATTCGTGGAACGGTTTCAGCTCTGCGCGTTTTGAGGTCGGAAAATTTACAGTGAGGCACCGGGTCCAACGTGGCATGAAATGCTGATGAAACTGCCGTAGGAAAGTACTTACCCTCTGTTAAACATACAAAAAACTATGGAAAATCACCATTTTTCATGGGAAAATCCACTATAAATGGCCATGTTAAATAGCTATTTTGACATAACCAGAGGGTATCATTGGAGTGCCAAAATCCATTTTTCATACTTTGGGCTAGTTTCAGAAAAGTTCTTGAACCGAGGTAGGGACTTGAGAAGGTTAACCAATTTGAGACTTCTTGGAAAAGAGCTCTTTCTTCCATACGATCAGTGCTGTGCAGCTTTGGTTCTCACCATTTCTTCCCTCTGACAGGATAAAGATGGATACAGATGGATACAATCCATTTTGTCATCCCTTGTCCTCCTATCTCTTACTTATTTTTTGTGATCTTAGACCGATGCCAGTGCAATTTTCCGGCTTCGGTTTCCACAGGCTCGGTCCTTTCTAGGCCAGGTTCACAGGGCATTGCCGGGCAGCGTGGAATCAGAGACAAGCTTCGTCTAGACGGGTGATTTATGAGGCAATGCTTACTATAGGCACAGAAATGCATGTGACAAGGTGTGACAAGGTGTGAGAAGCATTTTCTATTGGCAGACAGGTTTATAGAAACCACATGGGGGCGCAACAAGCATTTTCTATTGGCAGACAGGTTTATAGAGAGCACATGGCATAAGCGCATGAAATATCACGTGCTAGTGGCCACATTCACGTGCATAACCACAAATGATTTCAAATGATACCAAATGATCACACATGATCACAAATGTATAAAATATGCAATACATATGTACCCGCCATAGCGTTTGGGCAGCTTGTAGGTGGACTTCAAATCATTTGTCATTCCAAGTTGTCAATCAGCTGCAATGCGTGGAGTATGTTGAAATTTGTCGGGCGATTCATGCAAAATATGTAAAGAGATTCCTGCCCTCACTGGCATCAGATGCTTGTAACAACCCTGCTTATCCTAACTTGCCACAAAGGGGAAGTCCTTGGGAGCCAATGATAAGATCTGTGCTTCTGTCAGGTCTTGCCTTTTGGTAGACCCTAGGTATCCTCTCTGAACGCGTAAACTCTCGAAAGCTAGGATAGATACAACATATAGATACTGTATACGGAAACCATGGCTAAGTCTGGCTAACTTGCTAGCCCTACACTGTAGGCTGGTGTGTCCCAAAATGTCCCAAAGAAGCAAGACTGCAACAAATTCCCTGGCCTCTTCCTATCTCTTACTCATTTCATGCTCCCACCCATCAGTTCTGCAGGGGAGATCAATGTTTGATGGACATGCGTGACATGCAACGAAACCTCATGGCAATTTGCAAAGACATCCGCATGCATCTTGTCATGCTGTTTTATCCCTTATTTTTGTTACCGATTCTTGCACATAGTGGCTGACTTCCAGGTGATGCTAAGAGCGAAACGCAGGAGGAGCTTTCATCGAAGGTTGGGGTTGATTTGGCCACCATTTGGACACCCCTTTGGCACGGCTTGTCACCTCCTTACTGTTTGCGATTTCTGAAGCTGACTGATGTTACCAACCTCTAAAAAACTTCATCATTGCGGCTGTGCCAAGTTTGCGCCCAAGAACTTTTGTTGATCTATAATCCATTGTAATTTAATTATAATGCTATATCCAGAATCCAATTGTTTCCTTTTCAATATGCCCAGAATAACATGGATAACAGGGTTGAAACACCATGAACCCCCACTTCGACGAAGGGATTTTGGATCAACGGATCCGTGAACCGATCGCTCAAGGCGCTGTTCCAGCAAGCCGCAGCATCAGTTCGACAATCAGTCAGGCAAGTCGAACCAGTCACACCGAAATGGGTTTGTCTGAAAATAGGGTATATTCCCAATGAAATAGCCATTTAATAGGGATAATGATCATTAACCATTGGGTTTAGGGGTATACTATTTTCAGACACACCCAAATTGTGCCAAGCTGAAGCTATAGCTGTCTGAAGTCCAGGATATCAACCAGTCGACAATCATTGTTGAAATACGTTGAATGAGTTTGACCATGTCACCATGTTTTGCCTGCCCAGTTGGCATCAGTTGGCCGGATCCCGGATGCATGTTTGGTTTGATCAAGGAGGTTTCCTCGCGGCAAGGAAAGCAAGTATCGCCGGACTTGCAATCGACCAGATGTCTCAGAGCCAGAGCGGTTGGGAACCCGGATTTGCATGTTCTGATCAGAACATGTCAAACACCAAATAAGCAAAATTGCGTGGGAACTTGGAGGCTGACTGTCCCACAGTTGAATAGACCTATGCAATGCAGAACATGACATGGGCACCATAGTGGAAGTCTTGCAGACAGTGTTGAAGTGGTAAGGGTTTGCGTAAAAATTGCGCCCTCTGCCCTGAAAAATAAAGCCAGCTAGAGCTTAGAAGGTACCAAATTTCAGCTCCCAAAAAATATTGAAAATGGAATCTTGGGCATTTGATGGCGGTTGTATTCGTTTGTCAAGTTCAACATGTAGCATGGGCCCAGGCACAAAGGAAACATGTCAAGACTCAGGAGTTGATTTCCGCAGCCAAGCTGCAGATGAATCGGCTGGGAGCGCTGCTGTGTGCCGTCTCTCCGCTACTTCAACAAGCTCCAAAGAGCAGATGCCAGAGACGACAATGCAGGCGATTTGCTCACTGTGTAGGCCAAGATCCTGCATAATCAGCATCCGAAAATCCAGATGAGTCACCGTTGTCACCGTTGTCATGTGATGTTCTATGGTCTCAAATATGGAAAGTGCCACAAAAAAGCATCGGTCCATCCGATTTCGATTTTGTCTTCACAGCATTTCAGATTCGGAGCATGAAGGGAAAATTCAGTGCTCAGTCGGATTTTTGTCCTTTAGATTCGGTTAGTCTGTGTTCACATGATATGTCAGCTGCTTCGATGTTAAAAGGCTGGAATGGACGCGGATCACGTCGAGAACGAAGCAGAGGCAGGGCGGCAGGGCCCGGAGGCCATGCGACATGTGCGGCGCAATTGCGGCGTTCGGATTAACAAGGCGCCCTTGGGGCCCCTGAAATAAATGTAAAGGGTGGTACTACTGTGAGGAATCCCCAGTCATTGTTTGGTTTTTGGCGATTTTTACTTACCGTGTTTAAAGTCTTAAAGTGAATAATAACTAGAGCACATTTAGAATACATTCAGATTTTTAAGTTAAATCTTCATGAAGTGGAACTTGCTGCAAAAACTCGGACAGGGTTTAAAGTGTAATAGATCGAAATCAAATCGGAATGAAATCCAAATTGGTTCTGACCTACATCTAAAGAAAATGCAGGGAATATGAGAGGAAATGAAAAGATTATGAAAAGAAATGACGGAAAGCACACGTTTTTTTTGGTTCCTTTATGGTGGTAATTCGCTTTTTTCTGCCCTGAAGGTGAAACGTTGCTAAACATTGCAAAACATGGTCACTGGAAGGTGCTGAATAATCCATGCCTCCGAAATTGCGAGGTTGAAACCGAAAGACTCAGGCCAACAACGAAGGGGCGGGGCGGATACATGTTGAGACACTTTCAGAAAACGACATGACAAAGCAATGTGCTGGCTGGGCTGGACATTTGTCAAGAGGCGATAAAACTTTGACAGTCAGAAGCAGCCAATTGGGTTTGTCTGAAAATAGGGTATATTCCCAATTAAATAGCCATTTAATAGGGATAATGATCATTAACCATTGGGTTTAGGGGTACACTATTTTCAGACACACCCAATTGATTGGCAGAGAGCGGGTACACACTCAGCGCTTTTTCGGCACTCAAGCAGCATTTTCTGAGAACTTTGGAGGAGGTGAAGCAGATCTTGGAAAGAATTGATCTATCCGACACACTGGAGGAGAGCACCGACTGGAGAAACACAATGAGATGATGAGATGAGATGATGAGATGTACAACTACTGTATAACACTATCTATATATTATATTATAATTATCTTAGAAATTTAATTGTATGACATTATAGTTATCAAAAAAGGTTCTGATCGTTACAGCATGTTACAGCCAATGGACGGGGAACGGTTACACTGCACATCTCAAAAGATTAACAAAATTTAACACGTGTCACCGTTTCTGGAAGGCAATAAAATTCAGACACAAAATTCGAGGCACATCAGTCCCTCGCCTTCAGGAAATTGAATGAAATGTGTGTGTGTGGTATTTTTCCGGGGGAAGGTGAGCCCTTCGCAGCAGTTTCTTTGCTATCTCTCGCACATGTTTATTATGTATATATGATTACATATGTGTATCGGTGGAAACCATGCTTTGGCAAAGCCAGCATATCGAAGAAGTGGTAGGCCGAGACACAATTGGGCTTTTCAGACATTTAAAGATGCCTGGTCTAGCTTTGGGCACAACGCTAGCTTGTTCACGGCAAGTGCTGACCAAATTCATACCCTTTATTTGAACGCTGTAAGACGCATTGGCGTGTTCGGATCGGGACAAACGACCTTTCGTTTCAAAGTCATTTCTATTTTGTATTCTTTTTAGGGGGTTTGCGGCGGAGAGTTCTGACTGATTTATTGATCTCTGATCCTGAACCTCGATTGATTTGTTCTGTCCTTGCCCCTGGTTTGGGGCCAGCCTGCCCCGGATGGTGGTGTGGAGGGAGCTGGCAATGTGTAGAAATTATGTGTATATTGTGTGTGTGTGTATGAGTTGTATTGGCGCTTTCCCTGTACCCTGTGGTGTGGTGTTTTCGCTTTAACGCTAGCATGAAGTTTTCATACACGCGCCACGCGCAGGCTGGGCAAGGTCATGCGACCAAAACAGTGGCAAAATGATTCAAGACCGTGGAACAAAACCGTGAAACTACACAATTAAACTTCAGGAGCCAACCAATCCAATCTCCAAGAGCGGCAAGCCAAGAGTCACAAGAATCACAACTGTCAGACCCATTGCTGGGCAACCGCCTGTGTAGTTGCCCTGACGAAATCAGATGAAATCGATACGTTTTTGAAAGTTGTGAAGGGTCAAACTATCGAATTGAAAGCTCACAAGACCAAGGTAAATTAGTGTTTCCAGGACCGAGACCTAAAGTGACGGACTTTCGCAAAATTCAGAAGAACAAGCAATTAAAATCACGATTTCACTGTGCATGCGCAGTGCCCAAACATGCCATCACTGCACATCTCAAACCACAGACTGCATGCACAGAGCTCAGAAACACACGAGCGATAAAGATCTGACAGCAAGGGCTGCACGCACAGGCCTTGACTATATACTGACATGCATCTTATACACCACCTATGAAGATCTGAAATATACAACTGCGCATGCGCTGAGCATACAGCACTCAGCGCACCATCCTTGGATCGGCCAATGTCGGCATGCGCAAAGCTTAAGAGCGCCACATCAACAAACACACATGCAATTCAACAGCTTTGCTAAACAACAACACCGGCAGCAGCAGCACCAACAACAACAGCAGCAGCCGGCTACATCAAGGACAGCGACACAACCGAACAAGAACAAGAACAACAACAACAACACCAACAACAACAACACCAACAGCAGCAGCAGCAGCAGAAGCAGCAGCAGCAGCATCAACAACAACAACAACAACAACAGGAGGAACAGGAACAAGAACAGGAACAAGAACAGGAACAAGAACAGGAACAAGAACAGGAACAAGAACAGGAACGAGAACAGGAAGAACAAGAACAAGAAGAACAAGAACAAGAACAACCATGACAACTCATTGGCTCACATTCCAATTTTCTACTATTTTCCAATCTCGTTTTGGGTATTTTTTAAGCTGACCTTGATTGCTGTTTGTGCTTGGAGGAGGTTTCGCACGTCTTGGATTGGGTCAAAGAGTTGGAGGTCTTCACGCCAAGACAAGCCAAGACATAGAGCGACCAAGTTGTGGTTTGTTGAACGCTTTTTTGCATTCGATACTGGTCCATGACTTCATGGTCAAGCTGTGCTTGCCTCAGGCCATGATGGATGAAATGACAAGTTCGTCAAGTTCAAGTCTGGAGAACTATGAGGCAAGGAAAGGACGCAGAACGACCCTGAGCACAAGTGAAGAACCCAATAAATTTCAAAACATAGATGTGTTTCATGTTTCTCCCTGTCGCAATACAGGAGGCAACGCCAGAATACAGTCATACACAGTCATACACACCAGAGATTTTGGCGCGCGCGCGCGCACTCTGGATCACACATGTTCTGGGCTTTAGCCAGTAGCAATTGAAGTGAAACCCAAGTTGAAATTTGCAGGTACGCTTGCGAACCCATGCTGTTTGGTCTTTGCTGGCAAGAACCGACAGTCACGGGCTCCTGGCCCACAGCAAGTAAGAAAATAAGTGCGTCTCTACAGACCTCTACAGGTGTTACACACGCACCCGCCTGAAGCCGGGACAAGCCTGGAAAGGCAAGAGGAAGAAAAAAACCGGACGCACGACGGCCGGACGGCCCAAACAGCGCAGGGGGGGAGGAGAACAATGGGACCTCCAAACCAATCTGACTGGGCGACCTGACCCACACAGGGCATGCGCAGGAACTTCACACACACACACTACCAAGGAGCACGAGGGAAGTGGGAGCACTAGAGACCAATGGGACAAAGTTGATGGGCATGCGGAAACAACCGCAATAATTGTACGTACAGCTTGCGTTCGTAGGGTTTCTTAGTTGCCTACGTTGACCCTGTAGGCTCAAGGTGTATAGGGGCTAGGGCCAACAGGGCTCTCCGGGGGTTGCCATGCGAGTGGGAATA
>Ga0126342_10008322_pt1 | contig 18577 bp, 24 predicted proteins | sample Cyp1metagenome_FD_92528 | JGI IMG/M metagenome (GOLD analysis project Ga0126342, IMG submission 92528) | Coral microbial communities from Lord Howe Island, Old Settlement Bay, Australia - Cyphastrea 1 metagenome | ecosystem: Host-associated > Invertebrates > Cnidaria > Coral ...
ATGGTTGTGACTAAGAGGAACTCTTTGCACTTTGGACCATGAGTTAGTTCAGTCTCACGTGTGGAGATTCAATCATGTCGATAGTCGAACCGACTAGCCCCTTTGGTTGGAAAAGCTTCGCATAAAGCAATCATAACAAATCATTAAAAAATCACAAAAATCCGTATAAAAAACACCAAAAAAATCAAAACATATTAAAGCACATTAAAAAAATAAGATAAAAATTAGAAAAACATAAGAAAATCATTAGATTCTTCAAAATATAAAAACCCATAAAAAACTTTTTTAAAAAACCATAAAAAAATCATAAAAATCATATTTTTCATAAAAAATCATAAATTTTCATAAAAATATCATAAAATTTCATTTAAAAAAATCATTTTCAAAGAATCATAAAAAAATCATAAAAAACACATAAAAACAAGTGAAAAAAACAAAAATCATAAAAAAATCATAAACAAAATCATAAAACAATCATTAAAAAATAAAAAAAATCATAAAAATTTTAAAAAAACATAAAGCATCATATCCATTTTTCACCATTTTTTCAAATCATATCCTAAAAATCATAAATATTCATAAAAAATCATAAAAGAAAATAATCAATAAAACAATTGTTTAGCTAATGTTTTGGATCTCAATTGTATTGAATACTTTACTGCCCCTCTAGACTCCTACCAAAGTTTTCAGCCCAGAAAGAACATGAATTATGATCTTTTCAGTCAATCCCGTTATTAATTAATAGTATTAATTTAAAACGGGATGGAGTAAGAATCTGCTTACGGAAAGATGTGGGAAGGTGAAGTATTGAAGGCTCTCTTACTCCGCCATCGTTTCGATATCGTGTCAATTACATTGGGTATTGAGAACCTTGTGAGACTCAGTTTGACGATGGCGTTGCAAAAATTGAGATTTCTGAAGAAGATCAGAAAAGGCGTGGTTTCTTTGATGACGGAGCTGGACCGCCTGAAGTGACAGAAGCAGAATTGGCTTGGCTTGACCAGAACGCCATGCAATTGACAGACTCAGGCAGCTGGAGATCATTGATGATGTCAGCGACAATTTGAACGTAGATGCATGCATGAAGCTGGACACGCGTTTGGTGAGAGATTGGAGGTTCAGATCAGAAAGATGGCAGAGAAGGGCCAGATTGGTAGCACGTGAATTTCGAGATGGAGATGCCAGTAGCAGCGATACTTTCAGTCCAACGACACCTTTAGCTGTCGTCAAGATGCTGATTGTATTGAGTTTGCTACATGATTGGCAGTGGCATCAATCGATGTTGGTGATGCTTTTTACAAGTTCCTCAAACATCAACTGTGCTGATCGAGATCCCACTTTGGGCTATGCATGCCAGGTGAATTTGGAGGTTGCAAGTGTTTTTGGATTCTTCGAAAATGCCTACCAGGACAACGTGTTGCAGCCTCTGAATGGAACAAGTTCTTCATTGATGTTTGCACGAGACCAAGGCACAATCTTCAAACACAAAACCGAGAAAGCTTTCAGCGCATATTGATGATTTGTTGGTTGTTGGTTCGAAAGCCTACATCAAGGACTTCTACAAGAAACTTTCCCAGGAATTGAAGCTGAAGATTGAAGGACCTCTACAACCTGGAGATGAAGGAAGTATCTTTTATCTCAAACGTGAACTGCAATTCAATGAGGGTGGCATTGATGTGCCCCCAAGTTCAAAGTACATTGCGAAGTTGGCTGAATTGTTGAAGGTGAGTGATAGACGAGGTCGAGCAGTACCCCATCATGGATGTTTGCAGATCTATGACCCTGAATCCATTTCACAGGGTGAATACCTCGATGCTGAAAATGCCAAACTTTTCAGATCGGCACTTGGGATTTGTTTTTATGTGACTCAGGAGAGATGCGATATTCAACATCCAGTTCGAATCTTGGCGACCTACATGGCCAAACCGACTCAACTGGCAATGAATGGACTCAAGAAACTGACAAGCTATCTTATCCAGACCAAAGACATGAGGGTTGCATTACCCGAAGGTTGAGATGCATCAAACTACGGTTGGTGGCCAGGAGAGAAGAGATTCCAAACCATACATGTTAGAGCTGTATAGTGACTCCGATTGGGCATCATGCAAGGTAAGCAGAAGGAGCACAAGTTCAGGAAATCTTGCCTGGTACACAGCCATTCACGATCTCAGACTTCGGTTTACCTGAGTTCAATGGAAGCTATGAGCTTGCTGACGGAAGCAATCTACTTGAAGCAGGTTTTGCGATTTTTTGTCAATGACTTTGGTGGCCTCGGTGACCAGGAGAAGGTGATGATGAGACTGAGATTGGACTCTACGAGTGCTCAAGCGTTCTTTTCTCGTTTGGGTCCTGGAAAAGCCGCCAAACATCTTTCAACCCGACTTCTTTGGACGCAACAAGCCATGAGAAAACAATGGTTCTATGTGGATCGTAAATCGACCAAGGAGAACCCAGCTGACTTGAACACGAAAGCGCTATCGAAGGAAAGGCGCGAGTTCTTGATGAAGAGAAGTGGATTGAAAAACCAACATTTTGAGGAGAACGATGATGTGGTCTGCAGTGGAAAGAAGAAGCAGCTAGTGAAACTTTTGGTCAACATGATCGTGGCGAGCAATTTGCAAGGATGTGAAGAAGCTCAAGCTGGCGTTAGAACTACGTCATGGATTTTGACATGGGCATTTGTGGTGATCATTTTTCTTTTGGTTTTGGTGATGAGACTTTTTCTCAAGCTGACGAGCAAGATGGAAGAGCTGGAGAGGTGCAAGTTTGCTCTGAAGACAGTGAAAGAGGCAATGATAATGAACGAGGAAGATGATCCTTTGTGCAGTGAAGGTGGTTTTTTTCGACAAAGAGGAGAAGACATGGAAGCAGAAGAAGAAGAAGAAGAAGACGAAGAAGAAGAAAAAGAAGAAAAAGAAGAAGAAGAAGAAGAAGAAAAAAAGAAAAAAACATAAGAAGAAAAAAAATAAGAAGAAAAAGAAGAAGAAGAAGCAGAAGAAGAAGAAGAAGAAGAAGAAGAAAAAGAAAAAACAACATGCTTTTGATGAGGATGTGACGATGTCAGATACCGAACTGATGAGCGGATGTATCATCCGTCATCGCGTTGTTCGGGAAGAAGCACTGCATACAGCAGCCAATGGTGATGGAGATGAACATGGAGCAGATTATGCTGATTCAGATGAGAGTTTTGTAGAAGAAGAAAGTCCGAGAAGTCGCTATCAGCGATATCTACAATCAACACTGGAGGAAGTCAGTGATCCTGACGATTGGTGTGACATTCACTATGGACATGCAACTCAAGATAGTCCAGTTCATGGAGAAGGAGAAGATGAATCTGGAGCTATTTCACCAAGATCCATATCGCGTGGTTCAGAAAGGAATGAAGAGCCACAACCCAAATCTATGCCTATACCTTTAGCAAAACAAGGTGCACGTCGTAATGCTATGGATACTGCAATGGATATGGCAGAAACAATTTCAAACAGGGGTGGGCCCTCGTGTTCATCAGCAGATCCGGAAATTGCTGAATGCACAAATACAGACTATTTCCTCAGCAGTGTTCCTATGGCGAGTTTCTAGTGTATTTCTCCGGTACCACGTGAACCTGTGGCACTGGATGATTACAGACGGAATCTTTTGATGCAGGGGATTGGACCAGAAAATCTTGTGGTTCACAATTGTCGCAATCTTTCACAAAGAATCCCTCTAGAAACAGATCAAAGTCTACGACAACGGCAACTACGACTTTTACGGAATCTTCAAAATTTGCTTATCAAATTTCAATTAGAAGCAGGTGAGCAAGTTCGTGCTTGGGTCAATGATGACGGAAGCGTTGATTTCTTTGAAGAGGCAGACACAGATGCTGGTAGTTCGCTACACGAAGAAGGCGAAGAAAATGAAAAAACAAATGATGATTTCCAACCTGGTGGAAACATAGATAGAGACAGAGATGGAAGACCCGATGGCGATGGTGGAGATCGAGAAGGACCAGCGCGTGGTAGCAGATCTTCGAGCGCTACGTTGCTGGCTGAGTTAGGAATTTAGGATGTAGCACAGAGGCACCAAGAAAGAAAACAACATGGACTTAAAGCAGTCCTGCGGTGCCAATAGAGTTGAAGCAAACAATGCTGTCAAACATGTAAAGGTCAAAGTGTGCAAAACGCAAACTTTGAAGGAGGGGTGTCAAACTTTAGTACATATAGTTGCACCCATGACAGCATGTAGCATATGTGATTCATGCCGCATACAGTGGCTCAAGTAACTCAATAAGCAAGGACAAAAGGGGTTTCTCCGACTCTTGACATATATATATATAATATTTTTTTCAAACACCGGTAACAGGCCCCCAACAGTGTGGGGTATAGCAAAAACCAATGTAAGATATAGAAACAACAGTAGCTACGGAAACAGTACTAAATCAGGTTAAACATTCTTGGAACATATTGGAACTGCAGCAGCAGGATTTTGTTTTGTCAAAAATATGGCCATGTGTGAGGTATACCCCATTTTCAATTGCGCCCATGTGGCAAGAGTTTATGTTTGTTGTGGCTACCCACCTTATGCATGACATGAAAACTGCCTGCCCTGCCGCGGCTACAGCTTTGGTGGCGTTTGAGTCATCGCCTTGGTGTGTTCGACACCGTTGTTGGTGGATGATTAGTTGGGGGGTTGCACTACCCTTCAAAAACATTGGGGAATATCGTAATCCACAAACTGGGAATCCTTATTCACCAAAATTTCAGACGAAAACATATTGGAGTCGACTTGGATGTTTTTGCAATTACCCCATGGGAAAATTAAAGGGTAACTACGAATACCAACAAAACACCACGAGTCCGGCGCACCAGGAAATTACCACAACCACCATGGATAACCATGATATCATGACAGGCTGGGGGGTCGCTTTCAAATCAGGACCAAGCACCAAACATATCCAGAAACCATATCAAATTAGTGCTGACCACAAACAAATTTTGACGCATCACCGACGAATGCAGATTGGTGCACATCGCATCAGCACGTCTTCAAGCAGCAAACGCAACAAAACACGCATCAACCACAGATTACCGTAACATTTTCCATTAATATCATGAGTTGCTAGCATGCCATGTTGGTTTTGCCATGGTCATCTTGCTCAACAAAGCGAACGGCAAATTTCGCACCTTGCCAAAGTGTTTATGAACTTCACGCGTTACTCATATGTTGATTTTGTGGGTTTGACTGCGTAGGGCACAGGCACAAGTGAGTGTGCAGTTGTGCAATCAAATTTGATTCTTGTGACGCGCGTGTAGGCTGTGGCAACGAAATGTGGTGTGTCTACTAGGGGGGTATACCGATACTTATGAAATGTCAATATCGTAGGAAAAATGATTATACACCATGGGATTTAGAGTTTTCACCAAATTTTCAGCCAAACCCACATTGTAAATTTTCACTCTGGAAGCGTTGTGAGGTTCATGTGGTGCCTTTTTGTGGCCAAGATTTCAATCGAAAATGTCTGTGCCCACGGCAATCTGGAGAAGGACAATGGCAAACCACAATTTTACGAGAAATAGGTGGGGATTTTAACCATCCCAACTTGCGTTTATTTTTGGTTCTACCAGAGTGTTTCACTTTTTTCCTGCGAGGTTTTTCTTGGGTAAAGGCGCCAAACACTCATTGCACAGAGATTTATTTCATAATTTTCGAAACTCAGAACATCAAGTTTGTTTTGCCTTCAGTGCCATGCAGCAAAGTCTGGTGAGGAGACGTCAGTGTTTTGACGGGGTTTGGTGGTCTTGTGGGCATCTTGATTCTCTTCCTGTTCATTCTCACTTTGCTTCGAGCTGCGGCGAAGAAACGCAGAGAGCGGAAAGGATATGAAGAGGCATCTGGGCTAGCAATCAGACGTGCCGGGACTTAAGGGCACAATCTTCGTAGTTCGTGCATGAGAGCTGTCTTCGGCAAAATTGCACAGGGGGGAAATATTTCCCCACGTCAGCTTGATGAGTCAAATATGTCCGATACCACACTTAGGCTTTGGTAGCTGCGGCCAGAACGTGGGTAGGCTCTATTCGAAGCTTGGTGCTATATCATCTGTGTATCATTTGTGGTCGATCAGAAGTCGATTTGATTGAACTTGTTTTAGGAACTCCTCAACACGACCTGATCCCGGTGGCGGACTTTGCCGTTGAAGTCAAAGGCAGGGAAACTAATTCATGGTAAGTCAGAGGGTTGGAATATTTGCGGCACCATGGCTCCCAAAACGCCAGGTGCCATTTTTTCGCAACGGCTTTGATTCGGTCACATCGTAGCATGTCAAATTCACCGAGATCCACTGGAACCCGTCACCATGACTGGAACCAGTGCCCGAGGTGTGGATCTGGCATCGCCGTGCCCAGAGTTGGAGTTGCAAGATGCGCTGTGGATTCACGGGTTGTTGATCTTCCGTGGTCAAGACATTACCGGGGAGGACGGTTTGTCGGTTTGTCCAAATGTTGTGTGAAATTGTTTGGTTCAGAGCGCCCAGTGCTTGATCATAGCAGTGGAACAATGAGAAACAATATTGCACACAAAAGTTGGATGGCAGGATACTTCAAAGGTCTTGGTTTATTTGCAGTTTTCAAACTCCGTCCAGTAAAGTGGTTAGCGAACTGCACAGGCGAGTGAACCTTGTTGAAATTCAACCCCTTATTTATTCTTTCATAGATTCATAAGCTTTCATGTGCTACATGTGGATTCTTTCCATATGATATTCCCATTTATTCCCCACGACTCTCATCTTCTCTGGGGAAGTCTCGCGACAGGAGCTGTTGCGCTTTGCCGCGCTTTTTGCCGAACCAGCGAAGGCCGCGGGACAGCAAAGTGCTGTGGCGGTCTATCGCGTCTGTGACCGCGATCCCTTGCCACGAGGAGGGACTGATTTGTGACCCATTATCATTACCTCCGTGATCTGCCAGCAGAGAGCATGACGGCAGGACAAGACTTTTGGCATTCGGACAACTCCTATGTCGGATGCACAGTCCAGTCCAGTCCTGCAGTCGCAGTGTCGTGCATAGCGAGTGAAGGGACGAATCGCGTCGCTCCGAGGCTCAGGAGTGCAGCGGTCCCACCTTGCTCTACGCATTAAAAGTTCCTCAGGGCCCCGAGGTGCAGAGAGACGTCAGGATTCCATAAGGATTCCATAAGGATTCCATAAGGATTCCATAAGGGTCAAAAGTGTTTGGATACAGTGCCGATTCGATTTCTTTTGGTTTCCTTTGCCATCCTGGCCATCCTGGCCATCCTTTGTCCCTTTTTCAACTTCTCGAATACGTCTAACTAGAGTCTAACATGTTGAAACTGCACAGCTTCATATTTTTTGGGTCCCTTGGGTTGTTGTTTCGCTGTGTTTTTTGCCGCCAGGGACCCTTGGGCGACACCCTCTTCCTGGATGCAGCTGCTGATGCAGTGAACCTTGAGGGCCTGTCACGCTCCAGGGCAGAGATCAGGAAACTGCGCGCCAGGCACAATGTGGCGCCTTGACAGAACTTCACAGAACAGCCGTGATTTCAGATACATTGGAGATGATTAATGCTGTTAGGCGGGTTAGGATGGTTAGGACCAAATCAACAGAATGTAAGGACATACAACAGGAAACTGCAAAAGAATTGGTTACTGGAATGAGATGATATGAGATGAATGAGATCCAGAAAGTTAGGACACACCAAACATCCAAAACTCCACAGGCCGACGCCGGTCTCAGGCCTTCAACGCCGGTGCTCCGCTCCCAGAGTTCTCCGAGTCTCCACCTGTGCTGCACCCTGTGCTGAGACATCATCCCATCACTGGAGATGAGGTGGTCAGGAGTCTTAGCATTCCACAGAAAAAAAAAGGATGACCAAATATGGCTATGGATTCTATGGATCAATAATGATCAATACCTATACAGTATACATACTACCATGTTTAGGGGGACAAGGTTTTGACCCATCCCCTATGAACAAATGAATCACTGGAACGGAGCAAAGTATCTACTTCTCTCGTAGCTCGATGTGGAATCCCTCGGACCAATGCCATGATGCCATGCCGCCTTTTCGAAGGTCTTTGTGAACGAGGCCTACGTCTCACAGATTGAGGGTCTGCCAGAGGCCAATTACTCCAATTTTCGAAGTTCTTTTGAGTCGAGTCAGACTCCACTGCTTCATTTCCAGTGATTGTCAGATTTGTCAGAGCTCCAGAGTCTTACCAGTCTTACCATCTATGCACCAACGCCATGCAGGATGAATCGCAGCAGCTCCTGCGGCAGCTACGTTCCCGCTTGACGCAACGTTACCGGCATCGCTGGCAGGAAGGAGATGTCGTGGCCTCTTGAGATCAAGGGAGTCGTGGAGTCTTTTTTGGGTGTTCAGGTTCCAACCTCCAACACAGAAGTCCGTAAAAAATGGGGATTTCACTCAATGATGATTCAATGATGTAGCCAATTAAGAATTTATATCTAAGCCTCTAAGCCTTCTAAGCCATGAATATACACTTGGATTTGTGTCGAAAAGGGGTATGTTAACTCCATTTCATAGCAAAGTTAATGGGGAACACAGTGACAAAGCACGGGATGAAATAGGGGTTTATCTTTGAGAAAACCCCATGTCAAGCATCCAGAAGGGGATACTGCATCCAACATGTGTGATTGTTAAGAGTCAATTTGCGCTCGCTAGAAATGAGGTTTGGGACAATCATCGACTGCAGCACAAGGTGGGAAATGGGATCCTAAGTCTGGGGGCAATTTTCCACATTACATATCGGTTAGAACTTGCAACAATATCATATCTAGATTGCAGATTTGTGATATCTATTCTCTCTCTCTATAATATATTATATATGTAATATATACATATTAATATGAATATGTATATTAATAGACACATATACACACATATGGGTATGTATTTCTTTGGTGGGTTCAAAGTTTTAAGGGGAACAGAAGTAGAGGCACCTCGAATCATACCCCATGAATTCTCTCTTTTTGTATCTTTTTGTAATGTACCCGACTTTTAAAACCTATATATATATATATTTACAGCAACCGGCAATAGCAAAAGAGCCACACCAATTTATCACTGCTGCCCCTATTGCTCCTGCTGATTCAGCTTTGGCCTCGCAGGCCACAACCCTCGAGCTGCCAAAGAATGCAGAGCGGGTCATGTGGCGAGTGCAGACTCATGGTTTTGGGTATCCAACGAAGCGATTTGAGGGAACCACCGGTGAGGAAAAAGTGTGGCTGGAGTCAGCTTTTGTAGAGATGCTATTTGGACTATGAACCTCAGCTTCCTGGATCTTTCCTGCAAAATCCCTGGTTGTTGTGGAATAAGCAATTTTTCATTGAATTCTGAGCAGCGTCAAAGTCAAAGGAGACCATAGGGACAGAGAGAATGAGAGGCTTCAACTGAAAGTGGGACATTTCACTTGCGAACTGCTTTGCCTTGCTTTGCTTCGCAGTTCTTTTTTGGATGAGAACGCCGCACCCCCATATGCCTTTCTGCTCAGAACTTTCGAGCCTTGGAAAGGGAAGCTCAACTTGGAATGCCAACAAACAAAGCTCTTCACCCAAATCACTGCAGACCAGCGGCATGTGCTTGAGGCCTTTCTCACAATCAACAAGCCGGGTGAACTCAGTGAACTCCACTTCACCAAGTTTCCGTTCTCACCTTGGTGAATTCAGCTGACCCACGGATCCCCTAGACGACCCCTTAATGAAGCTCCCTTGGCTCCGTCGGCGCCATGGCGGACCAAAAGGTGCTGGAAACCTTCAAGCGCTTTGACAGCGATGGCTCTGGCTCCATCTCCCGCGAGGAGCTTGGTGAGGCTGGTGCTGAAGGGCCGAGTATACTGAGTACCCCCTTCCCCTGAACCAAAGGGTCAACAGCAGTGCGGGTTTTTTCCATTCAAAAGCAGGAAAGAGAGAAACTATGTCACTATGTTTTGTCGTTGCTTTTTGAATAGTTTTTCAGTTTTTCCTCAATGTTTTTGGGGCAAGCTTCTGTCCCAGGTGTTGAAGTCCCTTGAAGGGTCGGTATGGGACGATGCCTCCATTGATGGTTTGCTGGCAGCTGCTGATGAGAGCGGCGATGGTGAGTTGCAGGTGGAGGAGAGTATTTTTCTCCCATCCCCGGCGAATTCATAAGAAACTGGATGATCAGAACCCATCAGAACCCATCAGAGCCCCCATTCACCATCAATGGGAATCCATGGGGTGAAATGCGATTCATTTCATTCCCATGGTCTTTTTTTTTGGATTCTCGGTGGATCTATTTCACGACGTTGTCTTTGAACATGTATATCCAGATGTCCATTCATCTTCTGTGCTTAGTAGGGAATGGGGGAATGGGATACTTGTTATGGCAGTTATGGGGGATAATTCCATTGCGAAGATGTTGATTGCACCAGTGAACCAGTCATTGCACAGATTACTGATGGCGCCATCCATGGAGGAGTTTGTCAAGTGGGTTTTCGCTGAAGACCAAGCCATCTCTGGTGGTGTCACGGGCAAATTCATCTTGAAAGTTTCGGGTTGTTCCAGACCAGAGCTCAATGGCGTCTATGTGAAACAGCCCGAATGCTACTATCGGAGGCCAATCTTCCATTGCATTGAGAATGAGAAGTATTTGTTCTACCACGGAAGCAGGCCCTGAGCTGACACGGAAAAAAACAGTGCCATAATTTGAGGATTTGAGGGCCAACTGAGTCATGGTGTGTGATGATGCTGTAGATTGTTGGAAACGCCTTTTTTCAAGGCTGATAGAAGTGTTGATAGTACGTGTGAACCAGGCAGCAGTGGCAGATCTATTCGAGAACGGGAAAATATGCATCGGCCCGTTTAAAGACTCATCGAGCAGCTCACATGCCTGGAGACAACGTGAAATGGGCCGTGTGGAAAACCACTGCCAGTCTCTTGGCGGAAACAAGTTGCGTACGGTCTGCCGTGCAACAAACCACCAGATGGTCCTGTCCCATTGCCTCGTCCCATGAAACAAATTGAAGCTGGCCACTGTTTTGATGTTACCAAAGCAATGTGGCGGTTAAGAAGTCAACTTAGCGGAGGAAACCACCCATAGAAAATGAACACAGTGGAGTCTGAGCCAAAAGTGTCACAGTTTTAGGCAAGAAGAAGAGCTTTGTCCAAGAATCGCGGATGAAATGCACCGCGGAGCCGCACATGTCCGCGGAAGAAGAATTTGCCAAGGCCGCCGATGCGATCAAATTTGATGAGATTTTCTTCAAAAAAACCGAGGAGTCTTTGGGCAACCGACCTGTGTACAAGCAGTGGAAAGGGGATGACTGGGCTGAACGCTTTCTGTTCTACGAAGGACCAAAGAGCATGTGGAAGGTTGGCAACTCAGCGGCCTTTGGCAGGCCCTCCTTGTACACGTCGCAGACAACAGATGTCTATTCCCCAGATTTGGCCCTCTGGATGGATGAGGCTCGGGGTGGAAAGATTGCAGTGTTGGCGGTGGACACTGATGGAGTTCCGAACGGTATGCATGGGGGTTTGAAGATCAACAGAGCCATCAAAGATGGATGGAAAGATCCTGCCTTCCCCCACAACAATGACTCGATTGGAGAAAAGGCCGCAAAAAACTGCAAGTACAGTCGATGGTTGAGGGCCCGGGCACTCCATTCACATCCTGCTCTCTTTGCAGACGTGGAACCTGCTGATGCTTGCCAGGGGACTGTTGGCAACTGTTGGCTGATAGCAGCAATGTCTGCGTTGGCCGAGTTCCCCTCCTACATCAAGAACAACCTTTTTGTGACCAAAAAGGCCTTTGAAGTTCGGAAATGGAAAACAACGGTTTGAGTATGTTTGACTATACAAACCAAATGTTTTGTGACGCGAGGGGTTGACGACCCTGAAGGTTTCTAAAGATGGCAAATATAAGGTCAAGCTTTTTGATGGCCGCAGCAATCGCTGGGAGATCATTGAAATTGATGACTACTTGCCATGCACGCCTTGGGGCGGAGACAAGCCAGACCTGCTATTTGGTCACATGCCTGATGGGAAGATGTGCCTGGCGCTGCTTGAGAAAGCTTTTGCCAAGATGTATGGTAGTTGGTCTGATTTGGCCGGTGGCTTTCAAGCCGTTGCCTGGTTTCATATGACCAGCTGCACGGAATACGTGTGCTACGGTGCATCCTACCGCGGCTCAGCGCCCAAGTGGGTCGCCAGCAGCGACATCTCCGTGGTGGCTGGGCATACGAAGAGCCAGGCTCTAAAGCGTCTAGGGAAGTTGGGAGAAGGTGCCAACTTCGAGGAGAAACAGAGGACTGGATGCGCAGGGTGCACCAAAAAACATTGGAGATATTTCAGAACATACTCAGGATGGCTATGGATGAAAGCTCTCAAAGTGGAACATGTTCTTTTGCAATCCTTTACAGCTGACCCTTGTCTTTTCTCAAGACTTTTGTCATTGAAAATCCTCCCGTTCAGGATTGGGCCGTGGATCGAATTCAAGAAACTTGATGGAGACGGGCCTGAATCTGGATGGCTGAAATACTACGCGAATGGCAAGCGCTTGGCAAAGCGGACCGCTGCCAATGAACTGCGCGTCATCGTTGTAGAGGCTGCGGTGGTGCCACAGCATGTGCGCGGCTCAAACAGAGTGAAACTGACAGTGAAACTTAAACCGCGGTCGAACCTACCAAAATGGAAACGTCGTGATGCAGTCGAGTTCATGCGAAGGTGATTATGTCATTGTGGCAGGGAAGAGTATCATGTATTATAGTCATCGCTAATGCTTCAACTTTCTTGCTGCATGTGTTGTCTTAGTTCTTTCGACTTCATCGAGAGGTGTAGTTGCGTGAGGGTGTATTAGCCCTTGCGAGCTGAGTTGTCACATTGGAACTGCTGGTGACACTGGTTGTTGGAGAACGGTTGGTTCGTCGTGGATTTTGCAAGACCCTTTCTCGTTCAGACATTTTGTATACTGCATTTAGCTTCTGTGTGCAGTGTATTAGCTGTGGTTTTGGATACTTCTGGGATTGCACTTTCGCAGTGGGTGCTTTTGTATCATTTTGTGTAGCTTGGCTGCGAGCAGCACTCCCTGTAAAGCGTCTGCAGGATTAATCAGGATTGCAGTTGATATTTTTCCGCCTCTGGAAGCCTTTTTCAGAGTGCGTCGTTCAAACTGTTGGCGTGGCGCTCTTTCACTACTCTTTTGCTTGGATGTTGCTTGCAACTTTCGAAATCGTAAAAATCGATAAAATAAACACAATCTGACTACATTTCCCTTATATCCTATCATCGATATCATCATTCATCATGACATTGAACCCCTAGTACCACCATTGCTCGACACTTGCTAGCGCAACTTCTTCCATACAGCTGCTCTGCTTCATTTCGTCTTTTGTCGTTTTTCTGCAGCATGTCCTGCAGTGTAATGCTCACATATCCATCCATATCCTGCATATGACTTGCCACTCTTCATTCCGCACCATTTCAGGCATGGTCACATTCATGACATTTCATGACTGCATATCTTATATTGCGTTACGTATCGTCGTATCCTTCCGTCAATATCGGGGTGTTCGAGGTCGCCAGGGGACGAACTCCATGGGATTTGCGATTTCTGTGTGAGGTGTGTTTGACTTGATCCCAACATGGCGACAATATGCGACAATCATCATTTGCAATAGGAACGGTCATCAGAAACCATCTGCATTTGGCAGATTTTCCAGCTGGCCATGTCTTAACTCAGGCAATGGGAGCCATCTCGGGGGACAAAGCGTCGATCGGGAAGGCTTTCGACTACAGTTTCAAGAAGTATGTGGATGCAGAAGAGATGTGGGAAATTTTGCTCAAATGCGACGAAGGAAACTACCTTATGGCGTCTTCGGCCTCCAAATCGAGAATTGAAAGAGATTCTGGCATGGTCCATGGCCATGCCTACAGCGTCTTGCACGCAGTCGAGATTGAGGGTCTCAGGTTGGTTTGCTGCAGGAACCCGTGGGGCAACGATTCTGAATGGAATGGACCTTGGAGCGACCGCAGTCCTGAATGGAAGGCCCACCCAAGCATTGCAGAGGCATTGAACGTGGATTTCCAGACAGAAGGCTCCTTCTGGATGGATTTTGAGGATTGGCTCTATGTCATGGGACAGCTGCAGGTCATGAATTGTAAGATGCCATCCAGACGTGGTGACTTTCACAATCAGATCGTAGAAGAGGACGAAGATGAGCAGGAGGATGTGCCGGATGTGCAGGAAGATGCTGAGGATGAGGACCGCCCGAATTGCCAATGGACGTTAGAGATTCAGAGACGTCTATTCATCACAGTATGCTATCATAGGCATCCTTGCAAGTTTGACCGGCCGTAAAGTGAGAGAGATATCAAAACCACGCTACATTATTTGGGTTTGTACATGGCTGCTTTCATTGGCTACGTTCGCTCCATTTCAGTATTCTGCCCGAGGCATCATGACTGGCATGACAGTACCAGTAAGGACATGCGTATCCTGCATCTACGGAGGGAGAATTGGGGAGTTTCTGTGATTCCCCCCGCAGCACTTGGTGTGGATCTCGAGTGCACACATCTTCTCTGCGCATGGCTTGTCCGTTGAGTTTCGAGTGGCAGGCATACTTCTTATATAGGAGTGTCTGTGTCTCCTCTTCATTTCGCGTCTGCCAAGGGACATCCAGATCGCATAATGTGGCACATGACATGCAAATTTTCAGTCCCCCAAAGCTGCGCCTGGCACAGAGTCACCAAATGTAGTGCGTGCCACGGGATTTTTTCGAAACGCTGGAGACCCAGCCAGGACCTTAACCTCGCATGCCATTGGGCGACCTTTCGGGCTACCGTTTGGCGATGTTTAAGGAACAAGCGAACAGAGAGCGCACTCCGCACCTGTCGTGCAGATCTTACCTAAGGTCCACAGTCAACGGACAATTCTGCGAAAGAAAAGCACACAGTTTTGTGCACTTGCATGTGTTCAGCGCGTGTCCAGAGCTCGCACGTTGCTGCAGAAACATAGCTTTTGAGAGCATGTGAGATGTGAGAGTGTTTTGGTGTGAGAGTGCCTTTCTAAACTTCCTTTGAAAAGGTTGCTTGTGCGCTAACAGATTGGTTGGCCTGCGCTTGGCCATTGCCTGCATAGTCAATGAAGTCTGTCCAGCACAGTGCCACATGAGCAAAAGATGACGCATACGCACGCGCGGACGCACTACAGAAGTTCCACTGAACATGTTACAGGACGCCTTAGCTTATGTTGTTACATGTTGTTACGGTCACGGCCTCGCTCACGCATGCGTTTCGCAGGCTCGCTCACGCAGGCGTTTTGGGCTCGCCTACGCATGCGTTTTGCTTCATATGTGGCGTTTGGCTATCTAGAAGTGTGCATAGCGGTGAGGTCGCACATGCATGCGTTCTCACATACATCATATCATCAAAGGAAGTTGGGAAGCAGTTACGGACAAATAGAATTGTGATGAAGGGTGGGGTGAAACTTCACACTACATAACAATATATCACGAAAGAATTGACCTTGATGAAGGGTGGTATGTGACGCATGCATGCGTTCTCACATACATCATATATCATATCATATCTCACACGGGGATACATAGCACCGACACACAGCAACACAGAGACGCGACGCATACATACACATGTACCTACATTCATGCACACAGATGTATGTACATGAGTCGCTATGTAGCATACTTGCTTCATCCCTTCATTGTATTTTTCATTCATATATATGACTCTTTACAGGGAGCTGGGAACGGTGAGACCCTGGCAAGAGTTTAAAAAATATATGAATATATCCCATCAGTGTTACGGTCACTCATATATATGACTCTTTACAGGGAGCCGGGAACGGTGAGACCCCAGCAAGTTATCAATACATCTCACCCCACCCCACCCCACCAAACCCAAGCCCCACCCCCGCCCAGTGCGTGGGTTCGCAAGCGAACCTGAAAGGTATTACCCCACCCCACCCCACCCCACCCCACCCAACCAAAGCCCGAACCCAGCTCAGTGCGTGTGTCTGCAAGGGAACATGAACGTTATCACCCCACCCCACCCCACCCCACCCCATGTTCATGGTGGTTGTGGGTTCAGTAATGAAAACGCCTGTGTGTGTGAGCCTACTTTCGCCTGTGTGTGTGAGTCAAAAACGCCTGTGTGTGTGAGCCAACTTTCGCCTGGGATGAGCCTAAGACATCCTAAGACCATGTGGTTACCGCAGTGGTGCTTGCTTTTGTGCTTGTGCTTCGGCCAGGATGAAGACGAGGGATCTGGAACAATCAAAGGTTGCTCAGGGTTGGGCATAGATTGGCGCTCTCCGCGAACTATGGCCGAGGGAATCCTTCTGTATCCAGACAAAGATTACACATTCCAGAATGTGCCACCGGTGCTTTTTGGTGGAACCTACATTGGCAGCCATTGTTGGCCAAAAGCCGGCACATGGACCATTGAGTACCAAGCTCCGGCCAAGCTGTACGTGTGGGCTGCTCAGGGACAGTTCAATGCAGGAATCGATGATGCACTTGGTGCCGATGGTTGGACAGCAGAACCTGCAGAAAACTTATGTGGTGGCGCCATCTCCCTAAACTTGTGGAGCAAGCAATTCGACACGGGATCCTCTTACAGCATTGAGGTTGTAGGAGACACAATGGTCGGTGGCGTGATCGGAACTACTCCTTGCGTGCAGCTCACGCCTCCAACGCGGAGTGAAGCGGTTGGAGGTTGCGCAGGATTGGGTGTTGATTGGCATCCGGGACGAACTATGGCCGAAGGCATCCTTCTCTATCCGGACAAAGATTACACATTCGAGAATGTGCCGCAGGTGCTCTTGGGTGGAACCTACATTGGCAGTCATTGTTGGCCAAAAGCCGGCACATGGACCATTGAGTACCAAGCTCCGGTGAAGCTGTATGTGTGGGCCACGCAGGGCAAGTATAGTGGGGGAGTTGAAGACGTTCTTCCTGCTGACGGCTGGGCAGTAGAAGCTGCAGATGGCTTTTGTGGTGGTGCGATGGCTTTGAAGTTGTGGAGCAGGCACTTCACAACGGGATCCTCTTACAGCATCAAAGTTTCCTCAGACACCATGGTCGCCGGTGTGGTTGGCAAACAGCTGGAGTGCAGCGGCAAAGTCACCGGCTGTTCCGGTCTGGGTGTAGGCTGGAATCCTCCAAGAGGAATGGCAGAGGGCATCCTGATCTACACCGACAAAGACTACACTTTTCAAAATGTGCCTGCATGTCTAACAAGTGGCACCTACATTGGCAGCCACTGTTGGCCAAAAGCCGGGACATGGACCATCGAGTATGAAGCTCCCACCATGCTGTATGTGTGGGTCCAGCAGGGTACATACAATGCTGGAGTGGATGAGGTTCTCAAGGTGGTTGTGAGTGAAAAGCCACATACCCTTTAAACTTTTGGTCAGAGCTGGTATTGATAACTGATATGTATTGATGTTCATTCGTTCATTCCCCTCAAATTCTAGGTCTGTAGGTTTTAACATGTTTTAACCGTTTTAACCCCCAACATCTCCCAAGCATATGGCAATATGGGGACGGTGGCGGAGGCAGATGGTTGGCTTCAAGAAGACGCCAAGGATTTTCTGAACGTGGCACTGGGATTGGATGGCTTTGGTAGTGGACTTCCGCTGACCTTGTGGAGCCGACATTTTGCGAGCGGCTCCTCCTACAGCATCGAAACCAAGGATCTCATGATTGGTGGTGTGATTTCCGAATGTTCGGATGTTTGAGACTCTGTTTCATCTAGGTTTCATCTAGTTTTGAACTTTCAACGTTTCATCAAGTGCTAAAGGTATTGGTGACCTGCGTTTTCGACCAAAGGTGGAGAAACAAAGTCCGAACTGATCAGCTGAGTTACTTACACCTTTGACTTTGTAGAGTTGTGCCCATATTCACTTGCTTTGAATAAGCTGCACTCCAGGGCTGATAGCATGTGCAACATCCTTTGCATTGATAGCGATAGCATTCAGAAGCGTCGAGCGAAGGGTTCGTTTTGTTTTTTTGCAGCCGGAGCTTTGGGATCAACTTAGAGATCAAACCAGCCCAAACTTGGTGGCCCAGCCCACCATGCCGCCTGAAAGTCAAGCAGTTCTGGATGCCTTCAAACGCTTTGACAGCGATATGTCTGGCGCCATCTCCCGCGACGAGTTGGCTGAGGCCCACACCGCCATTGCCGGTTTCTCCCTGTCCCCGGCAAAGACGAAAGCGTAGCAGATCTCGGCATAGAAAGGTATACACGTATAATAAGTACCAGTAGTACCGCACAAGGCGGTGGCGGAAGTTTCAAAAATAGGAAACCTATAGGAGAGGCTGGTTGTTGTGAATCACGGATGGCAGAGCGAAGCCACTGATGGACTGAAAGGTGCTTGAGGTCTCCTCTTTTTTCCCCACCTGCCAGGTGAGGGTTGTTAGATTTTATGTCAGTTGCCTGCTCCTCTCCTCCTCTCCTCTCCTCCTCCTGCTGCTCAACCGCGACCCTCGACGCACAGTGTTCTCTGTCGGACCTCAACCACGACCATCCACGCCCAGTGTTCCCTGCCGGACCTCAACCACGACCATCCCCGCCCAGTGTTCCCTGCCGGAC